>Ga0209943_1000049_pt1 | contig 73978 bp, 93 predicted proteins | sample SalPonR1_B_D2_MG_FD_185698 | JGI IMG/M metagenome (GOLD analysis project Ga0209943, IMG submission 185698) | Salt pond soil microbial communities from South San Francisco under conditions of wetland restoration - Salt Pond MetaG R1_B_D2_MG... ... | reverse complement strand
AGCTGAGCTATGCGCCCACTTGGTGACCCCTAGGGGAATCGAACCCCTGTTACCGCCGTGAAAGGGCGGTGTCTTGACCGCTTGACCAAGGGGCCGTGTATGGCTCCAAAGGTGAGATTCGAACTCACAGCCTACCGGTTAACAGCCGGTTGCTCCACCGTTGAGCTACTTTGGAACGTTCTTTTTAGCGACTGCATCATAATATCAAATTCCCGCTGACTTGTCAACAGAATTTGATTTTTTTCTTCAATAACCCCGTAAAACAATTTGCCCGACAAGCGGTCTTATTGTTTCCATTATTTCTTCGGCTTCATTTTTGCTAAGCGGATTGAGTTTTTCCCCGAAATTTCCTTCCGGAATGCGGAATTTCTGGAGAGCGTAAGACCTTGCGCCGGAAACCAATTCAGCCAAATCGTGTTTGTCTTCAACCGGATTGTATTCTTTTGTAAGAGTCGTCCTGAACTCGTAGTCTATTCCCGATTCTTTTATTATATCAATCGACTTGCGTAAATTTGTCAAATCCATGTTTCCACACTTTGTCAGCAGACAGTATTTATCCATTACGCACTTTACGTCCATAGCTATATAGTCAAGGATATTATTTTCAATCAATTTGCTTATCATTCCGGGATTGGACCCATTTGTATCCAGTTTTACCAGTTTCCCCATATCTTTTACCCTTTTAATGAATTCAGGAAGATTCTTGTGTATTGTAGGCTCCCCGCCGCTTATGCATACGCCATCCAACATATCATGCCTCTTCTCCAAAAATGAAAGCACTTGCCCCGGCGTAATTGTTTCAAGATTCGAACCGTTCTCAAGCAACTCCCAATTATGGCAATAGGGACACTTGAAATTGCATCCTCCGACAAATACCGTTGTAACTATCTTTCCTGGATAATCCATCAAAGATAGCTTTTGCCAGCCTTTAAACAGCATTTAAAAGGCTCCTGACGCCTTTTGCATGTCAAAGGCCTTTCTTTGCCTATATTCTTCGCGCTTTCCTTTGTTCCAGTTTTTAACAGGTCTGTGGAAGCCGACTACCCTTGTCCATACCTCTGTTTCAGCGCCACACTTGGGGCATACTTCTTGTTCACCCCTAAGATATCCATGAACTCCGCAAACCGAAAATGTCGGAGAAACCGTAAAATATGGTATTTGGTAATTTTCCATAACCCGGCGCACAAGTAACTTGCAGGTTTCCAAGTCCTCTATGCTCTCTCCAAGAAAACCGTGAAAAACGGTTCCTCCTGTATAGAGAGTCTGGAGAGGCTCCTGCAGGTCCAGTGCTTCAAGCAAATCTTCCGTATGCCCGACAGGAAGCTGGGAACTGTTTGTATAATAAGGAACATCACTTCCAGCTGCTATTATGTCAGGATACATTTCTTTGTCGAGCTTTGCAAGCCTGTAGGCTGTGCCTTCTGCGGGAGTGGCCTCGAGATTGTAGAGATTTCCCGATTCCTCCTGATATTCTCTCATGGTTTCTCTCATGTACTCCAATGTTTCTACCGCAAAATCCAGACCTTTTTCAGTTGTTATGTCTTCGCTGTTATCAAAAAAGTTTTCTATACATTCGTTCATTCCATTTATTCCTATTGTGGAAAAATGATTTTTCCAATACTCGCCCATTCCGTTTCTTACTTCTGACAAATAAAATTTGCTGTAAGGATAAAGTCCGTTTACGGTGCTTTGCTCTATCATCTTTCTCTTTGTCTCAAGCGAGGATTTTGCTATATCCATAAGGCGGCGAACCCTATCGAAGAAATCGTCCTTGTCCCTTGAAAGATATCCCAGCCTGGGCATATTGATTGTCACAACTCCTATGCTTCCTGTAAGGGGATTTGCTCCAAAAAGACCGCCGCCCCGTTTTCTGAGTTCCCGGTTGTCAAGCCTGAGCCTGCAGCACATTGATCTTGCATCTTCCGGATCCATATCCGAATTCACAAAGTTGGCAAAATAAGGTATTCCGTACTTGGCAGTCATTTCAATTACGCTGTTAAATACCGGAGATTCCCAATCAAAATCCTTGGAAATATTGTATGTCGGTATTGGAAATGTAAAAATCCTTCCCTTTGCATCCCCTTCCATCATAACTTCCGAGAAAGCTTTGTTTATCATGTCCATCTGTTTTTGAAACTGTCCATAGGAATATTGAAAATTATTTTTACCGCCTATTATTACAGGCATGTCCCTTAAATTTTTAGGACATATTAAATCCATAGTCAGGTTTACAAAAGGCGTTTGGAAACCCACCCTTGTTGGAACATTGAGGTTAAATATGAATTCCTGCATGGCCTGCTTTACCTCTTCATACTCAAGCTTGTCAAACTTTACAAAAGGAGCCAGATATGTGTCAAAGGATGAAATTGCCTGGGCTCCGGCAGCTTCCCCTTGAAGAGTATAGAAAAAGTTCACCAGCTGGCCCAATGCCGTCTTGAAATGCTTGGGAGGCTTGCTCTCAACTTTTCCAGCCGCCCCCTTGAAACCTTTAAGCAAAAGGTCCTCCAAACTCCATCCGCAACAATAGGGAGCCAAAAGCCCCAAGTCATGTATGTGAAAATCCCCTTTTCTGTGAGCCTTGCTTATAGGCTTAGTGTAGACACGGTCAAGCCAAAAGTTTTTTGTGACTTCAGAAATTATATGGTTGTTGAGCCCCTGAAGCGAAAATCCCATATTTGAATTTTCCTTAACGCGCCAGTTTTCCTCCGAAACATACTCATCCACAACCTTTTCGGCATCAACAAGAGATTTTTTTGTGTCTCTTATTTCCTGATGGGTCATCCGGTATCTTATGTATTCCCTAGCCGTCTTGCTTTCTCCCATTTCCATAAGAGTTTCTTCGACTGCATCCTGTATTTCCTCTACAGAAGGATATTCGCGGCTGTAGGTTTTTTTCTCCATATTGTATATAACCTTGTCGCTAATCACTTCCGACAATTTTTTCAATTCCTTTGCTTTTCTATCCATATAAACACTTATCAATCCTTGATAAATGGCATTTGTTATTTTGTCCTTTCTGAATTCAACCGTCTGCTTGTTTCTTTTTATGACTTTTATATACATTGCCCTTCCCCTTTCAAAGATGCTCATTTTTATTTTGCGGATTTAAAAACCGTAACATCTCATTTCTTGCCCCATATTTTGTTTCTTTTTTAACTACTATATGTAGTATAGTTCTGGTTTCCAACAACGATATTTCGTTGATTGCATATACTATTTTACACGAAATTCTTCGTTTTTACAACTAAAAAAACATGAAAAACGGATCTCAACCGGTGGCTTTTGCCCACCGGTTGAGATCCGTTTTTCTTTTTATTGCAATTATCTAGGCTAACCTAGAATTCTATCAAGCTCTGCTTTGTTGAATCCTTCAACGGTTTCTTCTCCTATTTGGATTACGGGAACTCCCATAAAGCCCATTTTCATGAGTTCTTTTCTGGCATCCATGTCTGTTGAAACATTCTTTTCTATGAATTCGATTCCTTTTTCAGTAAGATACTCTTTTGCCACTTTGCAGTAATGGCAGGTAGTGCTTGAATATACTACTACTTCCTTATTCATAATTTCGCTTCCTCCCTCAATTTTTTCATTTCAACCAATGGATTTCAACAGCTTTTTCTCGTTGCTCCAGCCGGTACGACTGTAAATCCCTTGGCGAAAAAGTTGTTCTGGTAATCAACACTGAATTCTCCACCCATTTCAAGCAAATCCTTTTCAATTACATAGGCCACATCCTCATAATTCTCAATATGGTCATTTTCCTTTTGCTTGTCCAAAGCAATCCCATAGTTTGGCCCTCCTCATCCGAATCCTTCCATTATTATTCTGATTACAGGACTTTCCATGTTTTTGTCTTTGACGATACGGGCAATTCTTTCTCTAGCTTTTGGTGTAACTCTTATATTCATTATACCATTCTCCTTTTATATTTAAACTCTCTATTACCCCCAAGGGGTATTTATTTTTATATTGTACGCAAAATTTCAACAATAGTCAAGTCAAAATTTCAAATATAAAGAGAATGGAAATGGGATCTTTGCATTGCAAGTTTAAATTCTTTGCCTAAAACAAAAAAAGATCCGACATATAAATGCCGGACCTTTTCTCATTTTTGTTAAAGTTTTTTGGAGAAAAGAGCCAATACTACGATGATTCCTATACCGAATATCATTAGGCCCTTCTGTGTTATTGCCATTATTCCAGAAACAGCAACTGCAGCAACCGCTACAGGAATTACATATTTGATCAAAGCGTACCACATGTTGAAGAGACCAAACTTGACTGCTCCGCTGTTTGTAAGTTCGTCCTCGAGATCTTCCTTCTTGAGAACCCATCCACAGAAGATAGCAATAATCATTCCGCCGATAGCGAGGAATATCTTGTCTGTAAGGATGTCAAAGAAGTCGAAAGCTCCAACTCCGAGGAATGTAACTCCACTCATGACTCCGAGTGACAGTGAAGAAAGAAGGCCTGTAACTACCATTATTGCCGATGTGAGGTAAACAGCAGGTTTTCTTTCCATGCCTCTTGAGTCTATAAGGTAGGCTACAACAACTTCCATGAGTGATACCGAAGATGTAAGTGCCGCAACAGTAAGGGCAATAAAGAATATTGCTGAGAATACTGTTCCGATTCCGCCCATTGCCGCAAATATCTGTGGAACTACTACAAAAACAAGTCCCGGTCCCGCAGCAGGCTCCATGTTAAATGCGAAGAGAGCGGGGAATATAGCAAGCCCTGCGAGGAGCGCAACACCTGTGTCCATTAGTGTTACCATAAGTGCGTTGCTTGGGAGATTTTCTTTTTTGTTGAGATAAGAACCATAAGTTATCATACAGCCCATACCTAGACTGAGCGAGAAGAAAGCCTGTCCCAAAGCAGCAAGGAATGTAGCTCCGGTCACTTTCGAGAAATCAGGTTTGAACAAAAACTCGAGTCCGGCGCCTGCGCCTGGAAGTGTCATACTTCTCATTGCGATAAGTATAAGAAGAACGAAAAGGGTAGGCATTAGAACCTTGCCGGCTTTTTCGATTCCGCCTGCGATTCCTTTTGCTACGATCAATGTGTTCATAGCCAGGAAGATCAGGAACCAGATAATAGGTTGGGTCGGACTTGTTATGAATCCGCCGAATACGTCACCTATGGCGCCCGGTGCAGCCAAAAGTCCGCTGAAGGATTTGAAGATATAGGCAATAGCCCAACCTCCGACTACTGGGTAGAATCCCATAATGAAGAATCCACTCAATACTCCGAGCACACCTGCGAAAGTCCATTTGTTGCTCACGCTTTTGTATGCGCCTACTGCAGATTGCTGGGTTCTTCTACCGACTGCAAATTCAGCTACCATTACACTGAGTCCTACAATCAACACGAAAAATAAATAAATAATGATAAATGCGCCACCACCGTTTTCACCGGTCATGTACGGGAATCTCCAAATGTTCCCAAGGCCAACTGCCGAACCGGCTGCCGCCATCAGAAATCCAATTCTGGACCCCCAATTTTCTCTTTGCTTAGTTTCCACTAAATAATCCCTCCTTTAAAATATTGAATAAAAAAAAACAAATAAATATATAATTCGGTCAAGACCTCCATAACTGCATAATCTTGACAAATTATCATAAAATGTTGATTGAAAGCCATTAACTTACTCTATTCTACGTACTAAAGCCTGATTCCTTCCCTTTGTTATAATTTTTCGAAAATTAGCATCAAAAAAATTTATCCAGATCACTTTACTGCATTTATTTGATTTTAGATATAAAAGTAATGCAAACCCGAAACATTTACTATTTAAACTTAGCATAATAATGCATTTTTTTCAACATGTAAAAATATTTAATCGGTCAAATGCCCTCCATTCAAGACCGTTTGTTTGTAACTCGCAAGCTTAAAGAAGCTTTTCAGCTTGTTATATATATAACTATATTCTGCCGCCGCTATGCATGGTTATGTATATTTATTCGTTTTTCAGTTTTTGTATACATTATTAACAATATTTTTTTCAGTCATCTCCTCTGTAGATAAGACATAATTCATTATTTATTAATATTTTTATTATTAATAAATGCATAACTATTTACATTTTTCCCACCATCATTAACAATACATGCAAAAAAAATAACCTTGCCTTAATATTTGAATAAATATTAAAACCGGTCATATAATAATTGATTAATTTTTTAAAGTATTTTTTATAGGCTTGCATTTCTTTTAATGTATTTCAATAACAAAGGTATAAGAATCAATTGAATGACTATTCCCGGAATACCGGTCAAAACAGCTCCCTGTAGATATATTGCAGGATTGATTGTCACTCCGAAAAGAGCAACCAAAACATATACAGTTATACCGGCCGCCAGCCGACCCAATACCATTGCCAAAACAAGAGCTGCAAAAGGCATTCTCCTATTGCTCCCCGCAATAAGAGCTGTAACAAATCCATATACGCTCAGCTCAACGGACATTATAATCGCGATTGGAAACAATACCGGCATTCCCGAAACCAGTGTGTTTAGAAAAGGCGCCAGCAAACCTACAACGAATGCCATCCCGGGTGAAATAAAAAATCCCGAAAGAAGAATCGGCAAATGCATCGGCAAAAATATCCTGCCATCTATTCCGCTCATATGAAAAATGGACGGCAATATTACTGAAACCGCCAAAAAGAGTGCCGCGTAAGTCATTTGCCTTGTTTTTTTCAAACTGTCTCTCCTCTCAAAAAAGCCGCAAATCATTGTTAACAGATTTCATTTTACACTATAGCACTTTGCTTTGCAATATTTTACTCAAACCACAAGCTGATTTCCGCTTTTGCCGCGATTGAATCTTCAGACCCATGGACTGCATTTTTTTCAATACTTGTCCCGTAGAGCTTTCTTATGGTCCCTTGCTCGGCCTCCTCGGGATTTGTTGCTCCGTTTATGGCTCTGACCCTTTGCACGGCAGAATCTCCTGAAAGCACAAGTGCCATCACTTTGCCTCTCGACATGAAATCAAGCAGCGCATTGAAAAAAGGCTTGCCTTTGTGAGCCTTGTAATGCATTTCAAGCAGTTCTTTGGATGGAAGGACGACTTTGGCCTTTTCAACAGCAAGACCGCTATTTTCGTAAATGGAAATTATATTTCCGATGAAGCCTTTTGCAAAAGCGTCCGGTTTTATCAAAACAAATGTTTTTTCCATCATTTGAATCTTCCCGAAAGCTCTTTCTTAACCGCGTCTATGTTGGTATCTTTCTCTTCCAGAAGAACCATCAAGTGATATATGAGATCCGCCGCTTCATATACAAGCTCTTCAGTGCCTTCATTCTTAGCCGCTATTATAACCTCGGCAGACTCCTCTCCAACTTTTTTTAGTATCTTATCTATTCCCTTGTCGAACAGGTATCTTGTATAGGAATTCTCATCTCCGCCCGTCTTTCTTTCTTTAATGACTCTTCCAAGCATTACAAGTATGTCTTCCTTGCTTTCCATTGATTCCGATTGGTAAAGTCTCCTGTAAAAGCACGATGTATTGCCCGTATGGCAAGCCGGCCCCTCCGGATTGACTTTAAGCAAAAGAGTATCTGCATCGCAGTCATAATCTATGGAAACAACATTTTGTACATTGCCCGATGTTTCCCCCTTGTTCCAAAGCCGTTTTCTGCTTCTGCTGTAAAACCAGCTTGTCCCTGTTTCAAGCGTTTTTTCGATTGACTGCACGTTCATGTAGGCAACCATCAAAACCTGCCCTGTTGCATTGTCCTGCACAACAGCCGGAATAAGCCCCTTTTCATCGAATTTCAATTCCATCCCTATATTCATTTAAACCGCCTCCTCATTGGAAGTCCATTGCTTTCCAGATATTCTTTCAATTCGTCTATTTTAATTTCTTTGTAGTGGAATACCGAAGCCGCCAATGCGGCATCGGCCTTTCCTTTTTCAAACACTTCGAGAAAATGTTCCTTCTTTCCTGCGCCTCCAGAAGCTATAACTGGAACATTTACAGATTCCGACACAAGCCTTGTGAGTTCGATACTGTAGCCTTCCTTGACTCCGTCCGAATCTATGGCATTTAGGCATATTTCCCCTGCACCAAGCTCCACACCCTTTTTCGCCCATTCCAATGCATCCATTCCGGTATCGACTCTTCCTCCTTTGATGTAAATCGTCCATTTGCCGTCTGCCTGCCATTTAACATCCATTGAAAGTACCACGCATTGGCTGCCGAATTTGAGGGCAGCTTCCCTTATCAGTTCTGGACGGATAACTGCAGCCGAATTGACCGACACCTTGTCTGCCCCAGCCTTAAGAACCTTGTTGAAATCTTCAACCGTACGTATTCCCCCGCCTATTGTAAAGGGTATGTTTATCTGCTCTGCTGTTCTTTCAACTACATTGAGGAAAATATCCCTTTTTTCGCTTGAAGCCGTTATATCGTAAAACACCAGTTCATCCGCCATTTCTTTCCTGTAAAATTTCGCCAACGAGACGGGATCCTCAACGTCCTGAACGTCTTTGAATTTCCTGCCCTTTACCACACGCCCGTTTCTTACGTCCAGGCAGGGTATTATTCTCTTTGTCAGCATGAAGACACCTCCAGGGCTTCTTGCAGTTTGAGCGTTCCCTCATACAAGGCTTTGCCCGTTATGGCGCCGTAAAGGCCCATTTCGGCAAGTTTCTTCACATGACCCGCGTCTCCTATGCCTCCAGAGGCTATTATATCCATTCGGGTGGCTTCCTGCAGTTTTGCAAGTTCATCGAAATTCGGCCCCACCATGGTTCCATCTTTGGCTATATCTGTGTAAACAATCGTTTTTACGCCCTTTTGCTGCAAGTCCCTTGCAAATGCAACCGCCTCTATTTCACTTGTTTCCATCCAGCCCTCGGTACATACCAGTCCCTTTTTTGCATCGATTGATACAAGCACCTTATCGGCTCCGACTTTTTCAACAAGCTCGGAAACAATCTCCGGATTTTTTACTGCCGCAGTTCCCAATATGACTCTCGAAACTCCCAAATCTATCCATCCTGAGGCTATTTCAACAGTTCTTATTCCCCCGCCCAATTGCAAAGGAATATTTACCGATTCAAGTATCCTTTTGACAGCGTCCCTGTTTTTCCCCCTTCCGTGAAGTGCTCCATCAAGGTCCACAATATGAATATACTTGGCGCCTTTGTTTACCCATGCAAGGGCGGCATCTACAGGATCGTCGAAATAGACGGTCTTTTGGTCAAATTCCCCTCTGAGAAGCCTGACGCACTTTCCTTCCTTTATGTCTATTGCCGGAAATATCATCATGCCTCTATCATCTCCTTAAGATTTTTCAGTATTTTGTATCCGGTATCCCCGCTCTTTTCGGGATGGAATTGAGCTCCCATGACGTTGCCACTCCTAACAAGGGCAGGAAATTCAATTCCATATTCGCTTGAAAACACAACATCGTCCATATTTTCAGGCACAGCATAGTATGAATGAACGAAATATGCAAATTCACCGTCATCTACGCCCTTTCCTATAGGGTCTTCTCTTTTGGCCAAAATGTTGTTCCAACCCATGTGGGGCACCTTTAAGTCAAGATCGAACTTGACAACATTACCTTTTAGCAGTCCCAGTCCTTCCCATTCACCGTCCTCATAGCTCTTTTCAAATAAAAGCTGCATGCCCAGGCAAATGCCCATCAACACCTTTCCTTCCGCAACATTGCGCCGTATGCATGGTACAAGACCCGATTCATTCAGGCACTTGATTGAATCCCTGAACGCGCCAACGCCAGGAAGAAGAATAGCATCACTTTCGTCTATATCTGTCTCTTTTGATGTGATTACCGACTCCATGCCTATGTTTTTAAAGGCAGTTTGAACATTTTTAAGATTACCCATTCCATAATCCACTATGGCTATCATCAAACTCCCCCCTATAAAACGCCTTTTGTAGAAGGAATACCTTCTACGGTATTGTCGATTGAAACGGCTTCCTTTAGCGCCCTTGCAAAACCCTTGAAGATTGCCTCAGCCATATGGTGGTTATTTTTGCCATACATAATGGCAAGATGGAGGGTTGTTCCGCTTGTAGCGGCAAACGCCCTGAAAAACTCCTCTATCATTTCGGTTTCCATTTGCCCTATCCTCTCGCAAGTGAAGGACACGTCTGACACAAGCATGCCCCTTCCGCTTATGTCTATGCAAACCCTGCTTAATGACTCGTCCATGGGCGTAAACTTCGACGAGTATCTTTTTATTCCGCTTTTGTCTCCCAATGCTTGCTTGAATGCATTGCCGAGAACTATTCCCGTATCCTCTATAACATGGTGGTTGTCCACTTCATAATCGCCTTCAACCGAAAGGTCCATTCCAAATCCTCCGTGCCTGGCGAAAAGATTGAGCATATGGTCGAAAAATCCTATGCCTGTATCAACCCTGACCTCTTCCTGCCCGTCCAAGTTCAAGGAAATGTATATCTTCGTTTCCTTTGTTTCCCTTTCAATCTCGCTTTTCCTCATGCAAATGTCCTCCTTATGACGTCCATAACGGTCTCGTTCTCGCTACGGGAACCGATGCTTATGCGAAGACAATTCTCAAGGCGGCCCCCCGAATATTTTCGGATCAGTATAGACTCTTTCTTGAAAGCCCTGTCAAGCTTTTCCGCTTGGTCCGTTTTAAGCAAAATAAAATTGCTTTTGGTCGGAAAAACTTTCAATTCTTTTATTTTCAAGAGATCTTCAAGCATTCTCTCTCTTTCGGCTTTTATGGCTTCTATGTTGCGATTTATGAATGAAGAATGTGCAAGAACTTCCCTTCCTAGCCTTTGCGATATACGGTTTAAGTTGTAAGGTGGTTTGATTGCCTTGACCACTTCCATTATGGGCCCGCCTGTTATTATATATCCCAATCTCAACCCTGCCAATCCAAATGCTTTAGACAAAGTCCTCATTATTATTAAGTTCTCCCAATCATCCACTTCATCGACCATGGACTCCCCTGCAAACTCTATATAGGCTTCATCGAGTACAAGTATGGATTTTGTTTCCCTCAATATGCGCCTGATCTGTTTTTTTTCAACTATGTTGCCGGTAGGATTGTTGGGATTGCATAAAAAAATCAGTTTCGCGCTTGCCTCATTGGCCTTTGCTATCAAATCATCTACATCTATTTCAAAGGTGTCATCCGTTTCAATTTCCATATAGGAACCTCCCGACACCCGGGTTGAAATGCCATACATCCCAAAGGTCGGGCTATGGGAAAGAACCGCTTCCCCCGGGTTTACAAAAGCGTCTATTATAATCTTTATCAATTCATCGGAGCCATTCCCGCAAAGAATTTTTTCAGCCGGCACCCCTATAAAAGCCGAAATCGCTCCCCTTAATTCAGACGCTTCGCTGTCTGGGTAGCGGTTTATGTCCTCTTTCATCACGTTTCCCCATATTTCAGGCATTATTTCGCTGAATATGTTGCTGTTTGATTCATTTGCATCTATCTTGATGTCGTATCTGCCATTGTCAACCTGATAGGCCTTCATTCCCTTTACGGTTTCTTTTACCATTTTTTCAATCATCGCAATCAAACCTCACTTTTATAGAATTGGCATGGGCTGTAAGCCCCTCCCTGTTTGCAAATTTCATTATCTTGCTTTTGTTTTTTTTCAAAGACTGCTTGGAATATTTTATATAGCTTGTCCTTTTTATGAAATCATACACTCCCAAAGCCGAAGAAAAGCGCGATGTTCCAGATGTTGGAAGTGTATGGTTGGGTCCAGCAAAATAATCCCCCACCGGTTCAGGCGAATAAGGGCCAAGGAATATTGCCCCGGCATTTTTAACCAATGCCACATAGGCGTCCGGATTCTCAAGCATAAGTTCCAAATGCTCCGGAGCAAGCTCGTTCGCAATTTCAAATGCCTGGTCAATGTTTTCTGTTACAAATATAAGCCCGTTGTTTTTGACTGAAATCTCCGCTATTTGGCGTTTCTCCAAAAGGCTTACCTGCCTCGCTACGGCTTGAGCAACTTTGTCAGCCAATTTTGGGGACGGAGTCGCCAATATGACTCCCGCCAATTCGTCATGTTCTGCCTGCGAAAGCAGATCCGCGGCAATGAATTCTGGATTCTGGCTTTCGTCGGCTATTATGAATATCTCGCTTGGCCCCGCCATCATGTCTATTGCCACAGTTCCAAAAACCGCTTGCTTCGCCCTTGCCACGTAAATGTTCCCCGGCCCTGTTATCTTGTCAACAGGACGAATTGTCTCGGTTCCGTATGCGAGCGCTGCAATCGCCTGAGCTCCTCCAACCTTGTAGATTTCATCAACTCCCGCAATATGGGCAGCTGCCAGTATGTCCGGATTAACGCCGCCTTCATTGTTTGGAGGCGTAACCATTGCAATCTGACCTACCCCCGCAACTTTTGCAGGTATTGCATTCATAAGTACAGTGGAAGGATAAGCAGCTTTTCCTCCCGGAATATAAATCCCTACCCTGGACAAAGGCATTATTATTTGTCCTAGAACCGTATTATCCTCGTTTTCAAACATCCATGTTTCCTCTTTTTGATTTTCATGATATTTATTTATGTTCTCAGCAGCTTCTTTTAAAATATCAATAAATTCGGGGTCGGCTTTTTTTACAGCTTCTTCGATTTCTTTCTTTTCAACCCTGATACCGGACAATTTAATCTTGTCAAAGATTTCAGTATATGAATATAACGCAGAATCGCCTTTTTTTCTTACTTGGCCTATTATTCGTCCCACTTTTTCATCTATGTCCTTGAAATCGTCGTTTCCTCTTTTGAAAAAACTTGCTAGAATCTCTCGAATCGAATCTCCACGCGCCTGGATTATTCTCATTTGGATTGCCTCTCCTTTATAACATTTTCAATCTTTCCTATTATGCTGTCTATTTGCCCGCTTTTGGTTTTCAAGCTGACTTTATTGACAATCAATCGCGCGCTTATATCGAATATTTCATCCAATATGACCAATCCGTTTTCCTTAAGGGTTTTACCACTCTCAACTATATCGACAATCACATCCGACAGTCCCATTATCGGTGCAAGCTCAACCGATCCGTTCAATTTTATTACTTCAGTGGGTATGCCTTTTTTGTTGTAGTATTCTTTTGCAGAATTTGAAAACTTGGTACCGATTTTTAATTTCTTTTTTTTGTTGAATTCCTGGTTTTCATAACCGGCGACACAAAGCTTGCAAATCCCTATTCCCAAATCAGCCACTTCATATACATTAACCTTGTTTTCCATGAGAACGTCTTTTCCTACAACGCCAATATCAGCCGCTCCCTTTTCAACATAAACCGGAACATCCCAAGGCTTTACGAATATCATCCTTATTCTTCCCGTCCTGTCCTGAAAAATAAGCTTTCTGCTTTTTTCTTCATAGTCGGGGAAGTCTATCCCGGCCTCTTTCATTATTGCAATGGCTTCTTTGGCCAGGCGACCCTTTGCCAAAGCTATCTTGATTTTATTCATTCCTACCTCCCCCTGTCAAAATTTCTTGATTTCCGCCGGCTCATTAATGAGCTTGGCAATATTTTTTACGCTGTATGTCTTTACAGCCCTATCGGTCATTCTTCTCACCATGATTTCATCGCCTATGAATTCAACCATATGCTCTGCATTCCTGAATCCCGCATTGAATATTTGAAATTGAAGATCGTTTTGAAATATGTCCGTTTCAACAATCATTCCTTTCCTTCTCATGCTTTCAGCCAAAGCCTGGGCCGAAACCATATTGGCATCAGAGAATACTATATGGAAATCGGTATGGCAGTCATACGCTTGGTTTATGTCATAGATGTTCATTGCTTCAATCAGCTGGTCGACATTAAAACCGAATCCGCAAGCAGGCTTTCCTTCACCGAATTGCTCCATCAGCTTGTCATACCTTCCTCCAGCCAATAGCACTCTCCCGTAATTGCTTACATAGCCCTTATAGATTACTCCTGTATAATAATTAAACTGATTTGTGAATCCCAAATCGAAATGGATGTATTTTTCCATGCCCTGCATCTTGAGCATATTGTAAACGGCTTTGATATCTTCAAGAGAATTTCTCATCTCTTCATTCAATATGACGTCTTCGGCACGCTCAATCACTTCAGACGGTTTTCCATACAATCTTGGCAGCTTTATAATTGCATTTTTTACGTTTTCATCTATTTTCAATCTGCCAAGATAGAGCGACAGCTCGCTGTAATTCTTGTCCTCTATAAATTTACACAAAATTTCCGTTTTTTGTCCATCAAGACCAGACCCCTCAAGCAATTGACCAAGAAAACCTGCATGACCCATGTCTATGTGAAAATCCTTGAGCCCGAATCCCAAAAGCATTTTTATTCCTATTGCAATAACTTCAGCATCACACCATGTTTTTGAGCTTCCCATATATTCAATTCCGGCCTGTGTGAATTCTCTCCTGTTGCCTCTTTCGCTTTCGTTGTGCCTGAATATGTTTGTTATATAGGACAACTTCAAATATCCATCCGAATGACGATAATTCATCGCCGCCATCCTTGCAACAGGTATTGTCGCATCCGGCCTCAATACAAGAATTTTTCCATCCGAATCAATTATTTTAAACATCTCGGTTACATCTATTGTTCCGTCTATGCCTGAATAAAGGTCATAAAATTCGAAGGTTGGTGTCCCAACTTGCCTATAACCGTAGGATTTGAACATCGTCCTTATATCCGCAACCAAATCCTCCTTGAGCTCATATTCATCACTGTGTATGTCATCTACTCCCTCCGGGAACAATTCCTTGTAAAGAACCATAACAGACCTCCATTTTGTTTTGTTTATTACTGTGTCGTGCTAAAGTGGTAAATTGCTATAATGACATTTTATTACTTATGCTCCTGTAAGTCAACAATAAAAATCCCTGTAGTTAAAAGTCTTATTATTCTGACTTTTGCTTCTCTTTCCTTGCTATTAATACCCAGTCTGTTAGAATATAATATATGTACTTAGAAGGAGGTAATTTAATGTACGACTATCATGTTCACAGCGATTTTTCAGAGGACTGTGAAATTGCAATGCCTAAATTTGTTGAACAGGCAATAAAACTCAATATCTCAGAAATCTGTTTCACCGACCATGTGGATTACGACTACACCGATCCGACAATAAGCTTCAATTTCGACCCGGGCAAAAGGTTTCCTGTAGTAAAAGCCCTCCGAAAAAAATATGGGGATGAAATAAAGATACTTAATGGAATCGAAATAGGAGTGCAGCCGCATATAATTGACCGTTGTCAGGAAATGATAGAACAATGGAATTTTGATTTCGTAATAGCTTCAATGCACACATCTGAAAAATCCGACCTCTATAATGGCGATTTCTTCAAGGGAAAGACTCCCTCAAAGGCCTATGAAATATACCTGGGTGAACTTTACGAAAGCATCAGAACTTTCAAGTCTTTTTCTGTTATTGGCCACATAGACATACCCGGAAAATACCAAGAATCGGTAAGATCCCTCCGACCAGAGGATTTCTTCGGTTATTATGAGATGATTTTTAAAAAGCTCGTTGAAAAGGGAAAAGGAATTGAGGTTAATACCTCTGCTATGAATAAGGGCAGGGACCACATGATGCCATCGCTTCCCATTCTAAAGCTGTATAAAAGCCTCGGCGGAGAGGTTATAACTCTGGGATCGGATTCGCATATTCCGGCAACTCTGGCCTTTGAATTTGATTATGTGAGGGAAATGCTGATTGATTTGGGCTTCAAGTATGTATGCACCTTCCGTAAAGGAAAACCCATATTCAACAAGCTTTAAACGTGGAAAGAAAGAAAAAGATTAAAGATAGTTATTGAGGATTCCAGGTCAAGGATCAAATTGCTAACTGCGACCTGCGTCGAATATTCATAGCGCTTTGTATTACAGCAAAACCTAAAATTTGCAAACTCACTCCGTATCAGGCTAAAGCCAAAGCGGATTTCTTGACGATTTAGCCTTATCCAAAGCTGTGAATATCAAGTCTCGGTCGATGCACGCAATATGAAACCTCAACCTGAAACAGCATAGAATGGATTCTCAATTTGAGTAGTGCATTAAACTGCATAAGTTTCTAAAAACCCCAAACCAATTCAAAATAAGAAACCAAAAATCAGAAACAAGTACAAAACATAAAAACTTAAAAAATAGGATTTGTTAGTCTTTAGTGTTGTTATTTAACTAATCAACAAGTTTTAACGAGAGGTGTTTTTTACTATTTATTATTATCAACGAGGAGATATATTATGAAAATAATGATATTTTCCTTGCTGATTGGTGTTGCTATTGTAATTCTTAATATGATCGGAAATGATGATTGGAATATTATATTGTTTTTATCATCGCAATTATTATGGTTTACTGAAAGTAGATATGGTCCTATTCATCCATCAGATATTCCAATATTTTTTTACTATATTAGCGTGATTGTATTTTGGCTCTTTATAGGGATATTAGCAGAGAAATTATATAAAAAAATTTTATTGCTAAAGAAAGTTGAATAAAAACTCAAGAAATAAAAGACAAAACCAAAGGCTTATCACCCATCGGTTTTGTCTTTATCTTTTGTTTCCACTTTCCACTTTCTACTTTCTACTTACACTGTTTCAGGCTCTGGATAGTCGACTCCGAATGTTTCGACTGTGGCACTTTTTATTACAACATCCTTTTTAGGCTTGTCTCTCACGTTTTTCTTGACTCCAGCTATTCGGTCAACTTCGTCAATGCCTTCTACAACTTGGCCAAAAGCTGCATATTGTCCGTCAAGGTGCGGTGAATCAGCATGCATTATGAAAAACTGGGAACCTGCAGAATCGGGATTCATGGCTCTGGCCATTGAAAGCACGCCCCTTTTGTGGACAATATCGTTGACAAAACCATTGGATGAAAATTCCCCCTTGATTCCATATCCGGGTCCACCTGTTCCGTTGCCTTTAGGGCAACCTCCCTGTATCATAAAACCGGGTATTACCCTGTGAAAAGTCAAACCGTCGTAAAACCCTTTCTTCACCAATGAGATGAAGTTGTTCACGGTATTTTCAGCCTTTTCAGGTTTCAATTCCATTACTATTTTACTGCCATTTTGCATTTCGAATGAAACTCTAGGATTATTTTTCATTTAAACGCTCCCTTTCTTGTGATTTTCTGTTTTGCCACTAATCCATTATACACCACTTGACTTGAAATATCCCGAAAGCATTAAAGCTTTCGGGATACAAATCATATTCACTCATTGTTTTTATGCCTTTTGTCTCTTTTAAGTTCCTTTAGCTCGAGCGATACGCGATTGCCCTGCAAGAGACCTGCAACGCCTTCCATTTCATCACTCTTGTCACCATTGCAGTATTCACATTGGCAGTTTGACTCATAATGATCAGGTTCTGAATAAGTTGTTATTACACCTTCATAATTTCGCAATACAACCTTGTTGTGCGACATGGATACAACATAATTAGGCATGACCGGAATCTTTCCGCCCCCGCCCGGAGCATCCACAACAAAGGTAGGCACAGCCATTCCAGATGTGTGGCCCCTCAGACTCTCGATTATTTCTATTCCTTTTGATACCGGGGTCCTGAAGTGTTCGATCCCCTGGGAAAGGTCGCATTGATAAATGTAATAGGGTCGCACCCTTATTTTAAGCATTCCGTGCATAAGTTCCTTCATTACATGGGGACAATCGTTTATTCCCCTTAAAAGCACGGTCTGATTTCCCACAGGGATTCCGGCATTTACAAGCCTTTCGCAAGCTTTTTTTGATTCGGCCGTTATCTCTTTAGGATGATTGAAATGCGTGTTAAGCCAAATTGGATGATATTTTTTCAGCATCCTGACCAACTGCGGAGTAATCCTTTGTGGAAGCACTACCGGAGTTCTTGTTCCTATTCGTATTATCTCAACATGCGGTATAGCCCTTAGCCTTGAAATTATGTACTCCAATTTTTCATCCGAAACCAACAAGGCATCTCCTCCAGAAAGTAAAACGTCCCTTATTTGAGGAGTCTTTTTTATATGCTCTATAGCCCTGTCGATGTTGTCCATTGAATTTGCCGTATCATTTTGCCCTGCAAAACGCCTTCGAGTGCAGTGCCTGCAATACATAGAACACATGTCCGTGACAAGAAAGAGAACCCTGTCAGGATATCTGTGGGTCAAACCCGCTACTGGAGAATCGGTGTCTTCATGAAGGGGATCAAGCATATCCGCCGGACTTTTATGAGTTTCCTTCAATGTTGGAACCGCTTGCTTTCTTATTGGACAGTGCAAATCGTTCAAACTCATCAGAGACGCATAATATGGAGTTATCGCCATTCTCAGCGTCTTGAGGGACTCCATTATGCCTTCCTCTTCGTCCTTTGACAGATTTATCACTTTTTTCAATTCTTCAACGCTCGTTATTCTGTTTTTAACCTGCCAGCGCCAATCGTTCCATTCTTCTTTACTGACGTTTTCCCAAAGTTTTATAGACTCATGCTTTCTCAATTTACCACCCCATCTTTTTTGTTTGAATCTATCTTTCTATAATATTTTTTCCCATTATTTTGATTTTTAAACTTTTTTCAACCAACTCCATTATATGCCACAAGTTGTCAGATGTAAAGCCCGCACAAAAGAGCCGCCTCGCATATGCAATGCGCGGCGGCTCTTTTGTAAACTTAATATTTTATTTTTTTATTTTTTTAAACAGCCGCATCGGCTCCAAGTTTTTTTCTTCTTGTCTTTTGCAAAATAAAGACTGCAGCCAAAACCACGATTCCAACTATGTCTGTAGTGAAACTAGGGAAAAGCAGTGCTATGGCAGCCGCGCCCATGGGAATTCTTTCCCATATTTTGGACTTGATCAACAAATAGTTTTCAACGAAGCTTGCAAGGCATATCACTCCGAGAAGCGCCGTTACTATAACCATAAGTATTTCTCCCACTCCTGCGTACACTATATTCCCGTTGACTATCTGGGTGCCTTTCTTGATTAAAAGAAGGGCCGGGTTGTATGCGAATATATAGGGTACAACAAATCCTGCTATGGCAAGTTTGATTGCCTGAAATCCAGTCTTCATTGCATTTGATCCAGCTATTCCAGCACCTGCATATGCCGCCAATGCCACAGGCGGAGTAACGTCAGCAACTACTCCAAAATAAAGTATGAATAAATGGGCAGCCATCAGGTTGACATTAAGAGTAATTAGAGCCGGAACAGCCATTGTAGCCAAAACGATGTATTTTGCTGTCGTCGGAAGACCCATGCCGAGTATTATGGACGCAAACATTGTATAGACCAATGTGAGGAACATTTTCCCACCCGCAAGCTGAACTATAAGGTTAGCTATGCTGAGTCCGAGCCCTGTCAGCGTTACAACGCCAACTATGATACCGGCCGCCGCACATGCAGCCGCCACACCAATTGCATTTTTAGCGCCAGCATCGAGTGCGCTTATAAATATTTTAACACTGAAACTCTTGTTTTTCTTTATAAGAGATGCTGCAATTGCTACGATTACCGAAACCACTATCGACCAGAAAGCCGAAAATAATGGAGTATAGCCTCTTATAAGGAAGAATATTATTGTAATAAGAGGAATGAGAAGATATCCCCTGTCCTTCATTACTGTGCTTACTTTAGGGAGCTGGTCGCTTGGAATACCCTTTAGACCAAGTTTTTTAGCCTCGAGATGGACCATTGTTCCAACCGCCACATAATAAAGTACCGCTGGAATTGCCGCAGATCCTATGATTTTAATATAAGGAATACCTGTGAATTCAGCCATTATGAATGCTGCCGCACCCATTACAGGCGGCATTATTTGGCCTCCTGTCGATGCAGTGGCTTCAACCGCCCCCGCAAAGTATGGCTTGTATCCTACATCTTTCATGAGCGGAATCGTAAATGCTCCGGTTGTAACCGTGTTTGCAACCGAACTTCCTGAAATCGAACCCATGAAACCCGATGCCACAACTGCTGTCATCGCAGGTCCTGAGCAAAGGCTTCCTGTCATTGCATAAGCCAAATCTATGAAAAATCCGCCTACGCCGGTCTTGTCCAAAAATGCTCCGAAAAGAATGAACATGAATACGAATGTTGCGGAAACACCTATTGGAGTTCCCAGTATTCCTTCAGTGGTTAGATACATATGGGATATTATTCTTGAAAACGAATAACCCCTGTGGGCCAAAAGACCCGGAAAACTAGGACCCATTTTTGTTGCGTACAAGAGAAATATAACAGCCACTATCGGCAATTCGGGTCCGACAGACCTTCTTGTAACTTCAAGAACCAATAAAAGAGCAAGGGTTCCAAGCACCAAGTCAATTGTTTCAGGTGTTCCCCCTTTTGCTATTATTCCTTCAAAATTAACTATCAGATATCCAAAAACCGTCAATCCCAATGCGCTAAGCACATAATCGTACCATGGAATCTTAGTTTTACTGGACTTTTTAGTTGCAGGATAAATCATAAATGCCAATACCATTACAAAACACAAATGGACAGCTCTTTGCTTTACAGCAAGAAGAGTACCCGCAAAAGATGTATACAAGTGGAAACAAGCCATTGCTATTGCTATTATGGATATAATTAGTCCTATGGTCCCTACTACTTTTCTTTTAGAACTTTCATCCTTGTCAAACTTCTGTAAAAGCTCGTCTACATCCTTGCTTTGATCAATTCCTTTTATTTCTTTGTTTTCATCCAATATTTGTTACCTCCTTAATTAAAAATCTATATAAAGGTCTTTTGACAACTTCCACTCCCACTGATTTAAAAGGGTCCATATAATCTGAAAAAAAGTAATTCTCCCCCCTGTAAACAAGCGTGTGGTTTGCTATCACTCCCCCAACCTTATATATCAGATGATTCATTTTTTCGTTTATGTCGCTTATTGTCATTCCCTCTTCTTCAAAAGAAAAGTTTTCCGAATAAGTCGGCAATCCAGCCCCAAAAGAAAATGTTACAGTTTCCTTGAGATAAATCTGATTATCGTTTATGATTTCAAATTTTTCTATCCACGGGGTCTTCTCGACCGAGTGTATAAATCTTATAGTGAATTTCTCTCCATTTCGTATGGGAAAACTTTTAACTATTTTGCCGTCAAGCGGATTTGTCAAGCAAAGGCGATAAACCGGCATAGCCGCAAAAATAGCTGTAAACATAAATGCAATAAGTACTATTGTATACACTTTTCTCTTCATAATAAGAGTCGGGTATCAGCTCTAAGCCGATACCCGCCACCTCCTAATTCATTGCCTGACGATATTCATTGAATTTATCAGTTATTTCAAACCTGCCTCTTTGTAGTATCTTTCAGCACCCGGATGCAAGTCGATTGACATTCCGTCAAGTCCTGTTTCGGCTGTTACTTTAGCGCCTTTTGCATGGGCTTTTCCAAGCTCGTCAGTACCTTCAAGGATTGACTTAGTGCATTGGTAAACAAGTTCTTCATCCAAGTCGCCTCTTACTGCGAGCATTGCCATTACAGCAACTGTTTCGATGTCTTCATCTTGTCCCTTGTAAGTTCCGGCTGGAATTGTTTGAGCTGTGTAGAACGGATACTTAGCTGAAAGCTCGTCAATTTTGTCTACTGTTACAATTGTCACGTCTCTAACTGTGGAAACTTCGGTTACTGCTGAAGTCGGGAATCCTGCAGTTATGAAAGCAGCGTCGATTTGCTTGTTCTTGAGGCCTTCGGCCGCTTCTTTAAAGGAAAGCGGGTCTGCAGCGCCAAGATCGTCTTTTGTCAAACCGTATGCAGCAAGTATTTGCGTTGCATTGGCTTCAGTACCTGATCCAGGAGCTCCTACAGCAACATGCTTGCCTGCAAGGTCTGCAACTGTCTTTACTCCAGAATCCTTAGAAGCGATTATTTGAATCGTTTCAGGATAAAGAGTCGCCACTCCTACCAAGTTTGTGTAAGCTCCAGATTCTTTAAATTTGGCCAAAGTCTCTCCATTAGCAGCATAGAAAGCCACGTCATTTTGAAGAAGCCCGAAATCTGATTCGCTTGTCTCGAGCAGTGTTGCATTCTCAACTGATGCACCTGTCGATTCAGCTTGTGCCTTAACGCCTTCTACGGTGTTTGTGCAAAGATTTGCCATTGCTCCACCAAGCGGGTAATATGTACCTGAAACTCCACCTGTAGCAAATGACAAGAATACTGTTTCAACTTCCGGCTCTTCAGCTTCTGCTTCAGCTTCAGCTTCAGCTTCAGGCTCTTCAGCAGGCTCACTAGAACATCCTACAGCGAAAACAGCAACCAACATGACCATTGCAAGTAATAATGCTAACATTTTTTTTGTGCTCATCTTTTAAACTCCTCCTCATATTTTTGATTAGTTTTGAAATTGCTAACTTTGATTAGATTCTACAAAAAGCATTTCCATTCCTTCTTTGCGCAATCTTTTTTTCAGTATTCTGCATTTAAAACCCGTATACAATAATACTCAAATTCTTGCACTCCATTTTTCCGGAAGCCACCTTTTAGAATCCCCGCAGTCATGCAATCCCCATGCAAAGACAATTATACACCTTAATAACCATTATTTCAAATTTATATGCTTGGTGGTAATATACGGCAAATGGACGGATACAAGATTTTCTTTTTTTGAAAAACTTGTATCCGTCCATCCTTTTGCATTTATCAATACGACCTTTGCCAAACTGTTTAAAGTTCTTTATTTTACGCTTGCTCCGATCTCAGGCAAAGGCTGACCTGGAAGCATTCCTCCAAACATCATCTGCATCATGAATTCTTCCAGTGTAATAGAATTTTCGTCATTTACATCGGGAATTTCTATTTCCACAGGCTCATCTATGCCATATACTTCGCTTTCGATTGAAAAACCCATTCCAGCGGACTTGCCCGTTGTTTCCTCGACAACCGAATAAGCCATGCTCATGTCCGTTGTCCTCGTGTTATAGTCTCCATCGATTCCGAAAACCATTGTAAACTCATCAATCGTAAATGCTCCCTCAGCCTCATTGAAAGCCGAAACGGCTTCCTCGACCATTTTATCTATTTCTGCATCCAAGTCCATGTCATCAAGACTTTTTCCTTCCATTTCAGCCTGAAGCTTCAAATTGTTCTCCATGGATTTCCTCATTGCTTCATTTGCGTAAACCTTTGGAATCAAGTCCTTTACCAGAGCTTTGGCCTCACCGTCGTCAAGCGTCACCCTTATTTCTTTCAAGTCGTATTTTCCGTCCTCAAGCTCCACGCTCTTGCTTTCCATCACCATGTTTTCCTCGGAAAAACTTGCAATCAGAGAAGCTGCTATTTCCTGGGAGAATTTTTTCATCTCTTGCATTTCTTCATCGCTTGGAATCTCTCCCATACTGTTTATGGTTATATACTTTTCACTCATAGGCATCTTGACTGCCATGCTCCCCATACTGCTGACATAAACCTCAATCTTAAACTGCATGCCCTTCATGTCCAAAAGCATGTTTCCGCTCGAGCTTCCAGCCTCAACGTCGGATGCGAATTCACCGCTTATATTCATGCTGTCAATCATTTCAACCAGTCCTGCCGACATAGGATCCTCGGCAAGCTCTTCTTCCGTAAAACCGGGATTGTAGGATATATCCATGTTGAAATTCTGCTTGGATGTTTTTATCTCCGTTGACCTTTCAACCGACTTCTCCAGTATTTCTTTTGCCGTTTCCTCTTTTGAGCAGGCGCTGAAGGCGGTAGTAAGCAAAACCATTGCAATCAATGCCGCCAGCATTCTTTTTTTGTTCATGTTAGTACCTCCGTATTTTTTCTTAGGTTTTAATTTTACCACTTTTTCTTTTTCTATAAATGACAATTGAATTACATTGTTTGTTCCTTTTCGCAACGCTTCTTGATTTCGCGATATCTGAAACATTCCCTTTCATGGTCGTTGACCATTCCAACCGCCTGCATAAAAGCATAACATATCACAGGCCCCACGAATTTGAAGCCCCTATCTTTCAATTCCCTGCTCATCTCTCTTGAAATGTCGGTTTGGGATGGTATGTCCTCTGGACATTCCCATTCGTTTTGAATCGTCCTGTAATTCACAAAACTCCATATGTAGCTGTCGAAACTGCCGCGGGACTCTACAAGCTCGACAAATCGCCTTGCGTTGGTGACTGCGGCTTCTATTTTCCTGCGGTTTCGTATTATACCTTTGTTATTCATCAATGATTCTATTTTTTCATTGCTGTAGCATGCAATTGTTTTAAAATCAAAATCGTCAAATGCCTCCCGGTAGGCTTCCCTGCGCTTAAGTATGGTCAGCCAGCTAAGGCCTGCCTGGGCCCCTTCTAAAATCAAAAATTCAAATAGCTTGCGGTCGTCGTGAACAGGGACCCCCCATTCGGAGTCGTGATAAATCATGTTCCATTTGTTTCCTTTTACCCAATGGCATCTTTTTCTCTTTTCCAGAAAAAACCCTCCCTTCTTGTACCCTTCTTGATTATAACAAATTCAAAGCATTATTTTTATTGTTTTTACAAATAGACGATTGAATTCGAACGTTTGTTTGTTTATAATTAAGTTACATAAAGGAGGTTTATACATGCACAAGATGATTTTCCACATAGATGTCAATTCAGCCTTCCTTTCATGGGAAGCCGCCAGCCGTATTCAGCAAGGTGAAAAACAGGATATCCGAGAAATCCCCTGCGTAGTCGGAGGCGATTCCGCTTCCCGCAGAGGAATAGTCCTTGCAAAGTCCATACCCGCAAAGGCATACAACATTTCTACAGGAGAGCCACTGTTTACAGCCAAAAAAAAATGTCCCTTCCTTAAAACAGTTCCTCCCGACTACGATTTGTACACTCGTTCCAGCCAGGCCCTTTTCGACATTATAAAAACCGAGGCTCCATCTGTCCAAATCTATTCAATAGACGAGTGTTTCGCCGATTTTTCCGCCCTTCCCGACATTGAAAACACTTTCATGGATATTGCAAAAAACCTTAAGACCAGGATAAAAAAAGAATTGGGCTTCACTGTAAACATAGGCATCTCTGAAAACAAACTTTTGGCTAAAATGGCCTCCGATTTCAAAAAACCCAACCGAATACACACACTTTTCCCTTACGAGATTGAAAAAAAAATGTGGCCCCTGAGGGCGGGCGAACTTTTCATGGTAGGCAAATCAACCGCCCGCAAGCTAAACAGGATGGGAATAATGACTATAGGCGACATAGCACGCACAGACAAAGAAATCCTTCAAGGCTATTTCAAAAAACATGGCCAAACCATCTGGAGATATGCAAACGGCCTTGAAGACTCCCAGGTTGAAAAACCGTCTGAAGTAAAAGGGATCGGAAACTCGACAACGCTCCCCTTCGATGTGACAGATTATGAAACAGCCCACAAGGTTCTTCTTTCGCTGTGCGAGATGACTGGCATGAGAATGAGACAGGCTAAAAAAATGGGAAGAGTCTTTTCGGTTTCAATAAAAAACAGTGATTTTATAAGCTATTCGCACCAACAAAAGATTTTTCATCCAACCGACTCAACCAGCGAAATATATTCTATTGCCAAAAAACTTTTTAATCATGCATGGCAAGGAGAAGCCTTAAGGTTGCTTGGAATTCGAATTTCCGACTTATGCCCGCGCGAAAACCTGCAACTTTCTTTTTTCGACTCGGACTTTAGCGAAAAGGAACACCGCCTTGACCTTGCAATAGACCAGATAAGAGAAAAACACGGCCTCTATTCCATAACGCGGTCATCTTTCCTTGAAAGTGGTTTGAAACCTGTTTCAGGAGGCGTCCATACCGACTACAAGATGGTTTCAAGCCATCTATGATAATTCATTTTATTCAAGGAGAGTCATGACTATGAAAATAGTAAAAATACCAATTGAAATGATCGCATCTTTTTCAAAAAAAGGAATTCCACACCCCCTCAAATTCAAAATATCGGCAAGTGGAGACAAATATCCCACAATCGTAAAAGTAAATACGGTCATACACGTGGAATCCGAAAAAACAGCCGGCAACCCAATGTATGTTTTCCGCTGCCAAAGCCTTATTGAAGATAATCTGAAAGTTTACGAGCTCAAATACGAACTTTCCACATGCAAGTGGTTTGTTTATAAAATATGAAGACAGCTTGCAGCAGGCAGTGAAAAGCAGTAGAAAGTGGAAAGTAGCAAGAAAAAGCAAGAACAGCTTGCTGTGGGCAGTGAAAGACTAAAGAACAGTAGGCAATGAGCAGTTTGCAGTAAAAGATTAAATACAAAGGAAAAAAACAAGATAATGACAAAGAAAAATTACCAAATCATTTGAGCTCTTAGGTTTTTAACGCTTTTGCATTTACTGACAACTGACAACTATTAGCAGGCAGTGAAAAGCAGTAGAAAGTGGAAAGTAGCAAGTAGAAAGAAAAAAACGTAAAAAATTCACTTTATTTGAAGCGAAGCGAGTTTGTAAATTTTAGGTTTTGCCGAAAGACAAATCTTTTCGAAAAGCATGAACAGGTCGCGGAGAAAAATCAGAATCGCTGCCGAATAAAAAGATTGCTTTCTTGCCTGACTGTGCAGCATTGACCGAGCCGATCTTTTGGAGTTTGGATTTTTTTGAAAGAAAAAGAATGAGGCAAAATGAAACCCCGAGGAATCCTCGGGGTTTCATTTTGTAAAACTTTTGTATTTTTGCCTTTATTTTTTTACTGCAAACTGCATGCTTTTTTCTGTCTTTAATCTTTTACTTTTTCTATTCTTTTTCTTTCTACTTGCTACTTTCTACTCGCCGCTTAATAGTTTTTCGCTCTTACCTCGAAGGCGGTTCGGGGAACTGCGCATACTGGGCATTTGCCAGGAGCTTTGGCTCCACTGTGCACATATCCGCATTCCCTGCATTTCCATTCTACCGCAGCGTCCTTTGCAAACACCTTTTCTTCTTCAACGCTCTTAAGCAAAGCCGAGTAGCGCTCCTCGTGCTCTTTCTCAACCTTAGAAATCATCTTCCAGGCAGCTGCAATTTTAGGGAAACCCTCTTCTTCGGCTATGCGCGCGAATTCGGGATAAAGAACTGTCCATTCCTCATTTTCACCCATTGACGCCGCCTTCAGATTCTCGGCAGTTGTTCCAACTTTTCCGGCCGGATATGTTGCTGTTATTTCAAGATTTCCGCCTTCGAGAAAGCTAAAGAATATATCCGCATGAACCTTTTCATTATATGCTGTTTCCTCAAATATTTCGGCTATTTGCTCATATCCATCTTCAAGAGCCTTTTCAGCGAAAAATGTGTATCTGTTTCTGGCCTGCGACTCTCCTGCAAAAGATTTAAGCAGATTCTGTTCTGTTTTTGTTCCCTTTAATTCAGGCATTTTAAGTTCTCCTTGTCTTTTTATTGTTATTTTAAATTCTATATATTATTCTGCAACAGGTGGTGTGAATACTCTTGCTTTAAGCTCTCTGTCAATCATAAAAAATCCGGACCCCTTGCCATCTACAAACCTAAGCTGCTCCAAAAGACCTGAAGCATTGGCTTCTTCTTCAACTTGCTCTTCTACATACCATTGCAGGAAGTTGAAAGTGGCGTGGTCTTTTTCTTCCATTGCGATTTCAACCAAATTGTTTATCAAAGCAGTAACCTTTTGCTCATGTGCATAAACCTCTTCAAACATTTCCACAAAGTTGTCCCACTCGGTTCCAGGCTTTTCAATGGCATCAAGAAGGACTGTTCCGCCTCTTTCATTTACATAATCGAACATTTTCATTGCATGGAACTGTTCCTCCTGCGCCTGGACTCTGAGCCAATTGGCAACTCCGCTCATGTTTTGGCTTTCTGCATACGCCGACATTGACAGATAAAGGTATCCCGAATACAGTTCTGCGTTGATTTGTTCGTTGATTGCTTTTTCCATTCTGATATTGATCATTTTATCCCTCCGTTTTTCCCTTTTTATTTTTCACTTTTCCAATGGCCGTGAAGGTTGCAATATTCCCTTGCGGAAACTTTTTCTTCTTCAACCATGAATACGGCTTGGGGTTTCATCCCGGGCGAAAGATATTCCGTATAGACCTTGTCTCCGGCTATCAATTCAATCCATTGAATGTAATGCTCTTCCTTCATGGGATGCAAGGTTGTTCCAACCGTGACTTTATATCCACCGTCTATCTTCTCGATTACAGGCACATGCTTTTCTGTGGTTGAATCAGCTGTTTTCTCTTCCTGAAGCTTCATTTCCTCTCCACAACAAACAAGAGCGCCTGCTCCAGCATGAAACATTTCGACTATGTTCCCGCATACTTGGCATTTATAAACCTCTAGTCTTTTTGCCAATTTTATCCCTCCCTTTTATTCGTTTTCAAATATTGTCCAGACACTTTTAATTTCTACCCCGCTCAAGGCATATTCAAACACGCAATCTTTAAAACATCATTCCGTATTATATCACGCAAAAGATAAAATTAAATTTTTTTTATTGAAAATCCGCTTGTAAATATGGGTATAGAATATGATGCAAAGTCAAAGAATGAAAGGAGGCGATTGAATGAGCCGAAAAAGATTTTCGTCAATAGCACTGGCAGCAGTCATTTCTTTGCTCTTTTCCGCAGGATGCTCCCCGTCGGCGGAAGTTCCCATACCTAAAGACAAAAGTGAACCCATGGAGGAAACTTCCGAAATGGATGAAACAATTTTCACCTTGGAAGATGTTGCCTCTTTCAACGGCGAAAACGGACAAAAGGCCTACATCATATACGATGGCTATGTTTATGATGTTACAGACCACCCGAAATGGACATCCGGATCCCACGGGGGAAACGTCGCCGGAAACGACATAACCGAAAATTTGAAAAATGTCGCTCCGCACGGAATATCCAAGCTTGGAGAAATCGAAAGGGTCGGCAAAGTGGCAGAATGAAAATACTTGTTTGCACTTAAGAAAAACCTCATGCATGTAAAAATGCTTGAGGTTTTCTTGAGCGATAATATCGATTTGAGTTCAAGCTTCAATATAAGACTTTGCCCAGAAAATCCTTGGTCCTGGGACTCTTCGGATTGTCGAATATTTCCTTTGGTCTTCCCTCTTCTTCGATTATCCCGTCATCCATGAAGAGAATCCTGTCCGCAACTTCCTTTGCGAAGCCCATTTCATGGGAAACTATTACCATGGTCATGCCTTTTGACGCCAAATCCTTCATTACATCGAGAACCTCTCCGACCATTTCGGGGTCGAGGGCTGATGTGGGCTCGTCGAAAAGCATCACATCTGGTTCCATTGCAAGAGCCCTGGCTATTGCGACTCTCTGCTTCTGCCCTCCCGAAAGTTGCTTGGGATAGGCTTCCGCCTTGTCTGGAAGACCCACACGTTCCAGGAGTTTCTTGGCCAATGCCTCCGCTTCATCCTTGGGGATTTTTTTGACCTTTACGGGTCCAAGGGTAACATTGTCGGTAACATTCATATGGGGAAAGAGATTGAACTGCTGGAAGACCATTCCCATTTTTTGCCTTTGACGATTAACATCGTTTTTAGGGTCGGTTATTGAAACCCCCTCGAAAATGATTTCGCCGCCTGTAGGCTGTTCAAGAAGATTGAGGCATCTGAGGAAGGTGCTTTTTCCCGAGCCTGAAGGCCCTATGACAACTACGACTTCGCCTTTCTTTATGTGTGTATCTATTCCCTTGAGAACATGAAGTTGTCCAAAGTGCTTGTTGAGATTTATTGTTTTAATCACCGGCGCTCATTCTCCTTTCAACCATGCCCAAGAGCCTTGACAATGTATATGTGATGATGAAATATATTACAGCCGCCACCATTAAAGGCGCAAAAGCTTTGTATGTTATTCCCCTTATTGTATCAGCCCTGTACATTAGTTCGGTAATTCCAACTACTGAAACAATTGCCGATTCCTTTACAACAACTATAAACTCGTTTCCAAGTGCGGGGAGTATATTTTTAAATGCCTGGGGGATTACAATGTATCTCATCCCCATGTTGTGAGGCATTCCGATTGACCTTGCCGCTTCCATCTGTCCCTTGTCTACAGCTTGTATGCCCGCTCTTATTATTTCTGCAACATATGCACCGCTGTTGAGGCTCAGGGCGACAACTCCCCAAACCATATCAGGCAAATCAAACGGAACCACTTTAGGAAGCCCGTAGTAAACAATGTAAATTTGAACTATTACAGGAGTTCCCCTCAAAAATTCTATGTATGCCGTCGCTATTGCCTTGAGTATTTTTTTCTTTGAAAGCTTCATTAGTGCAAGCACCACTCCGAGCATGACCCCGAATAAAACTGCAAAAACAGCCAACAAAAGAGTGTTTTGAACACCGGATATATAAAACATCTTGTATTCAATAAGAAAATCCAAATTCAATGGCCCTCCTCCTTCCTTTTCAGTGATTTATTTATAATAAATCCATACTGATTGTAGCATAGAAAGATAGTGGCCTTAACCACTATCTTTCAAATCATTTGATTTGTGTTTTGCTTGAAACAGCTTTTTACTGATTTTCTTCAGAGAGCTTTATCGCATCAAAGACAAACTCTGAAATCATGTCTTCATCCATAAGTTTAGTAAGGGTAGCATCCACTGCCTCTACAAATTCCGCACTTCCTTTTTTGAATGCTATTGCAGAACCGCTATCTCCGGAATCAAGTGTCATGTCGGACAACATGATGTCTTCATTGTTTTTAGAGTAGGCGCTGGCAACAGGCTTCTCTGCCACTACAGCATCGACGTTTCCATTCTTAAGTTGAAGAACAAGGTCGGCCATCTTTCCAAGCCCCTTGACTTCGGCACCCTCTATCTGCTCCATTGCTATCTGCTCCTGGGTGGTTCCCTTTTGCACTCCTACTATCTTGCCGCTTAAGTCTTCAACAGAGGCAATGGCTTCCGCGTTTTCAACATTTACCATAACGCCTTGCACTGCCGTATAGTAAACTTGCGAAAAGTCCACCGACTGCGCTCTTTCTTCTGTAGGAGTCATTCCTGCTATTACCATGTCTACACCTCCGGCCTCAAGAGCCGCAAGCAAACCATTGAAAGCCATATCCTTGATTTCGAGCTCGACTCCCAAATCTTCCGCAATGGCCTTTGCAATTGCGATGTCAAAACCTACTATTGTATCTGCTCCATCCTTCACAACATGGAACTCGTATGGCGGATAATCAGCGCTTGTACCTATAACCAATTTTCCGGCAGCCTTGATTTCATCCAGTTTTGTTTCTTCCACAGGAGCTTCCGCCTCTTCTTCAGCTGCAGGAGCTTCGGCTTCCGGCTCATCAGCAGCTTTTGTGCAACCTACAACGGCAAATATCATGATTCCAACCATAAGCATTGCCAATAATTTTTTTGTGTTCATTAGTAATCCTCCCTTATTTGTATTCCTTATTTGTATTCTTCGTTAATTATACGCAAACCTGTATATTTATGCAAGTGTTTTTTTTATTTTTTTTGTCTTTTTAAAAACTCATTTGAAACTTTGCATATCGGAAGCGTCATGCACTCTTTTTTTAATCTGTTGAACTGAAGCGCAGTCGTCCGCATCAATTGGTGCAATAGCATATGCCTATGGCCTTGGGCCCAAGGTGGGCACCTATTACCGGTCCCAATTCTTCTATTGTTATTCGGGCATCCGGAAAGGCCTTTCTCAGGCCTTCCATATACTCTTTTGCTTCGTCCTCGCTTAAAATATGGCAAATAGACAGGATTTCGGCATTTTCCGGTATGCATTCAATCATTCTGTTTACTGCTTTTTTCTTGCCTCTGACTTTATCTATTGGCTCAAGCACACCGTCAATAAGCGCTATTATGGGCTTGACCTTGAGTAAATTACCCAAGAATGCCTGGGATGGTGTGAGTCTGCCTCCCCGCTGCAAATAATCAAGGTTTTCAACTGTAAGGCTTATGCCTGTTTTTTTCTTTTCTTTTTCTATGGATTCTACTAGAGCCATCCTGTCATCTGTCTCTTCGCACATTTCCAAGAGCTTTTCAACCAACACTTTAAGGTTTGCGGCTGTTGTCCTTGAATCTACAACACTTATTTTATCCGGCGCAATCATTTGTGCAGCCATTGACGCGCTGGAAAATGTACCGCTCAACCTGCCGGATATCGTAATTGCTATTACTTCATTTCCGTTTTCAACAAGTTCCCTGAAAACTTCCGCAAAGGATCCTGCGGATGGTTGGGAAGTCGTTGGAAAAGATTTTGAATTCTTTAATTTTTCAAAAAAACCCTCGAATTCTCCAGGATATCCCTCTTCCTGCACATCTCCATCAAAATGAATTGTGAGCGGTACAATTTCTATCCCTTTGTGTTGGGCGTATTCTTTTTTTATATAAGCAGTGCTGTCTGTCACAATCTTTATTTTCCCCATAAAGTCCTCCTTAGTCTATTATTTCAATTTTATCAGATTAAATTGCTTCAAACAATATGGATTAAATCGACAAAACATGGTAGAATATTTTAGTGACAGAATTTTCTTACAATAGGGAGTGGTTATTGTGAAATTTCTCAACAAACTCATCACTATCACTATTACTTTAATTACCATGATAATATTCATCTTGTACGGCAAATTGTTTTTTAATGTGGGTTTCCCCAGTTTGTGGAAAACTGTAGCCTTTATTGCTGTTGCGGCCCTTATTTTAGCAATGCTTTATACCGGCTGCAAAAGAATAAATGAAATCGAAAAGGAGGACAAGGATGATTTTAGTAAATACTGATTACATAGACAAGCGAAAACTTGAAACAATCTCAATCGTCAAAGGAGCTACTGTAAGGGCCAAACACGTGGGCAAAGACATAATGAGCGGCCTTAAGACTCTTGTCGGCGGGGAAATCGAATCCTATATGCAAATGATGACCGAGGCAAGAGCAATAGCAACTGAAAGGATGGTCAAGGAAGCTGAAGAGCTTGGGGCTGACGCAGTAATAAACATACGGTATGCAACAAGCGCAATCATGCAGGGAGCCGCAGAAGTCATAGTGTACGGTACGGCTGTTCGCTTCATTGACGAATAGTTTTCAAGATGTTTTTTAACAATTGGACCCGGCCATTTAGGTCGGGTTCTTGATATTTCCTTATTTTGTCAAATCAAATCAAGGGACAAGAAAATCAAGCCCCCCCGGGACAACTGAAAATTCAAGCGGAAATTCGACGCTCTTTTCTCCGTCAGTATCCACAAAAAGATCAGTGCTGTCAGTCCAAACCTTCAAATTGTCCGTTTTGAAATAAAGCACATTGGAAGCCTTGATATGCTGTCCCGATATCAATTTCAAGAAAACGGCCGCCATGTCTATTATATCGGATTTCTTAATTGCTATCACATCAAGCAAACCGTCATTTACTTCTGCATAAGGGGCAAAATTCATAAATCCTCCCGTGGAAGATGAATTCATAACTGCAAAAAGATAGGACTTTATTTCCAGTATTTCTCCATTATATTGAAACTTGAATGTATAAGGCTTCTTTATGCCATCACTGACCTCGCGAAGACCAGCCGCATAATAAGCCAACCTACCAAAGGCCGTTTTGCTTTCAACCGGTGTTTCATAGCCTACTTTGGCCATCATTCCGGCAAATGCGACATTTATAAAAAAACGGTCGTTTACTTTTCCGACATCAACGGTTTGAAGCTTGAATCTTTTCACAATATTGAAAACGGCATCCATGTCCCTTGGCAAATAAAGATAATTGGCAAAATCATTTACTGTACCCGCCGGAATCAAAAGAATCGGTATTCTTATTGCATTATTCATCATAATATTTACAACTTCATGAATCGTTCCGTCTCCTCCCAATACCATGACCATGTCGACATCTTTATTTGATGCGGCTTGCACAAAAGCTTTTTCCCTTTCCCCGCTTCCATCTACCTTTTCAACACATGAAACAATTCCTTCCATGACAAGACGTCCTACAAGCGCATTGAGCTGCCTTTGCAAGGTCTTTCTTCCCGCATTCGGATTGTTTACAATCATAATTTTCATTTTTTCTACCAAATATTTCTATGGACACGTTCGTTGAAATAAGTGTCATTGGCAGGCTTTTTTTCATCCGGATACCCTAGGGATATCAAGGAAAAAGGAAGTATGTTGTCGGGCAGTTTAAGCAGCTTTCTCAGACCTTCCATTCTCTCATCCCTGGGATATACCCCCAGCCAGACAGAACCGATTCCAAGTTCTTCAGCCATTAGAAGCATGTTCTGGGTCGAAGCCGAGCAATCCTGTATCCAGTATCCCTCGTAAAGCTGCAGATTAAGGTCCGCGCAAACGCATATTACATGCGATGCCTTCTTGACCATTGCCGCATAGGGATGGAATTTGGGAATCTGCTCCTTTATATTATTGTCTTCTATTATTATAAAATGCCACGGCTGCTCATTCCCGGCTGAAGGCGCACACATTCCGGCCTTCAAAAGTTCCATTATTTTCTTGTCGTCGATTTTTTCATCCTTGTATTTTCTAATGCTTCTCCTTGTATAAATCGATTTCAATTTAAGCACCTCCTTTAATCATGTCTAATCAATATCTTTCGCCCGCACACGCTGCAAATTCCATCTTTTAAATTTAAAACTTGACCTGTATATTCACTTCTGTCGACAATTACGGCCCGGCATGCCGGACAATATGTATTGTTGTCAATTCCTTGAACATTTCCTATATAAACATTGTTCAAATGTCTCCTTGCTATATCAGACAGATTTTTTAATGTTTCAACCGGCGTGGGAGGATCCTTTCTCTTCCACGCGGGATAATATCTTGAAATATGCAGGGGTATATCCTTTTTCAAGCCGCCCAAATAAGAGCTCATTTCATCCATTTCTCTTTCGTCGGTATTGAGGCCTTCTATCAGCAGAGTGGTAACCTCCACATGAATATTCCTGCATGCGCGTTCTATAGTTTTCTTTACCGGATTGACCGCGCCTTTGCAAATATTCCTGTAAAAAGAGTCGTTGAAGGCCTTCAGGTCTATGTTCATTGCATCTACTTGCTCCAAAAGAGCCTCAAGAGGATCCTCTCTTATGAATCCGTTGCTTACGAGAACCACCTTCATGCCGTGGCTGCGAATAAGCTTTGCGCAATTTATTATATATTCCGCATTTATGACAGGCTCATTGTATGTAAATGCCACGCCTATTGAAACATCTTTCGATTTTAAAGCCATTTCAAGAAGCCTTTCCGGTTCCATATGCACGGTCGATGGCCTTTCATGAGCAATTCTGTAATTTTGGCAAAAGTCGCATTTCAGATTGCAGCCGAAACTTCCGACAGAGAAAATTTTCTTGCCCGGATAATAATGATAAAGAGGTTTCTTTTCTATTGGATCGAGTCCGTAAGATGTTATTTCACCGTATGCCATCGCATAAAGTATTCCGCCCATGTTTTTCCTTGCACCACAAATTCCGGTTTCCCCATCCGAAAGCTTGCACAGGTGCGGGCATAAAAGACACCTGACATTTGCTTTGTCCAGTTTTTCGTAAAATCTGGCTTCCTTTAACATATAAAACAACCCTTTTCAATTTAATATCCAAACTATGCCAAAAGCAATATCAAACCATTGCATACCCAATATGTTGATTATCCCTAAGTTTCTTGATAAGTCTGTGGATTGTTTTCTTCCATTTTGCACATGTGTAGACCATCAAGGCAAAACTATCCACACTCTCCACATTTTTATCCACACAATATATAGTATCTTGTCAATAATGTCTCCTTACACAAAAACGCGAAATTTCATAATTCTCATCTGCTTTTATATTCGCCTTTTTCAAGGCAATGTCAATCTGTTGCTCCGGAGTGTCTATCCCTTCAAGGTTTGGAAGTAAAAGGCCTCTTCTTATGCCTTTTTCTACAATTACACCATATTTCCCTGGATTCAATGATTTTATAGAATGGACCTTTTCAGGTTTTTCCAAGATATCAACTGAATATTCCAACTCGGCAAGTTCATCCCTATCTACCGGCAAAAATCTAGGATCCTCCAAACCCGCTTTAAGTGAATTGTCAACTATTTCATCGAACAAGGTCTTCCTGCTTGCAAAAATTGTTCCTATGCAACCTCTGAGCTGACCATTTATCTTAAGGCTTACAAAAACTCCGGCCTTTTTTTCACTAAGCTCTTCGGGGTATTCTTGCGGCAAAGGAGGCTGATTCTTCCCCAGGACATTGTTTTCAAGGGACATTCTCGCAAGTCTTACATAGGCGTCCTCCCTGTCCCTTTTTTCATTCAGATACTTTTTTCTTTCTTCATACAAATTCTCTACAATGCTTTCCCTTTCTTGTACCGGAGCCCCTACTATATTGAAAATCGCCACTCCGTATCCTATTCCAAACGGCTTTTGATATGAAATGACTTCAGGTTGATTGTCAATGCCGTCCAATGCCCCCAGGAGCATATCAATGGACCTAAGTCCGCATTCTCCTGCAGATTCGCTTTCTTTGCCGTCAAAACGGACAATAGCCCTGTAATCCTTTTTCCTTATGAGATCAAGCAGCTTTACATCGAAATCGGGTCCCGAGGGATGATACCCATAAGGTCCGTCTTCGCTGAGCCTGTGGGACAAGTCGCCGCTGGCTATTATGGATACGTTGAAGCCCCCGTGGGCAACGGCTTCCTGTATGGCCTTTCCAAAGCTGTACAAATCCTCGCACGGCAGCATTCCATAAGTTATGTGAACCAGTTCGTAGGCTTTGTATTTCTTTTCTATAAAATAAAGAGGCACAATTGTTCCATGGTCGAGCCCTTGCTCAATATCATACTGCATGGCAGCCAGGTCATCGATCCTTACCGCGACTATTGAACGCAAGCCCGCTCTCCTTATGATTTCATCCACAAGTGCCTTATTGTTGTTTTTGGCAATGTTTACACCGCCTGCATTGAATTTTTCCAATGTCCCGCTCAAGTGTTCTCCATATGAAACGGCCACAGCATCCCTGAAAACCGGACCATGCGGCGTTATTACAATTATTGTGTCCGGCCTCTTTTGCCTGATGTCCTCTGCTATGTAGTCCATCGACTTTATTGTTTTATTTATTTTTTTTTCTTCGCCCTTTCCTATTTCCTTGATTATTATAGGCGGATGAGGCATAAGATATGCCGACAGTATTTTCCCCATTTGCAAAGCCTCCTTTAAAAATCTATTACCCTCATTGCAACGCCGCAAAACCAAAAAAACATAATGCATACGCATTAAGCATCAGGGGAACAGTTTAAAAGCAAAGGAAAGTGGTCAGTGGTCAGTGGTCAGTGGTCAGTGGTCAGTGGTCAGTAAATACAAAAACGTTAAAAACCTAAAAACTCAAATGATCTGGTGATTTTTCCTTATCTTTATCTTATTGTTTTTTCCTTTACATTTAATCTCTTACTGCAAACTGCTCACTGCAAGCTGCCGACTAACAGATTCCAGATTTCAGTGGTCAGTAAATACAAAGGCTTAGAACTCAAATGCGTTCAAAACCTAATGCTTTGCTGATTTTTCTTCCGTTCTTGCTTTCCTGTCCTTCCAGTTTGCTGTGTCCTGCGCCTGAATTTCATGCCGCTTTGTCTTTCAAAAAAATCTAAAATTCGCAAACTCGCTTCGCCTCGGGCCAAGGCCAAAGCGAATTTATAACAATTTTTTCTAATCCAAAGCGGTGAAAAGAGCGGCTCGGACAATGCTGCACAGTTAGGCAAGAAAGCAATCTTTTCTTTTGTTCTTAATCTTTTGCCCTGGCATTTTCTTGTTGCTTTTTTCTTTTGTTTTTGTCTTTGTCTTATTGTTTTTTTCTTTATAAGTCTTTTCTTTCTACTTTCTACTTTCCACTGTTCTTTCTGCCTGCTGTTTGTGGTCAAAATAAAAGCACCATGCATATGCATGGTGCTTTGAATGGCAATACCTATCTCTTTGAGAACTGAGATGATTTTCTCGCTTTTTTAAAGCCATATTTCTTTCTTTCGACCATTCTTGCGTCTCTAGTAAGAAATCCTGCCTTTTTCAATGTTCCCCTGAATTCTCCATCTGCTTTTAAAAGAGCCCTTGAAACTCCATGTCTCAAGGCTCCAGCCTGACCTGTTGTTCCTCCGCCATTGACTTTAGCCAAAACATCGAATTTGCCTTCTGTTTCAGTCAGCAAAAGAGGTCTTTTTACTTCCATTCTGAGTGTTTCAAAATTGAAATACTCATCAATATCTCTACCGTTTATCAGAATTTTACCATTTCCGGGGACTAATCTAACCCTGGCAATGGACTTTTTTCTTCTTCCTGTCCCGTAATACTGAACGCCAGCCATTTAACCATCCTCCTCCATTATACTTGTATGTCCAAATCTTCAGGCGTTTGAGCCTGATGGTTATGTTCCGCACCTTTACATACCTTGAGCTTTTTAATCACCTGTCTGCCAAGCTTGTTGTGGGGAATCATTCCCTTCACAGCTTCGTAAACAATTCTGTCTGACTTAGTGGCCATCATTTCTCGATAAGTCCTCTCTTTGAGGCCTCCCGGATAACCTGTGTGCCATCTATACATCTTTTGATCGAGTTTCTTGCCTGTCAATTTTACTTTATCGGTATTTATGATGATTACAAAATCACCTGTGTCCACATGCGGCGTAAAGATAGGTTTGTGTTTTCCTCTAAGAATATTTGCGACTTGCGATGCCAATCTTCCAAGCGGCTTGTCTGTTGCATCTACCACGTACCATTTCTTTTCAACCTCATGAGGCTTAGCTACAAAACTTTTCATGACTTTACCTCCCAATATGAATCTTCTTCATATGATTATTCTATTTAAAAAGTGAAACCTCAAAACCCGGGGCATTGGGTCTGCTTGAATATTTCGCTTTTCACACTCTTGACATTATAATACACCGACCCAGCTGTGTCAAGCCAAACAAGGTCTAATAATCTTCATATTCAACATTTTTAAGGTATAAACCCTGAGGAGGCGCCAAACGCCTGGTGCGGCAATTGTCTTTATCCTTAAGTATATGGGGTATTTCGTCCATATCCAATCTTCCGCTTCCAACGTCCAAAATGACTCCGACAATCCTCCTAACCATGTTGTAAAGGAAACCGTTTCCTTCCACTTCGATGACAAAGAAATCCTTTTCCCGGGAAATTTCAGCCTTGTAAATCGTCCTTACAGTCTTTTTTATGGGCGATCCGGATGACATGAAGGCTTTGAAATCATGCTCTCCTACAAATATACCAAGAGCCTCCCGCATTTTCTCTTCGTCGAGACTGCGATAATAATGATATGTGTAATTTCTATAAACTGGTCTGCAAACACTTCCGCTTTGTATTTTGTACAGATATGTTTTTCTTTTAGGGTCGTATCTGGCATGAAAATCCATTGGAACTTGCTCTGCAGATATAATTGCCAGGTCCGGCGGAAGATATGAATTTACAGCCCTCGGAAATCTGTCGAGAGATATGGGTGTCCCGGACTTGAAGTTTGCAACCTGTCCAAACGCGTGAACCTTGGAATCGGTTCTCCCCGAACCTATGACTTCCACTTCCTCCTTCAAAACCTTGGTCAACGTATCGTTGAGAACGCCCTCTACCGTTCTAAGTCCAATCTGTTTCTGCCAACCGCAAAAATCGGTGCCGTCATATTCTATGGTTAGTTTTATGTTTTTCACTTTTTCACCCGCTATCAATATCCATTCTTTCCACTAAATGATTCCAACCGTTTATATGCAATTATTAAAATATTACGCAAACCTCAAAAGAACAAGATATCCATAAAATGAAAACGTCAAAATCAGTCCGGCTATATCACCTTTGTTGAATTCAAGTTGTTTCATTCGGGTTCTGCTTTTTCCTCCCCTGTAGCATCTTGCCTCCATTGCTATTGCCAAATCATCCGCACGTCTGAATGCTCCTATAAAAAGGGGCACAAGCAATGGGATCAGGCTTTTTGCCCTCTTTACTATATTTCCACTTTCGAAGTCCGCTCCCCTGGCCATCTGGGCCTTCATTATCTTGTCCGTCTCCTCCAGAATTGTCGGTATGAATCTCAATGCTATGGTCATCATCATAGCCAACTCATGCGCAGGCACTCCAATTTTTCTGAACGGATTGAGAAGGCGCTCTATTCCGTCTGTTAGTTCTATTGGAGAAGTCGTCAATGTCAAAATGGATGTTCCTATTATAAGAAAAACAAGCCTCAGACTCATAAAAACCGCCTGATGCAAACCTTCTCTTGTTATTTCAAAAATTCCCATTTTATAAATAATCTCGCCACGCGTTAAAAACATGTTGATTGTAAATGTGAACAATATTATTAGAAATATGGGCTTGAGCCCTTTGAGTATATATTTCAACGGAATTTTTGAAGCTAATATTATCAAGGCAATAAATGCTGCCGCATAGGTATAATTCACCAGGGTATCTACCATAAACAGCACTATTACGAACCCGAAAACTGCCAGTATCTTGAGTCTCGGATCCCTTCGGTGAACCAATGATTCAACGGGATAGTATTGTCCTATAGTAATATTTCTAAGCATTGTTCCCTCTCCCTGCCAATCTTAAAATTTCTTCTTTGGCTTCTTCTACAGTCAAGACACCCTTTTTCACTTCTTTACAATGCCGGCTCAATTTGCCCATTAATGCCGTCATCTGTGGTACTCCCAATGCTATGCTTTCAAGCGCATCAACTTGGGAAAAAACTTCTTTTGGCGTCCCCGAAAAATCTATTTTCCCTTTATTGATTACAAGCACTTTTCCGCAAAGTCTGGCTATGTCCTCCATGCTGTGGGAAATCAATAGGACCGTTGTGTTGTACTTCTTATGAAGCAAGCTTATTTTCTCCAAAATTTCGCTTCTCCCTCTGGGATCAAGTCCTGCTGTCGGTTCGTCCAAAATCAGCACTTCCGGTTTCATCGCTATTATACCTGCGATTGCTACCCTCCTGCGCTGTCCGCCGCTCAATTCAAAAGGAGACCTGTCCTTTATTTCTTTATAATCCAAGCCTACCGTTTCAATTGCTTCCCTTACCCTTTCGTGCACTTCCTTTTCCGATAGACCCAGGTTGCCCGGTCCAAATGCCACATCCTTTTCAACTGTTTCTTCAAAGAGCTGGTACTCGGGATACTGAAATACAAGGCCCACCTTCTTGCGAACATCATTCATCTTGACATCCTTGCCTCTTATATCCAAGCCGTTGATCAGAATAGTACCCGAATCAGCCTTAAGCAGCCCGTTTAAGTGCTGTATCAAAGTCGATTTTCCTGAACCAGTATGTCCTATCAATCCTGCAAATTCACCAGCCTCTATTTCAAAACAAATGTTTTTTAGGGCTATGGTTTCAAAAGGACTTTTTGGATTGTATATGTGAGTCAAGTCTTTTACAATAATCGACATAATTCATCCACCATTTCTTCCATTGTCAATATGCCCTCTTTGAGGGTAAGACCTTCATTTTTAAGCGAATTTGCCAAAAGAGTCACTTGGGGCAAAGCAAGCCCGCATCGTAATATGGTTTCCGATTGGGAAAAAACCTCTTTCGGGGTACCTTGAAGAATAATTTTTCCGTCATCCATTACGATAACCCTGTCGGCATGAACCGCTTCTTCCATGAAATGTGTTATGTGGATTATCGTTATGTCCTCAGTCTTGTTGAGGCTTGTTATTGTTTCAATGACTTCCTTCCTACCAGCCGGGTCAAGCATGGCTGTAGGTTCATCAAGTATAATGCATTCCGGCTTCATGGCCAATATTCCTGCAATCGCTATTCTCTGTTTCTGCCCCCCGGACAAAAGATGGGGGGGTTTCCTTTTGTACTCACTCATTCCTACAACAGCCATTGCTCTGTCAACCCTTTGTCTTATTTCTTCCGGCTCAACACCCAAATTTTCCGGGCCAAAAGCCACATCTTCCTCCACAATCGTCGCTACTATCTGATTATCTGGATTTTGGAATACCATTCCAGCACTTCTCCTGATTTCCCAAAGATTATTTTCATCTTTTGTATCCATCCCATTGACCAACACTTTTCCATGGCATGGAACAAGTATCGCATTAAGCATTTTTGCCAATGTAGATTTTCCTGAACCGTTGTGGCCTATTACAACCACGAATTCACCGCGCCCGACTTGAAATTCAACATTGTCGACCGCCAGGAATTCTTCTTCCTCTGTTTTATATCTGTATGAAGCTTTTTTTACTTCGATTATGTTTTCCATATATTTCTGCCTCTGTTTCGTCTTGATTCTTTTGATTCCATATGCAATCAATTTCTTTTCAATAATAATAATGAAAAAGGGATTAAGTATGACTTAACCCCTTGGTTTCTCATCAGACGACTATACCAGTTCCAAAAGAACCATGGGTGAAGCGTCTCCTCTTCTTTGTCCAATTTTAATTATTCTTGTGTAACCGCCGTTTCTTTCGCTGTATTTAGGTGCGATTTCATCAAACATATTCTTGACAACGGTTTCATCAAGCATATAAGCGACAGCCTGGCGTCTTGCATGCAAGTCGCCTCTTTTGGCCAGCGTGATCATTTTTTCCGCTATTTTTCTGGCTTCCTTGGCTTTTGCCTCGGTTGTCTCGATACGACCGTTCTTTATCAGGCTTGTCACGATATTTCTAAGCATGTGATTCCTGTGGCCGGTCGTACGGCCCAGCCTTCTGTATCCAGCCATAAAGATCCCTCCTTTATCGAAGTCTATTCATCATCCTGCTTGAGGACCAGTTCCAATTCAATCAGTTTCCCTCTAACTTCTTCCAAGGATTTCTTTCCAAGATTTCTTACTTTCATCATCTCATCCTCGGTTTTCTGTATAAGATCCTCCACTGTATTGATTCCTGCACGCTTCAAACAGTTGTAGGAACGAACTGAAAGATCAAGTTCTTCAATGGTCATCTCAAGTACTTTTTCCTTCTTGTCTTCTTCTTTTTCAACCATTATTTCAACATCACCGATACTCTCAGTCAAGCAAATAAAAAGATTCAAATGTTCGTTCATTATCTTTGAACCCAATGAAACTGCTTCGTCGGGACTTATGCTTCCATCTGTCCATACTTCGAGCGTCAATTTGTCAAAATCGGTAACATGGCCAACCCTTGTATCTTCAACTTTGTAATTGACTTTTTTTACAGGAGTATAAATCGAGTCCACAGGAATTACGCCAATCGGCATCTCTTCGTCTTTGTTGCCTTCAGCCGACACATATCCTCTTCCTCTTGCGATTCCCAATACCATGTTCATTTCTGCATCTTCGTCTATTGTCGCGATATACATGTCAGGATTCAGAATTTCGACGTCAGCATCAGCAATGATGTCCCCCGCCGTTATTATTCCAGGTCCCTTCTTCTCAATCCTTACTTCCTTTACCAATTCCTCAGAATGAATTTTTGCGGACAATTCTTTTAGATTGAGTATTATATCTACAACATCCTCACTTACTCCTGCAACTGTTGAAAATTCATGCAGTACGCTGTCAATTTTAATCCACTTGACAGCCACGCCAGGCAAAGACGAAAGGAGAATTCTTCTAAGACTGTTTCCTATGGTTATTCCGTAGCCTCTTTCCAGAGGTTCTACAACGATTTTTCCATACGTGCCTTCATCAGACAGTTCAACACATTCAATTCTCGGTTTTTCTATTTCTATCATTCTATGCCCTCCCTCTTAGCATATTGTCATTTCGAGGGTTACCGGAGTCTAATTATTTGGAATACAATTCTACGATTAAATGTTCCTCAATCGGTATATCGATATCTTCTCTAACGGGTAACGCTACGACTTTACCTTCCATTTTTTCAGAATCAACAGAAAGCCAACTCGGTATATTTACCGATTTTTCTGCTATTTCCTTGAATTTTGCGGAAGATTTGCTTTTTTCTTTAACTGCTATAGTGTCTCCAATTTCAACTACCATCGAGGGTATTGTAGCTTTCTTGCCGTTGATTGTAAAATGTCCGTGTGTAACGAGTTGACGGGCTTCTTTTCTTGAAGCGGCCATTCCCATTCTGAATACGGCATTGTCCAATCTGGTTTCCAGTATTTTCAGGAAATTTTCACCCGTTATGCCTGATTGCTTTTCTGCTTTGTCAAAGTGTCTCTTGAATTGATTCTCCAAAAGCCCATAATACCTTTTGACCTTTTGTTTTTCTCTTAATTGAATCCCATAGTTGGAAGGCTTTCTTCTTCTTCCTTCTCCATGCTGCCCAGGCGCTTTTGCGCGTCTGTTCATAGCACATTTATCGGTATAGCATCTTTCGCCTTTGAGAAAAAGTTTCTGTCCTTCTCTTCGGCAAAGTCTGCATGACGGTCCTGTGTATCTTGCCATTATTCTTTCACCTCCTAGTCTAGCTTAAACTCTTCTTCGTTTGGGCGGTCTGCAACCATTGTGCGGAACCGGTGTGACATCTTTGATTGAACTTATTTCCAATCCAGTGGCTTGAAGCGATCTGATTGCGGCTTCCCTGCCTGCTCCAGGACCCTTAACATAAACTTCAACATGTTTAAGCCCATGCTCCATAGCACCTTTTGCGGCTTGTTCAGCCGTCGTTTGAGCTGCATAAGGAGTGGATTTTCTGGAACCCTTGAATCCGAGTCCTCCGGCGCTTGCCCATGCAATAACATTGCCGGACATGTCACTGAGTGTCACGATTGTATTGTTGAATGTAGACTGAATATGTGCTTGTCCACGTTCTATATGCTTCTTGTCACGTTTTTTCCTACGTGTCTTGCGGACTTTCTTCGCCATGTTTTAAAACCCTCCTTTGCTATTTCTTTTTACGTCCCACCATTCTCTTTGGACCTTTTCTCGTTCTTGCGTTGGTCTTGGTCTTTTGACCTCTGACCGGAAGACCTCTTCTATGACGTATTCCTCTATAACAGCCGATTTCCTTGAGTCTCTTTATATTCAAAGAAACTTCCCGTCTCAGATCTCCTTCGACTTGATGCTCATCGACAATGATTTGTCTTAACTTACTGACTTCCTCTTCTGTCAAATCCTTGACTCTGGTTTCTTTATTGATTCCAGCTTTTCCAAGTATTTCTATGGAGCTTGATCTTCCTATTCCGAATATATAAGTCAATCCGATTTCGACTCTTTTGTCTCTTGGTAAGTCAACACCTGCGATTCTCGCCATTTAACCGTACACCTCCTGTTTGAATCCATTTGTTGTTGTTTTCAATTCATTAGTGCAGCCGCGCTTTTATTTGAATTGACAATTACTCTCACTCAACCCAAAGACAAGCATCAACCTTGTTTTTGCTTGTGTTTGGGATTTTCACAAATAACCATGACCTTGCCTTTTCTCTTTATAACTTTGCATTTTTCGCACATAGGTTTTACGGAAGATCTGACTTTCATTATTTTCCCTCCTCTATCACTTGCCTCGCCATGTGATTCGGCCTTTGGTCAAATCGTAAGGAGACAATTCCATTGTAACTTTGTCGCCAGGCAAAATCCGAATGTAATGCATTCTAAGCTTGCCTGAAATATGGGCCAAAACAACGTGTCCATTTTCCAGTTCTACTTTAAAAGTCGCATTCGGTAAAGCTTCTAAGACGACACCTTTTACTTCAATCGCATTTTCTTTAGCCATTAGGAAGCATTCCTCCTATTCCATGGGCCGGTCGGTTTCCAGTTTTTCGATTTCTGTTCTGAGCATCAAATTCGTTACAGTAAGCTTTTGATTGTTTCTTCTTACTATCAATTCACTGATTGTATTGAACTTGGCAAGGTGTTTTACTTTCTTTTTCTTGGGGTTGCCTATTCTCCTCAGGTCGCCATCGGCGACTAAAACATATTGATCATCGATCATATCGACAACTATGAAAACCCTTCCTTTGTCTCTACCGGCCTTTGATCTTACAAATTGCCCTGTCGTCAATTCCTTCGTATTCAGCAATTCAGACACCTCTTTTACAATTGAGTCAGTATAATCGGTTCTTCCTCGGTTATGGCAATGGTATTTTCGTAATGCGCCGATAATTTTCCGTCCGCCGTTACAACTGTCCATTCATCACCGAGGGTCTGCACCCTGAAAGTTCCTTCATTTACCATGGGCTCTATTGCGATAACCATCCCGGCAACAATTCTCGGACCTTTTCCGGGATGACCGTAATTTGGAACCTGCGGGTCTTCATGCAAAGCAGTACCAATTCCATGGCCCACATAGTCCCTCACTACGGAAAAACCATTTTCCTCGACATATTTTTGTACTGCATGAGAAATATCAGAAAGTCTGTATCCCTGCCTGCAATACTTCAAACCTTCGAAAAAACTTTGGCGCGTCACAGCTATAAGCCGGTCGGCTTCTTCACTTATTTCACCGACAGGGAAAGTTCTTGCCCCGTCACCATAATATCCTTTTATCTTTGAACCCACATCAACACTTATTATATCACCGTTTTCAAGAACTCTTTCATCCGGAATTCCGTGTACAACCTGCTCGTTCACAGAAGCGCATATGGAAGATGGAAATCCACCATAGCCCTTGAATGCAGGGATTGCTCCCATCTCGGTGATTTTCTTTTCAGCTATGCGGTCAAGCTCTTTTGTTGTTATGCCGGGCTTTATAACCTCTTCCATGAGCTTATGGACTTGGGCAACAATTTTACCGGCTTCTTTCATATATTCGATTTCCTGCTTTGTCTTTATTGTAACCATCAGGCTTTGCCTTTTAATGCTTTTTCGATATCAGCAGTAACTTTATCTATTTCCTGCTTACCGTCTACGTTGATCAATATGCCTTTTTGAGAATAATATTCAATCAAAGGCTGAGTCTGCTCAAGGTACACCTTTATGCGCTTTGATACAGTCTCTTCATTGTCATCGCTTCTTTGATACAAGTCTCCTCCGCAAAGGTCGCAAATCTCTTTTTGGGCAGGTGGATTGAATTCGACATGATAAGTTGCTCCGCAGCCCCGGCATATCCTTCTTCCGACAGCCCTTCCAACCAATATATCCTTGTCAACTTCAATATTCACCACATTGTCCATTGAAACATTCATTCTTGCCAAAACATCATCAAGTTCTTTTGCCTGGTTGAGAGTTCTAGGAAATCCGTCAAGAAGAAATCCGCCTTCGCAGTCTTTCTCTTTAAGTCTGTCTTCAACTATTTCAACTACCAGTTTATCCGGTACCAAAAGTCCCTTGTCCATAAAGCTTTTTGCTTTTACTCCAAGATCCGTACCTTCTTTTAGGTTTTTTCTGAAGATATCTCCTGTAGAAATATGGGGGATACCAAAAGCCTTGACGATACCGACTGCCTGAGTTCCTTTTCCGGCCCCAGGAGGTCCTAAAAGTATCAATCTCATATTAATCCCTCCAATGCGATATTATTTAAGAAAGCCTTGGTAATGCCTCATAACCATTTGTGCTTCAATTTGTTTCATGGTTTCAAGCGAAACCCCTACCGCAATCAAAAGCGCTGTACCTCCAAACCTGAAATCTATACTTGTAAAGTTCAGGATCAATGTCGGTAAAACGGCTATCATGGCCAGGAAAAACGCTCCTGCCAAGGTTATTTTATTTAATGATTTTTGCAAATATTCGGTTGTTTTCTTTCCGGGTCTTATGCCCGGTATGAATCCACCGTTTTTCTTCATGTTGTCTGCCACTTCAACAGGGTTGAAAGTAATAGCCGTGTAGAAGTATGTGAAAAATATAATCAAAAGCGCATACAACAAATTGTAAAAATATATTCCAGGACTTCCTGTTGGCGAAAGATATTTTGCAACAAAATTTGCAAATCCACCATCCGGGAAGAAATATGTCAGCGTCATTGGAAACTGCAACAGCGAAATTGCGAATATTACCGGGATAACCCCTGCCTGATTCACTTTGAGCGGTATATGAGTGCTTTGTCCGCCGTACATTTTTCTGCCTACAACGCGCTTTGCATACTGAACCGGTATTTTCCTTGTTCCCTGTTGGATTGCAATTACCCCCGCTATTACAAACAGCGCCAAGACTGCAAATATCAGCAATGGTATAATGGACATTTCACCAGCAGAGACCTTTTGAAATGTTTGGCTTATTCCAAGAGGAACTCTTGAAATAATTCCCGCAAATATGATAAGAGATATTCCATTTCCTATCCCGTATTCAGTGATTTGCTCACCAAGCCACATAAGGAAAGCGGTTCCGGCTGTGAGTGTTATTATAACAGTCGCAACAGCCCAGAAATCAGTTGATATAAGCGCTCTTCTAAAGAGTCCTATGCTGATTCCAGTCGCCTGGATTACAGCCAAGACAACTGTTCCGTAACGTGTAAATTGAGCAATCTTCTTTCTACCCTCTTCCCCTTCTTTAGCTAATGCTTCAAGCTTGGGAATTGCAATAGTCAAAAGTTGCATTATGATTGACGACGTGATGTATGGTGTTATGCTTAATGCGAAAATGGTGAAATTCTTAAAAGCTCCACCAGACATAAAGTTAAAGAAGTTAAGGAGCCCTCCGTCCGATGCAAAAAATTGATTCAATATTTCCCTATCAATTCCAGGAACCGGGATGGATGTCCCCAATCTGAAAATGGCAAACATCATCAGTGTAAACAAGATTCTCTTTTTTAAATCCGGAATCTTCCAGGCATTCCTTAAGGTATGAAGCATTAAATCACCTCTGCCTTTCCACCGGCTGCTTCAATTTTTTCTTGAGCAGACTTTGTAAATTGATTTGCTTTGACTGTCAGTTTCTTTTCAATTTCGCCATTTCCAAGAATCTTTACGCCATCATTCAATTTCTTAATCAATCCGCTTTCCATAAGGACCGCTGGAGTGATTTCTGTGTCTTCCTCAAATTTATTTAAATCTTCAACATTTACTATAGACAAACTTTTCTTAAAATGATTGGTGAATCCCCTTTTAGGAATCCTCCTGTAAAGAGGCATTTGTCCTCCCTCAAAACCGAGTCTTGTACCTCCGCCCGATCTGGAGTTTTGCCCATCGGCACCTCTTCCGGCAGTTTCTCCCTGCCCGCTGGCAGTTCCTCTGCCAAGTCGCTTTCTATCCCTGACTGCACCTTTTGCAGGTTTCAACTCATGAAGTTTCATGGCTACACCTCCTCCAACTTATATTTCTTCAACTTCCAATAGATGTTCAACTTTTTTAATCATGCCGCGCATTTGAGAATTGTCCTCTTTTTCAACGACTTGACCTATTTTTCTAAGTCCCAAAGCTTCAACATTATTTCGATGATTGGGCTTTGACGATATTGTACTTTTTACAAGTTTTATCTTCAACATATTAGCCAAGGTTTTCCCCCCTAACCTTTGATTTCCTCAACAGATTTTCCTCTTAGTTTTGCAACTTTTTCAACAGTTTTCATGCTCATCAATCCCTGCATTGTAGCGTTAACCATATTTTGAGGGTTATCACTTCCAAGGGATTTTGCTCTTACATCCTTGATTCCCGCCAATTCCAATACTGCACGCACAGGTCCCCCTGCAATTACTCCAGTACCTTCTTTGGCTGGCATGATGAGAACCTTTCCTGCTCCAAACCTTCCCCTGTTTTGGTGGGGAATGGTTGTTCCCACTCTTGGAACTGTGACAACATTTTTTGTAGCAGCCTGTATTGCCTTTCTTATTGCTTCCGGCACTTCAAGCGCTTTTCCTGTTCCTATTCCAACGTGACCGTTTTCATCTCCAACAACTACAAGAGCACTGAATCTGAAATTACGTCCGCCTTTAACAACTTTTGTAACACGATTTATATTTATAACCTGCTCTTTCAATTCGAGCTTGCTTGCATCAAATTTTTCTCCGAGCATAACATAACCTCCTTTGCCTAAAATTTAAGTCCGGCTTCTCTTGCGCCTTCAGCCAATTCTTTGACCCGGCCGTGGTAAATGTATCCGCTTCTGTCGAAAACTACGTTTTCGATGCCTTTTTTCAAAGCTTTTTCAGCCACTATTTTACCAACTTCCCTTGCTGCTTCCTTGTTTCCACCATTCCCTGGTTTTTCTAAAGCATCTTTTTCAAGAGACGAAGCCGATACCAGCGTAACTCCTTCTGCATCATCAATGATTTGAGCATAAATGTTCTTAGCGCTTCTGAATACATTCAAGCGAGGCATTTCAGGAGTACCGACGATTTTATTTCTCATGCGAAGATGACGCTTTTTTCTTTTATCATTTTTGCTTAATTTTTTAATCATTCGTAGTCACTCCCTTTCTACTTACCTGCTTTTCCTTCTTTGCGCCTGACTTGCTCGTCCACGTACCTTATACCTTTGCCCTTGTAGGGTTCAGGAGGCCTTAATCCTCTGATAATTGCAGCGTAGTTGCCCACAAGCTGCTTGTTGATTCCCTTTACGACAATTTCTGTCTGGCTGGGAACTTCAGTTGTTATTCCTTCCGGATCCGGCATCTCTAAAGGATGTGATAATCCAAGATTGAAATCCAGCGCCTTGCCTTTCTTGGCAACACGGTATCCAACCCCAACAATTTTCAACTTCTTTTCGTAGCCCTTTGTAACTCCGACAACCATGTTGCTTATCAAAGTTCGGCTGAGGCCATGAAGAGAGCGGTTGATTTTTGTGTCATTTGGTCTATCTACTGTCAACACATTTTCATCTATTGCTATTTTCATTTTTTCACTTATTTTTTCACTCAATTCACCCTTTGGGCCTTTTACTGTGACAACATTGTTCTTTGCCACTTTTATTTCGACACCATCGGGCAATTCTATAGGCATTTTGCCGATTCTAGACATACTTACACCTCCAATACTATGAATTCATACTACCAAACGTAGCAGACCACTTCGCCGCCTACACCCATTTTTCTTGCATCTTTGTCAGTTACGATGCCTTTAGATGTAGAAATGATCGCTATTCCTAATCCACCAAGCACTTTTGGCATTTCTTCGCCTTTTGTATACACTCTAAGTCCCGGCTTTGAAATACGTTTGATGCCGGTGATGACTTTTTCCTTGTTGGGACCATACTTGAGTTGTACTCTGAGTACGCCCTGTTTTCCGTCCTCGATAACATTGTAGCCTCTAACATATCCTTCATTTAAAAGAATACCCGCAATGGTTTTCTTTATATTAGAAGAAGGAATGTCTACAGTTTTATGATTTGCTGAATTTGCATTTCTTACTCTAGTAAGCATATCAGCGATAGGATCAGTCATTGCCATGTGTTTCTACCTCCCTTCCTTCTTACCAGCTAGCCTTTTTGACTCCCGGTATTTGGCCTTTGTAAGCCAATTCCCTAAAACAAATACGACATATACCGAATTTCCTCAGATAACCATGCGGTCTTCCGCATATTCTGCATCTATTATATTCTCTTGTAGAGTATTTCGCGTCTTTCGATTGCTTGACTTTAAGAGATTTCTTCGCCATTTTTTCGCCTCCTTTAGTTGCTGAATGGCATACCCATCAGTTTGAGAAGTTCAAAAGCTTCTTCATCCGTTTGAGCTGTCGTTACAAAAACGATATCCATTCCGCGAACCTTGTCAATCTTATCGTACTCGATTTCCGGGAAAATAAGTTGTTCTTTGACTCCCATGGAATAATTTCCTCTTCCGTCAAAAGAACTCACTTTAAGGCCTCTAAAGTCTCTTACCCTTGGAAGCGCTACGTTTACGAGCCTGTCAAAGAACTCATACATAACATCTCCCCTAAGATCGACTTTGGTTCCAATGGGCACCCCTTCACGCAGTTTGAAGTTGGCCACGGATTTCTTCGCTTTCGTTATGACCGGTTTCTGCCCTGTGATTATGGACAACTCGTCAGCTGCTACATTTAACACCTTGGTGTTTTCTTTAGCGTCTCCGACACCCATGTTCACAACGATTTTTTCAAGTTTTGGTATTTCCATAACATTTTTGTATTTAAATTTTTCCTTCAAGGCTTTCATTGCTTCATTCTTGTATTTATCTTTCAATCTAGCCATGTTTACGACCTCCTTTCCCCATCAATCAGTCAATCACTTCTCCAGTTTTGACTGAAATCCGTACTCTTTTACCATCTTCGAGTTTCTTGCTGCCCACTCTTGTGGGAGCCTTTGCCTTAACATCGTAAAGCATTACATTAGAAGCATGGATAGGCGCTTCCTGGTGAATTCTTCCGCCTTGCTGAACTTTTGCTGAAGGCTTTTGATGCTTTGTCACCATGTTGACACCTTCTACTATAACTTTATCTGTTTTGGGAAAAGCCTGCAAAACCTTGCCTTGCTTACCCTTGTCTTTTCCTGAAATAATAACAACAGTGTCGTCTTTCTTGATATGCATTCCTTTCACCTCCTAGGTTAAAGCACTTCCGGAGCAAGTGAGACAATTTTCATATAGTTCTTGTCTCTCAATTCTCTTGCAACAGGCCCAAAGATACGGGTTCCAACGGGAGATTGGTCATCCTTGATAATGACTGCCGCGTTCTCGTCAAATCGTAACTTTACTCCATCGTTTCTCTTGAGACCTTTTTTAGTTCTTACAACGACAGCTTTAACAACCTCGCCTTTCTTGACAACGCCGCCTGGTGTTGCTCTTTTAACGGTACACACGATAACGTCGCCAATGCCGGCATATCTTCTACCTGATCCGCCTAAAACGCGGATACACAAAACTTCTTTTGCGCCCGAATTATCTGCAACTGTCAAACTTGATTCTTGTTGTATCATCGGTTTCCCTCCTCTCGGAAAGTCTATTTCGCTTCCTCTATGATTTTTTCGAGTCTCCATCTTTTATTTTTGCTCTGTGGCTTTGTTTCCATAATTCTTACTTTGTCACCAATGTTGCACTCATTGTTCTCGTCATGCGCCTTGAATTTGTTTGTGTTCTTAACCGCTTTCCCATAAAGGGGATGACGGACGAAATCTTCAACCGCAACAACTATGGTCTTGTCCATCTTGTCGCTGACAACTTTGCCAACTCTTACTTTTCTGTTGTTTCTTTCCATGATGCAGACCTCCTTCCTTCATTTTCTATGCCTTCAATTCTCTCTCTCTTTGTATCGTTTTTACTCTTGCAATATCTTTTTTCACATACTTGATTTTCACAGGATTATCCAACTGTCCAGTGGCTAATTGAAATCTCAAATTAAACAATTCGCTTTTCAAGTCGTTAAATTGATTGTCCAATTCCTGCGATGTCATTTCACGCATTTTTTTAGTTTTCATTAGCTTCACCACCTTTTTCAACCGCACTTTCCCTGCTTACAAATTTGCATCTGATGGGCAATTTGTGAGCGGCCAATCTCAAAGCCTCTCTTCCGACTTCTTCACTGACACCTGATAATTCAAACATTATTCTTCCCGGCTTTACAACTGCTACCCAATATTCGGGAGAACCTTTACCTGCTCCCATTCGGGTTTCAGCAGGCTTTTGTGTAACAGGTTTATGCGGGAAAATCTTAATCCAAACCTTTCCGCCCCTTTTCATGTATCTGGTCATTGCTATACGTGCCGCTTCTATCTGATTAGAAGTTATCCATGCAGGTTCCATGGCCATCAAACCGTATTCACCATATGAAATATCGTTGCCTTTGTTGGCTTTTCCTTTCATTCTGCCTCTAAAAACTTTACGTCGCTTGACTCGTTTAGGCATTAACATGATGCTTTCCTCCTTCCCAATTGCTGCTTTTAATTATTGCTCTTCCTCGGTCTTCTGCTTTTTTTGCGAGGCGGTCTTTTGCTTTTTTTATCAACTACTTCATCTTTAGCCATTCCTTGAAGAATTTCGCCTTTATAGATCCATACCTTTACTCCGATTTTTCCGTAAGTTGTGTTGGCTTCAGTAAAACCGTATTCAATATTGGCTCTTAAGGTTTGTAGAGGAACATTTCCCTGACTGTAATTTTCAGTTCTTGCGATTTCAGCTCCACCTAAACGTCCTGAAACCATAATCTTTATTCCTTTTGCTCCCGATTTCATCGCTCTACCCATAGCCTGCTTCATTGCACGCCTGAAGGAAACTCTTCTTTCAAGCGAAAAAGCAACACTTTCGGCTACCAATTGAGCGTTTCTGTCAGGCTTGGCAACTTCCGAAATGTCAATATATACTGTTTTGCCAGTCAGTTTTTCCAGTTCCTTCTTCAAAGCTTCAATTAGCTCTCCGCCTCTTCCTACTACCATTCCAGGCTTGGAAGTGAAAATATTTATGTTGACTTTATTGTTTGCTTTTCTTGCAATGGCAATTTTTGCAACTCCCGATGTACGCAGTTTTTTCTTTACAAACTCCCTGATCTTATAGTCTTCAACTAAAAGGTCGGCGAAATTTTTCTTGTTTGCGTACCATTTAGAGTCCCAGTCTTTTATTATTCCAACTCTCAATCCGTGCGGACTAACTTTTTGACCCATGAATTTCCCCTCCTTTACGCTTTCTCTTTCAACACGACACCGACATGGCTTGTTCTTCTGAGAACGGGATTCGCTCTACCCATAGAACCCGCGTTCCACCTCTTCATGTGCGGTCCCTTATTCGCATATATCTCTGCAATATAGAGTTTTTCAGTATCCATTTCATGATTGTTTTCAGCATTGGCTTTGGCTGATTTGATCACTTTTTCAAATACTTTCGCGCCTTTATTGGGCGTGTATTTCAGTATTGCCAAGGCTTCATCCACATTTTTACCTCTCACCATAGCGGCAATCGGTTGAATTTTTCTAAATGAAACTCTGACATGTTTAGCTATCGCTTTCGCTTCCACAGCAATACCTCCTTCCGATACTTTTTTGCTGATATTACTTGACTTTACTGGTCCTGTCACCCATATGGCCCCTGAAAGTTCTAGTAGGTGCAAACTCTCCAAGCTTATGTCCAATCATGTCTTCTGTAACATAAACAGGAACATGCTTTTTGCCGTCATATACCGCAATGGTATGTCCGATCATTTGCGGAAATATTGTCGATGCTCTCGACCATGTCTTGATTACACGTTTTTCGTTTTTATCATTCATCTCTTCAATTCTTCTGAGGAGTTTCTGATCAATAAAAGGTCCTTTTTTAAGAGATCTTCCCATTCTTGGTGTTCCTCCCTTCAGTTGCTTCTTTAGTTATTCATTTTATTCGATTTATTATTTTCTATTCTTAACAATCTGCTTGTCCGAAGCCTTTCCTTTTTTACGGGTTTTGTAACCTATTGCAGGTTTGCCCCAAGGAGTCATCGGTGACGGTCTTCCAATCGGAGCTCGTCCCTCTCCACCACCATGCGGGTGATCGTTCGGGTTCATTACCGATCCTCTTACTGTCGGGCGCATGCCCATATGTCTTTTCTTGCCGGCCTTTCCTACGTTAAGATTTTCGTGATCCAAGTTCCCTACCTGGCCTATTGTTGCCCGGCACTCTATTCGAACTCTTCTCACTTCTCCAGACGGCAATCTGACTAATGCGTACTTGCCTTCCTTTGCCATAAGCTGGGCTGAGTTGCCTGCGGACCTTACCATTTGTCCGCCTTTTCCGGGCTTCAATTCGATGTTGTGAATAGTTGTACCCAGTGGTATTCTTCCCAGTTCCATTGCATTACCGGGTTTTATATCTGCATTTTTCCCGCTCATTACCTTGTCGCCAACTTTAATCTTATTGGGGGCAAGTATATAACGCTTTTCTCCATCTGCATAAACGATAAGCGCTATGTTTGCCGAACGATTTGGATCGTACTCTATGGCATCGACTTTTGCCGGCACATCATCCTTCATTCTCTTAAAGTCAATCATTCTATATTTTGTTTTCGTTCCGCCACCTCTGTGACGAACAGTTATTTTACCCTGATTGTTTCTTCCGGAATGCTTTTTCAAGGTTACAACCAAAGATTTTTCGGGTTTCTTTTTAGTTATATCCTCAAAGGTTGAAACTGTCATTTGTCTCAATCCAGGAGAAGTGGGCCTGAAGCTCTTGATTCCCATAACTTCTTACCTCCTTTTGCTGTTAAGTCCTTTTATATGCCTTCAAAGAATTCGATTTCTTTGCTTTCATCAGTCAATTTAATGATGGCTTTTTTCCAATCGGAACGTTTACCGACGTATTTACCCATACGCTTAAGTTTCCCAGTCATGTTCATAGTGCTGACCTTGTCGACTTTGACATCGAAAATTTCTTCAATAGCTTGTTTGATTTGTGTCTTGTTTGCTCTTGCATCAACTTTAAAGGTGTACTTTTTATCTGCCATTCCATCCATGCTACGCTCTGTAACAATGGGTTTCAAAATGATATCATAAGGTGTTCTCATTATGCATACACCTCCTCAATTTTCTTTGCAGCCTCTTTCGTTATTATGCATGAATCGCTGTTGAGAATTTCATAAACATTCATTCTACCAACATAAGTTGTTTTGACTCCCGGTATATTGGAAGATGATTTTATCACATTGGTGTTTACATCATCCATTACGATAATTGGTTTGCTTCCCGCTTTTACATTTGCGAGAATGCTTACGATTTCTTTTGTCTTTGGTGCTTCAAGCATCAATTCATCCAATACTATCAATTCATTTAGAGCAACTTTAGATGTTAAGGCCGACTTCATTGCCACCCTTTTCATCTTCTTTGGAATCTTATAGCTGTAGTCTCTTGATTTCGGCGCAAAAACTACTCCACCACCAACCCAGTTGGGTTGACGCGTACTTCCAGCTCTCGCTCTACCGGTTCCCTTTTGTCTCCAAGGCTTGCGGCCTCCGCCTCTCACCTCTGCTCTTGTTTTAGCCGATTGTGTTCCCTGTCTCTGGTTTGCCAAATAGTTTTTTACAGCCTCATAAAGTACATGTTCATTGATTTCAGCTCCGAAAACGCTGTCATTCAATTCTATTTCATCGACTTTTTGTCCCGAAACATTCAATATATCCAATTTAGGCACTTTAAACCCTCCTTTCTTCAAGAATAGGCATTACCTGCCATTCTTTACACTTTCTTTGATTGTTATGATGCCTTTTTTAGGTCCTGGTACCGCACCCTTTACAAGCAAAAGGTTTCTGTCCATGTCCACTTTTACAACCTGCAGGTTCTTTACAGTAACTTGCTCGTTGCCCATTCTTCCGGCCATTTTCATCCCCTTGAATACTCTTGCTGGCGAAGCTGAAGATCCTAATGAACCAGCCGCTCTGTGAAACTTGGAGCCGTGTGTTTTGGGTCCTCTGCTTTGATTGTGCCTTTTGATGGCACCCTGTGTTCCCTTTCCTTTTGAAATACCTGTTGCATTAATGAAGTCTCCTTCATTAAATGTATCAACGCTTATAACTTGTCCCACCTTGTATTCAGAAGCATTGTCAACTTTGAATTCAACAAGGTTTCTTTTAGTATCAACGCCAGCTTTTTCATAATGGCCCCTTTTGGGTTTGTTGACCTTTGATTCCTTTACATCTCCAAATCCAATTTGGACAGCTTCGTATCCGTCAGTTTCAATTGTTTTTACTTGAACCACAACCATAGGGGTCGCTTCAATAACCGATACCGGTACCAAATTACCGTTTTCCTCAAATACTTGAGTCATTCCAATTTTCTTGCCTAAAATTCCTTTCATTTCTGCACCTCCCATTAATCTTACAGCGGATTGCCGCAGCAATCGTACTAAAACATTGGGTTAAAAAAACCTGTATCTTAGTCGTTGCAATTATAGTTTGATTTCGATGTCCACACCAGCCGGAAGATCCAATCTCATGAGTGAATCCACAGTTTTAGGTGTGGGGCTCAGAATATCAATCAGCCTCTTATGAGTTCTCATCTCGAACTGTTCTCTCGAATCCTTGTGCTTATGCACAGCTCTCAGAATTGTCACAACCTGCTTTTCAGTAGGTAGAGGCACGGGTCCCGATACCTCAGCTCCTGTTCTTTTAGCGGTTTCCACAATTTTAGAAGCAGACTGGTCAAGAATCTTGTGGTCATAAGATTTTAATCTGATTCTGATTTTTTGGCTTGTTGAGTTTGCCATTGCTATTTCCCTCCTTTTTTCATCGTACGCTTAGTTAACGTACAACCGGACATTGTAAACTATGCCGGGTGTGTCGCGGCTTTTTTTTAATAAAAGTTACGTTCACATGCCCTGTCGCCCGATTCTTAAACGGACATTCTCCATGAAAATTCCCCGGCAAAAGCCAGCAACCTTCCATTTCATCGCAGTCCACACACACCATAGTATTATACGCCCTAGGCGTAATTTTTTCAAGTGTTTTGCCAAATATTTTTCGTATTTACAGCTTTTTTTGTAAAAATAAAAAAAAGTCGGGAAAAACAGTTAATTTCTCCCGACTTTAATCAATTATTCGATTATAGTAGCTACGGCTCCCGCTCCAACTGTTCTTCCGCCTTCTCTGATGGCGAATCTCAGGCCTTCTTCGATGGCTATTGGAGTGATGAGTTCTATTGTCATTTCAACGTTGTCTCCAGGCATGCACATTTCAACGCCCTCAGGCAATTGGATGTTTCCTGTTACGTCTGTTGTCCTGAAGTAAAACTGCGGTCTGTATCCGTTGAAGAAAGGTGTGTGTCTTCCGCCTTCTTCTTTTTTCAATACGTATACCTGCGCTGTGTATTTTGTGTGAGGATGTATGGAACCGGGCTTGGCCAGTACTTGTCCTCTTTCGATATCGTCTCTGGCTACACCTCTGAGAAGAACTCCTATGTTGTCGCCGGCTTGTCCCTGGTCCAAAAGCTTTCTGAACATCTCGACGCCTGTTACGACTACTGATCTTGTCTTTTCAGCCATTCCGACGATTTCGACTGTCTCTTGTACTTTTACTATTCCTCTTTCTACTCTTCCTGTTGCTACTGTTCCTCTTCCTGTGATTGAAAATACGTCCTCTACAGGCATGAGGAAGGGCTTGTCTGTTTCTCTTACAGGCTCTGGAATGTATTCGTCAGCTGCTTCGAAAAGTTTTACGATTGAATCTCCCCATTCGCTGTCGGGATCTTCTAGCGCTTTAAGCGCTGATCCTGCTACGATCGGAGTGTCGTCTCCGGGGAAGTCGTATTCGTCAAGAAGTTCTCTCACTTCCATTTCGACCAATTCCAAAAGCTCTTCGTCGTCTACCATGTCAACTTTGTTGAGGTATACTACGATGTAGGGTACGCCTACCTGACGTGCAAGCAGTATATGCTCTCTTGTTTGAGGCATTGGTCCGTCTGCCGCAGATACTACCAGGATTGCTCCATCCATTTGAGCTGCTCCTGTGATCATGTTTTTAACATAGTCGGCATGCCCCGGGCAGTCTACGTGCGCATAGTGCCTGTTGGGTGTTTCGTACTCCACGTGCGCTGTTGAGATTGTTATTCCTCTTTCTCTCTCTTCAGGCGCTTTGTCGATGTTGTCGAATTCAACCATTTCTCCCAATTGATATCTCTTGTTGAGCGTATATGTTATGGCTGCTGTAAGTGTCGTCTTTCCGTGGTCAACGTGTCCAATTGTTCCAATGTTAACATGCGGTTTCGTTCTTTCGTATTTGGCTTTTCCCATTTCTTTTCGTCCTCCTTTATTTGGTTGATTTATTTACCTGTCAATACTTTCTCCATTATGGAATTCGGAACTTCTTCAAAGTGGCTGAATTCCATCGAGTAGTTTGCTCTTCCTTGAGACTTGGATCTAAGGTCAGTCGAATATCCAAACATTGCCGAAAGCGGCACATGTGCCTTGATTACCTGAACTCCTGCTCTCATTTCCATTCCTTCAAGCTTGCCTCTTCTTGAGTTCAAGTCTCCCATTACATCCCCCAAATATTCCTCCGGAGTTGTAACTTCAACCTTCATGTAAGGTTCAAGCAATGCTGATCCAGCTTTTTTAAGAGCTTCTTTTAGCGCCATTGACGCCGCTATTTTGAAGGCCATTTCATTCGAGTCGACTTCATGATAGGAACCATCATAAAGTTCCACCTTTACGTCAACCACCTCATAGCCACCTAAAACTCCGGCCATTAGGGCTTCCTGTATTCCTTCATCCACTTTACCGATGTATTCCTTCGGTATCGCGCCTCCGACAATCTTATTAGTAAATTCATAGCCTTCACCCTTTTTATTGGGTTCGACCTTTATTTTTACGTGTCCATATTGACCGCGTCCACCACTTTGCTTGGCATACTTCTTGTCAACATCGACGAATTCTTTAATTGTTTCTTTGTAAGCAACCTGAGGTTTACCTATGTTGGCTTCAACTTTGAATTCCCTGAGTAGCCTGTCTACAATAATCTCCAGGTGGAGTTCTCCCATGCCTGCAATTATAGTCTGACCGGTTTCGTCGTCGGTATAAGTCCTAAAGGTAGGATCTTCCTCGGCCAATTTCACCAGTGCAAGCGACATCTTTTGCTGCCCGGCCTTTGTCTTGGGCTCAATGGCAACTGAAATGACTGTTTCGGGGAATACCATGGACTCCAGAATTATCGGTTCTTCAGCACTGCAGAGAGTGTCTCCTGTAGTCGTGTACTTTAGTCCTATAGCCGCGGCTATATCTCCAGCATAAACTATATCCAAGTCCTCACGGGTATTTGCATGCATCTGAAGTATCCTGCCGACTCTTTCTTTCTTATTTTTTGTCGAATTAAGGACATATGATCCCTTTTGCAGAAAACCGGAATATGCTCTGAAATACGTCAATTTACCCACATAAGGATCAGCCATGATTTTGAAAGCAAGAGCTGAAAAAGGAGCTTCGTCCGAAACTTCCCTTGTTGCTTCCTCTTCCTCATCCATGAGCGTTCCCTTGACAGCGTCAACATCAAGGGGAGACGGCATGTAGTCAACTACAGCGTCAAGCAAAAGCTGTACTCCCTTATTCTTGTATGCCGATCCACAAAGCACTGGGAATATCTCGTTTCCTATTGTAGCCTTTCTGATAGCCGCCTTGATTTGGGCAACGTCAATTTCCTCTCCCTCGAGGTACATCATCATGAGCTCTTCATCAAAATCAGCTATGCTTTCAAGCAACTTTTCCCTGAATTCCTCGGCTTTTTCTCTATACTCATCCGGGATTTCCCTTGTTTCGATTTCTGTTCCAATATCATTGGTGTAAAATTTGGCATGCATTTCTACAAGGTCGATAAGACCCACATACTCTTCCTCCGCACCAATTGGAATCTGCAACGGAACTGCATTCGCCTTCAATCGTTCCCTCATGGTATCTACGGACATATAGAAGTCCGCCCCCATCTTGTCCATTTTATTGACAAAACAGATTCTGGGAACGCAATATTTGTCAGCTTGTCTCCAAACGGTTTCGGATTGGGGTTCAACCCCGCTTTTCGCATCAAACAAGGCTACCGATCCATCAAGGACCCTAAGAGATCTTTCGACTTCAACTGTAAAGTCAACGTGGCCCGGTGTGTCTATAATGTTGATTCGGTTATCCTTCCAAAATGTGGTGGTAGCCGCAGAAGTTATTGTTATACCTCTTTCCTGCTCTTGTTCCATCCAGTCCATTTGAGAGGCGCCTTCGTGAGTTTCACCTATTTTGTGAGTTTTTCCGGAATAAAACAGAATACGCTCTGTAGCTGTCGTTTTTCCAGCATCGATATGAGCCATTATTCCTATATTCCTAGTATTCTCCAAACTGAATTTTCTTGGCAAACTCATTCCCTCCCTTCATAATTACACTTTTTATTTTATTATATTGGTTCATATTTATATTTACCTTACCACCTGTAATGTGCAAAAGCTTTGTTGGCTTCAGCCATTCTATGGGTGTCCTCTTTTTTCTTGACAGATGCTCCAGCATTGTTGGCTGCATCCAAAAGCTCCTTAGCCAAACGGTCTGTCATATTCTTTTCGCCTCTTGCGCGCGTAAATTTGACAAGCCATCTGATCGCCAAAGTCTCTCTTCTTTCCGGTCTAACTTCAATCGGAACCTGGTAGTTGGCACCACCTATACGTCTGGCCTTTACTTCCAAAACCGGCATTATGTTGCCCAAGGCCTCTTCAAATACTTCAAGCGGCTCTTTCCCGGTTTTTTCTTTAAGAATTTCAAACGCTCCGTAAACAATATTTTGCGCAACACCCTTCTTACCGTCAAGCATAATCGAATTTATCAATTTCGTAACGATTTTCTTTTGGTATATAGGATCCGGCAATACTTCCCTTTTAGGTATATTTCCTTTTCTCGGCACGTCGCTTCCCTCCTCTATTATTTATTGAAATTTTTTTCATCGGTACTCGACAGCCTCCCGGCCGCCGCTGTGTCGATATATGACAAACCGCGTCTCCTTGATCTTATAGGAGACTCGGCATCATTTTATCATTACTTTTTCTTCGGTCGTTTTGTACCGTACTTTGACCGGCTTTGCATTCTTGAATCCACGCCTGCTGTATCGAGTGTTCCTCTGACAATGTGGTATCTTACACCCGGCAGGTCTTTGACTTTTCCGCCTCTTATAAGGACAACACTATGCTCTTGAAGGTTATGTCCGATTCCAGGAACATAAGCTGTAACCTCGATTCCGTTTGTCAATCTGACTCTGGCTACTTTTCTCAGTGCCGAGTTAGGTTTTTTTGGTGTTACAGTCTTAACTGCTGTACACACACCCCTCTTTTGCGGCGAACTGACGGAAACACTTCGTCTATTGATCGAATTGAATCCCTTTTGCAGTGCCGGAGCCGTAGATTTCTTGACGGAAGTTTCCCTTCCTTTACGGACCAGTTGATTGATAGTTGGCATTTTCGCACCTCCTTTTGCTTGTTATGATTTTATAATCATTTTATTATTACTGCTGTAGCAGCACCTACATCTATTTCGCATGCCTTTCCAAGAAATTTCATCGATTCGCAATACTCGATTATTACTCCGTGTTCTTCGGCAAGCTTCAAGACACCGCGGGTTACATATTGATCCGCATCACGAGCAATAATCAACTTTTCGGCAGATCCATCCGTAATTGCTTTCATGGATTGTTTCAAGCCTATCTTGAGTTTATTATTTTTTTTGCAATCAGCCAGGTTCATGACATCCACGTTCCTTCCAATCACAGCCCTTATGTCTCAATTACATTAGATCAATACATATTGCAATTTTACACACTAGACCATTTTAGCATCATTAAATGCCAGTGTCAACAGTTGTTATATTAAGAGTGTCCATGTCTATTTTCTCCAATTCTTTCTGTATGCCTATGTTCCTGTATTTCTTCATTCCAGTCCCCGCCGGAATCAATTTACCGATAATGACATTTTCTTTCAAGCCGATCAGCCTGTCCTCTTTTCCTTTTATGGCAGCTTCCGTCAAGACACGTGTTGTCTCCTGAAATGAAGCCGCAGAAAGGAATGAATCTGTAGCAAGCGACGCTTTTGTTATTCCAAGCATTATTCTTTGTTCAACAGCTTCTTTCAAGCCGGCTTTCTGCATTTCTTCATTGGTATTATTGAAGAAATTCACGCTTACAAGCTGTCCTGGAAGCAATTTTGTGTCGCCCGGATCGTCTATTTTGAGTTTTGACAGCATCTGCTTGATTATCACTTCGATGTGCTTGTCGTTTATGTCAACACCTTGAAGCCTGTAAACTCTCTGAACTTCCTTTACTATATATTGTTCCACAGCGGTGATTCCATTTATTTTGAGAATATCATGCGGATTTACGGAACCTTCCGTTATCTTGTCTCCGGCTTTTATGAAATCCCCTTCGCTTACTCTAAGACGCGATCCGAAAGCAATTGGATATACCTTGCTCGATCCATCTTCTTTCGTTACTGTGATTTCACGCTTTTTCCTGGTCTCATTCATCGTGACTTTGCCCTCGATTTCAGAAATCACAGCCATTCCTTTCGGCTTTCTGGCCTCAAAAAGCTCCTCGACCCTAGGTAGACCTTGCGTGATATCCGCTCCTGCTACGCCACCTGTGTGAAAGGTTCTCATGGTAAGCTGAGTCCCCGGTTCACCTATTGATTGTGCCGCTATTATTCCTACAGCTTCGCCTATATGCACAGGTTTTCCTGTGGCAAGGTTGAGTCCATAGCATTTCGCGCAAACCCCATGCTCGGATTTGCAGTGAAGAACAGATCGTACAAACACCTTTTCTATTCCCGAATCTATTATTCTTTCAGCGAAATCCGCAGTTATCATTTCGCCTTCTTTGACAATAATTTCACCGCTTTCAGGATTGCATATGTCTTCAATGCTAAAACGGCCAACAATCCTGTCATAAAGCGGCTCGATCATTTCCTGTCCGTTCTTTCCGGACTTGAAAGCCACCATTTCGACTCCTGTTGTTGCTCCACAATCCTCTTCACGCACAATTACATCCTGACTCACATCTACAAGCCGCCTTGTCAGATAGCCCGAGTCGGCTGTTCTAAGTGCCGTGTCTGCCAAACCTTTTCTCGCTCCGGTAGTGGATATGAAGTATTCCAAAACCGAAAGCCCTTCACGGAAATTCGATTTGATTGGAATTTCCACAACCTTTCCGGTCGTGTTGGCCATAAGGCCCCTCATTCCTGCCAATTGCCGAATTTGGTTTCTGCTTCCCCTGGCTCCCGAATGGGCCATGATTTGTATATTGTTCATTGTTCCAAGGTTTTGCATGAGGGCCTCTGTTACATCCTCTGTTGTGCGCTTCCATGTTTCAATAACCTTGGAATATCGTTCCTCATTCGATATCATGCCTCTCCTGTATGCTTTGAGATGCCTCTCGACTTCAACTTCCGCTTTGTTTATCAAGCTCGCTTTCTCATCCGGGATTTCCATGTCCGTAACGCTTACAGATATGGCTCCTTTTGTAGAATACTTGAATCCTAAAGCCTTTATATGGTCAAGCATAAGAGCAGTAACCGTGTTTCCGTGCCTTCTAAAACATTTATCTATTATTACACCAAGTTTTTTCTTTGTGCAAAGGAAATCGATTTCGAGAGCGTATTCGTCTTTGCTCCTGTCTATAAAGCCGAGATCCTGTGGTATTTTCTCATTGAAAATAAATCTTCCTACTGTTCCCTCGACTAGTTTGCCCGGATCGTCTTCGTTCAGGCGCCTTCTCACTTTTACCTTTGTATGAAGGCCTACTATCTTATTGTCATAAGCCATGAACATTTCTTCAAAATCCTTGAATATCATCCCATTGCATGTTTCATCGCCAGTATCTATAGTAAGATAGTAACTTCCTAGTACCATGTCCTGGGTAGGAGTTGTAATTGGTAAACCGTCCTTAGGAGCCAATATGTTGTTTACCGAAAGCATTAGGAATCTGGCTTCGGCCTGGGCTTCCACAGAAAGCGGCAAGTGAACCGCCATTTGGTCCCCGTCAAAGTCTGCATTGTATGCTGTACATACAAGCGGGTGAAGTTTTATAGCCTTTCCTTCTACCAAAACAGGTTCAAAGGCCTGTATTCCAAGCCTGTGGAGCGTAGGTGCCCTGTTGAGAAGAACAGGATGACTTTGTATTACCTCTTCCAGCACGTCCCATACTTCTTCCTTGCCTCTTTCAACCATACGTTTAGCGCTTTTTATATTATGAACATAGTCTTCATTTACCAATTTTTTCATTACAAAAGGTTTAAAAAGCTCTAGTGCCATCTTTTTCGGCAATCCGCATTGATGGAATCTAAGCTCCGGCCCGACCACTATTACAGATCGACCTGAATAGTCAACCCTCTTGCCGAGCAGGTTCTGCCTGAAACGTCCCTGCTTTCCTTTAAGCATATCCGAAAGCGATTTCAGTGGTCTGTTTCCGGGCCCCGTTACAGGTCGCCCTCTTCGCCCATTATCAATGAGCGCGTCAACAGATTCCTGAAGCATACGTTTTTCGTTCCTTACGATTATTTCAGGCGCACCCAATTCAAGCAATCGCTTGAGCCTGTTGTTCCTGTTTATAACTCTTCTATAAAGATCATTCAAATCAGATGTCGCAAAACGCCCGCCGTCAAGCTGGACCATCGGCCTTAAATCGGGTGGAATTACGGGAAGAACGTCCAATATCATCCAATCCGGATTATTGCCGGATTTTATGAATGCTTCCACAACTTCAAGCCGCCTTATTATCCTTACCCTTTTCTGGCCTGTGCTATCAGCCAATTTAGTTCTCAGTTCCTTGGTTAATTCTTCCAATTTAATTTCTCTGAGAAGTCTTTTTACCGCTTCAGCGCCAATTCCGGCTTTGAATGCATTTCCGTATTTTTCCTTGTTCTCACGATATTCTCTCTCTGTCAACAATTGCTTTGCTGACAGGGATGTGTCCCCACCGTCAAGAACTACATATGAAGCGAAATAAAGGATTTTTTCCAAAGATCTGGGAGACATATCAAGTAAAATACCCATTCTGCTTGGAATTCCCTTGAAATACCAAATGTGAGATACCGGCGCGGCCAATTCTATATGGCCCATCCTTTCTCTTCTCACTTTGGATTTGGTGACTTCGACACCACACCTGTCACAAATAACCCCTTTATACTTGACTCTCTTGTATTTTCCACAATGACATTCCCAATCCTTTGTCGGGCCAAATATCTTCTCGCAAAAGAGGCCTTCTTTTTCCGGTTTTAAAGTTCTGTAGTTTATAGTTTCGGGCTTTTTAACCTCGCCTTTCGACCACTGTCTTATTTTTTCCGGAGACGCCAAACCAATTTTGATGGAGTCGAAATTGTTCAATTCAAACAATGAGCTTCTCCCCTTCCTTCATAGTTGTACCTGTGATTCCCAATAGTGCCGTCTTATTCTTCCGAACTGCTGTCCGCTTTTAAAGCATTAACCTCTCCAGGCTCTTCTTCATCTGTCGATTCTGCCTGTTTTTCACCTTCAAGGGTTTTTTCTACATAATCCTCTTGTCCATTTTCAATCAAGTTTTCAAGATCATTGGATACATCGTCTTCCAGGCTTTCCTTGATCTCGACTTCCCCTTCTTCTTCCTTGAGAATCTTAATGTCCAGGCACAAACTTTGCAATTCTTTTATAAGAACCTTGAACGATTCAGGAATACCAGGTTCGGGGATATTTTCCCCTTTTACTATTGCTTCATATGTCTTGACCCTTCCGACTACATCGTCGGACTTGACTGTCAATATTTCCTGGAGTGTATATGCCGCTCCGTATGCCTCTAGCGCCCATACTTCCATTTCTCCAAATCTTTGTCCTCCAAATTGAGCTTTTCCTCCAAGCGGTTGTTGGGTAACCAGGGAATAAGGCCCTGTGCTCCTTGCATGTATCTTGTCATCAACCAAGTGGTGAAGCTTCAGCATGTACATGTATCCCACTGTTACCTGGTTGTCAAAAGATTCACCGGTTCTTCCGTCCCTCAACTTAAATTTGCCATTTTCAGACAATTTGTTCTCCCTGAACAACTTCAATATGTCGTCCTCATGTGCTCCGTCGAATACAGGAGTCGCTATCTCCCAACCTAAATATTTAGCTATATACCCCAGATGCACCTCAAGAACCTGTCCTATGTTCATTCTTGAAGGAACCCCTAGTGGATTCAAAACAACTTGAAGAGGTGTTCCGTCTTCCATGAAAGGCATATCTTCTTCCGGAAGTATCCTTGATATTACACCCTTGTTACCGTGTCTTCCGGCCATTTTGTCACCAACGCTTATTTTTCTCTTCTTAGCTATATATACTCTTACAAGTTCGTTTACTCCAGGAGACAGTTCATCGCCGTTGGCTCTTGTAAACACCTTAACGTCCACGACAATTCCCGATTCTCCATGTGGAACTTTAAGTGAAGTGTCCCTCACTTCTCTGGCTTTTTCACCAAAAATCGCTCTCAAGAGCCGTTCTTCGGCAGTAAGCTCTGTTTCCCCTTTAGGAGTAACTTTTCCTACCAATATGTCTCCTGATTCAACCTCTGCTCCAATCCTTATGATTCCACGATCATCCAGATTCCTGAGTGCGTCCTCTCCAACATTTGGTATGTCTCTTGTTATTTCTTCCGGTCCTAGCTTTGTGTCCCGCGCTTCAGATTCATGCTCTTCAATGTGTATTGATGAAAGCACATCATAACTCACGAGCTTTTCGCTCAAGAGTATGGCATCCTCGTAGTTGTAGCCTTCCCATGTCATAAATCCAACCATAAGGTTTTTACCGAGTGCAATTTCTCCCTGGTCAGTTGACGGACCGTCTGCTATTATTTCACCGGTTTTAATCTCGTCGCCTTTTTCAACCAGCGGTTTCTGGTTTATGCATGTTCCCTGGTTGGATCGTTTGAATTTTAGCAGTTTATGTCTCTCGCGCCTTCCGTCAGAATTTTTCTTGATTACAATTTCATCAGCACTGACTTTTTCAATTATCCCGTCGTTTTCAGCGGTCACCGTAATACCCGAATCCTTGGCAGCCTTATATTCCATTCCAGTTCCTATAACCGGCGCTTCCGGTTTCACGAGCGGAACCGCTTGCCGCTGCATATTAGAACCCATAAGGGCCCTGTTGGCGTCATCATTCTCAAGGAAGGGAATCATCGCTGTAGCTACTGAAACAACCTGCTTTGGCGATACATCCATGTAGTCTACTCTATTTCTGCCAAAAAGGCTTATCTCTCCGCCTATTCCCCTTGCTGCGACTTTTTCGTTTACGAAAACGCCATCTTCAAGAGGTTCATTGGCCTGGGCCACAACGAATTTTTCTTCTTCGTCAGCCGTTAAATAATCTATTGTCTCTGTGACTATATTCTTCTTCTTGTCTACTCTTCTATATGGAGTCTCAATGAATCCGTACTGGTTTACACGCGCGAAACTCGCAAGACTGTTTATGAGTCCGATGTTTGGTCCCTCAGGTGTTTCAATAGGACACATTCGGCCATAGTGGGAATGGTGCACATCCCTTACCTCAAATCCGGCTCTTTCTCTGGAAAGACCTCCTGGTCCAAGAGCTGAAAGTCTTCTTTTATGAGTCAATTCAGCCAATGGATTTGTCTGATCCATAAATTGGGAAAGCTGACTGCTTCCGAAAAACTCCTTTACAGCCGCCGCAACAGGCCTTATGTTTATAAGAGCCTGGGGAGTAATTGCATCCATGTCCTGTATCGTCATACGCTCTTTTACTACGCGTTCCATTCGCGAGAGTCCAATCCTGAATTGATTCTGCATCAATTCGCCTACGGACCTCAGTCTCCTGTTCCCCAAATGGTCTATGTCGTCAATTTCACCGACTCCATAAGGCAAATTGAAAATATAGCTTGCTGTAGCAAATATATCATCAATTATAATATGCATGGGTACAAGACGGTCTGTTTCACTAATAATAGCCTTTCTCAAATCCTCAGGCTCAGAATGCGCTTGGAGCAATTCCATGAGCACCGGATAATGCACTTTTTCAGCGATTTTTATTCCTTCAAGAACTTCAGCATCAACATATTTGTCTATCCTGACAAAATTGTTTCCTATAACCTTTACCGTGAATTCTCCGTCGCTTCCAAAAACTTTTACAGATTTAAGCCCGGCGTCTTCAATTTCTTTTGCTTTTTCAACGGTTATTTCTCCATCTTTTTCAATCAAAATTTCTCCCGTTGCAGGATCTACAACGGTTTCAGCAGCAATTTTTTTTGCAATCCTGTTGAAAAGTCCCAATTTCTTGTTGAATTTATATCTTCCTACCTTTGCCAAGTCATAACGCTTGGGATCAAAGAAAAGGGAATCAATCAAGCTCTTTGCATTTTCAACTACCGGAGGTTCACCTGGTCTCAGCTTCTTGTAAATTTCTAAAAGAGCTTCTTCCTGATTGGTCGTACTGTCTTTACCCAAAGATTTTTGCAAACTTTCCGTCTCATCAAAAAATGCCAGTATTTTTTCATTTGTTCCATATCCCAATGCTCTAAGCAATACAGTTATAGGCAATTTTCTGGTCCTGTCTATTCTAACAGAAACAATTCCATTTGAATCAGTTTCATATTCAAGCCATGCGCCTCTGTTAGGTATTACCGTTGTTGAAAAAAGATCACTACCGGATTTATCGATTTTTTTGTTGTAATAAGGGCCGGGTGACCTTACAAGCTGGCTTACAATAACTCTTTCAGCTCCATTGATAATAAAAGTTCCCTTGCCTGTCATCAAAGGAAAATCACCTAGAAAAACTTCCTGTTCTTTGATTTCACCCGTTTCCTTATTGATAAAACGAACTTTTGCTTTCAAGGGAACAGAAAACGTAACATCTCTTTCCTTGGATTCTTCTTCGCCGTATTTGGCTTCGCCTTCCAAATAGTAATCGACAAATTCCAAAATCAGATTGCCAGTATAATCCTGAATGGGAGATATGTTCTTGAAGGACTCCATTAAACCCTCCTCAAGAAACCACTTGTACGATTGCTTTTGAATCTCAATCAAGTTCGGCATATCAACTACTTCTTTGATTTTGGAAAAAAACAACCTTTCTTTTTTCCCGACCTTCTCAAAATGCGGCATGATCTTCACCCCTCATATCATAATAAAAAATTTGCATTAAACGTCTTTAATAACGTATGCGACCTTTATTTTCTTAAATTTCAATTGTCTTGTTACTATTTTAAATCATCAAAACTCTTGCCTTTGCAACGATTTCCAATAGAGTTTTTTCAAAAACGCATAGTGAAATCAGTCTACCATGGCAATTTATAATATTATCATACATACGCCTTGTCGTCAATCCAATTTCAATATTATTTGATTTTTGCCGATTTAAAATAAAAAGTGCTTTGATTAAATCAAAGCACTTTTTTCTTTTTTCTCTTTATCTTTCATTAACTTTGCATGCAACTACTTAAGTTCGATTTCAGCTCCGGTCTCTTCCAGTTTTTCTTTCATGGAATCAGCTTCTTCTTTAGCTACAGCCTCTTTGACTACGCAAGGAGCACCATCTACAAGAGCTTTCGCTTCTTTAAGTCCCAATCCAGTTACTTCTCGGATTGCCTTGATAACTTTGATTTTGTTAGCTCCAAAGCTGTTCATGAACACATCAAACTCAGTTTTTTCTTCAGCTTCTGCAGCTTCTCCCGCTCCTGCTCCAGCTACTGCAACCGGCGCTGCCGCTGATACTCCGAATTCCTCTTCACAAGCAGAAACCAATTCGTTAAGTTCCATGACTGTCATTTCCTTAATTGCTTCAATAATTTGTTCTTTTGTCATTTTAAACACCCCACTATTTTTTGTTTACGCTTCCGCGTTTTCTTCATTTTTCTTGTCGGCAATCGCCTTAGCCATGTAGACAAAGTTGCTGACAGGCGACTTGATGCTTCCCATAAACTTGGCTATCAAGACTTCTTTTGTCGGTATATTGGCAATGCTGCTCAATTTTTCAAAATCGCAATATTGTCCTTCAACAACAGCCGACTTGAGTTCAAGCAACTTGTGCTTTTTAGCAAATTCGTTTACCAGTTTTGCAGGAACAATAGGATCTTCAAATCCGAATGCAATGGCGTTCGGTCCTTTAAGGTCCTCTGTCAAAGGCTCGAAATCAGTTCCTTCAACAGCTATTTTTACAAGATTGTTCTTGTAAATTTTATATTCCGCTCCAGCTTCACGAAATTGCTTTCTCAGTTCAGTAACTTCCTCTACGTTAAGTCCCCTGTAATCCACAAGAACCGCCGTTTGAGCTTTTTCAAACTTTTCTTTGATTTCCTGAACCGCTTTTTTCTTCTTGTCAAAATTCTTGGACATGTGCACACCTCCTCAATTTAATATCCCGCCAATAAAAAGACCTCCAGGCGGTGCAAACGCGAAGAGGCCAGATAGTTTCATAAAAACTGACAAATCTGCCTCGGCAGGTAATTTTAAGCTGTTCGCACCTACTGTCTGTGGCTATTTAATTATTTCCCTAATTTTGCAGTATTTATTTTTATTCCAGGTCCCATAGTAGTGGTCAATATGACGCTTTTCATATAAGTGCCTTTTGCCGATGCCGGTCTCGCTTTAATAATTACCGCCATCAAGGTGTTGAAGTTTTCCAAGATTTCTTTTTCTCCAAATGACACTTTGCCTAATGGAACATGGATGATGTTTGCTTTGTCAAGCCTGTATTCGACTTTTCCTGCTTTGATTTCCCTTACAGCTTTGTCGATGTCGAAGGTAACAGTTCCCGATTTTGGGTTAGGCATAAGACCCTTTGGCCCAAGCACTCTTCCCAAGCGGCCAACGACTCCCATCATATCAGGTGTTGTGACGATAACATCGAAATCGAACCAGTTCTCTTTTTGTATCTTTTCAGTCATATCTTCAGCCCCGACGAAATCGGCTCCAGCTTCTCTTGCCTCGTCAGCCTTTTCCCCTTTTGCTATGACCAATACTTTTTTCGATTTCCCTGTTCCGTTTGGAAGAACTATAGCTCCACGAACTTGTTGGTCGGCGTGTCTTCCATCAACACCCATTTTGATGTGCAATTCAACAGTCTCATCAAAATTGGCTGTTTTCATTTCCTTCAAAAGCGCTATAGCTTCATTCGGTTCGTATAAATTCAACCTGTCAACTTTTTTGAAATTATCTTGATATTTCTTTCCTCTTTTGGACATTACTTTCCCTCCTTTGTGGTATTAACGGGTGCCCCCTCCCACTTGGTGTTACTCTTTTATTGTGATTCCCATACTGCGCGCCGTACCTTTTATCATGCTCATCGCAGTTTCTACGCTTGCAGCGTTCAAATCCGGAGCTTTTAATTCAGCTATTTCTTTTACTTGATCCAATGTGACGCTAGCCACCTTGACCAAGTTAGGCTCTCCCGAAGCTTTCGGAATTCCAGCCGCTTTTTTCAAAAGAACTGCCGCAGGCGGAGTTTTTGTGATGAAGCTGAATGATCTGTCTTGATAAACCGTTATCACAACCGGTATTGTCAATCCTCCCTTATCAGCTGTTTTAGCATTGAATTCCTTGCAAAACTGCATGATGTTGACTCCATGCTGTCCCAAAGCCGGACCTACCGGTGGTGCCGGTGTGGCTTTACCTGCTGTGATCTGCAATTTAATGAGACCTGTAACTTTTTTTGCCATGTTTTCACCTCCTGTCAATCAAACTCAGTTTAAGGTATTACAATTTTTCAACCTGGATAAAATCCAGTTCAACCGGCGTTTCTCTTCCAAACATGTCAATAAGAACCTTGAATGTCTGCTTGTCCATGTGTACTTCCTCGACCAAACCCATGAAATTTTCGAATGGTCCGGATATAACTTTGACTTTTTCGCCAATACTGATGTCAATTTTAGGAAGACCGTCTTCTATTCCCATTTTTCGGACTTCATCGTCTGAAAGGGGAACCGGCTTTGATCCGGGACCTACAAATCCAGTGACACCTCTTGTGTTTCGTACAACATACCAAGATTCATCTGTCATGACCATCTTAACCAAGACATAGCCGGGGAAAATCTTTCTTTGAACGACTTTCCTTTTACCGTTCTTGATTTCGACCCTATCTTCCATAGGCACTTTGATGTCCAGGATGATGTCCTCCATGCTTCGGTTGGTCACAATCTTTTCCATATTCGCTTTTACTTTGTTCTCGTATCCCGAGTAAGTATGTGCAACATACCATTTAGCATTTTCAGACATATTAAAGAGGATTACCTTTTTTTAGATAATCACTCTACCCTCCCTTTTTGTTTCAATACTAGTTAATCAGCATTTTAATAAATTGAGCAAAAGCCGAATCGAAAACCCAAATCCCAAACGCAACCAATATGCATGTAACCAGAACCACTCCGGTATAAGATTTTAGTTCGTCCCTGTTTGGCCAATTCACTTTTTTGAGCTCCATTCTTACACTCTTCATGTACTTGACTGGGCCTTGCCTCTTGTTCGCACCTGTTTGTGTCGCCATTTTTCCACATCCTTAGTAGTAATAACAGATTACAAAACTATTTTGTTTCTTTGTGAACGGTATGTGTCTTGCAAAATCTGCAGTATTTCTTCAATTCAAGCCTATCAGGATTATTTTTCTTGTTCTTCATCGTGTTGTAATTTCTCTGCTTGCATTCTGTGCAGGCAAGTGTTACTTTAACCCTCAACCTTAACACCTCCCGAATTCTACTGTTTATAATCGATACTTAGTGGCACACTCCGCCACCTTAAGGTCACTAATATAAACTATCACAATTTATTGGCCATGTCAACAACATTTCACGCCGCCACAGAATCCGAGGCGGAAATAATTCAATCTCAAAATAAAAACCGGAAGAAAAGGTTTCCACCCAATCTTCCGGTTTAACCTCGACTTATTCGATTATAGTAGCTACGGCTCCCGCTCCAACTGTTCTTCCGCCTTCTCTGATGGCGAATCTCAGGCCTTCTTCGATGGCTATTGGAGTGATGAGTTCTATTGTCATTTCAACGTTGTCTCCA
>Ga0209943_1000046_pt1 | contig 75912 bp, 61 predicted proteins | sample SalPonR1_B_D2_MG_FD_185698 | JGI IMG/M metagenome (GOLD analysis project Ga0209943, IMG submission 185698) | Salt pond soil microbial communities from South San Francisco under conditions of wetland restoration - Salt Pond MetaG R1_B_D2_MG... ... | reverse complement strand
CGCCGGTTTTGGGAATATTCTCTATTCCAAAAACGTCGTAAGTGATCTCTAAATCTTCTACTGCTGCATCACAAAATTCCTCCCCGTATTTATCACCATGTTTATCTAAAAAAGAGTTGACATCACCTTCATGCAAAATGCGTTTGAAGTACCGCAGGACAAACCCCGGCATCCATTTCCGCAAATTTGGGTTTTTGCTATCAATCAGTTGATCAATATCGATAAGCTTCTTGTCCATACCTTTTATTGGAAAAAATAAAGATATGAAATGTTTTTCACCTTTCGATATTGCTACCTACAATGTTGTAAGAAACAAATAATATCCCCCCCTATTTCAGCATATTGGGAAATGCCTTTTGCACCTTTTTAACTTTGGGGATAGAAACAGACTGAATGTAACGATCATTTGGATTTCGAGTGGCATAATCCTGATGATACTCCTCGGCTAACCAGAACTGGTCGAGAGGCTCTATTTGTGTTACAATCGGTCGGGAAAAGGCGTTCTCGGCCTCCAATTGGGCGATAAGCTCATTTATCGTTTTCTGCTGAGCCCTATTGTGATAATAAATAGCTGAGCGATACTGTTTACCTACATCCGGTCCCTGCCGATTCAATTGAGTCGGATCATGAGCGACGAAAAATATTTTAAGTATTTCCTCATAGCTTCGGATCCTTGAATCATAATAAACCTGGACGGCTTCGGCATGATTGGTAGCTCCCCTGGATACGGCCGTATAAGTAGGGTTTTTCTGTGTACCACCCGAATATCCCGAAACGACTTCATATACGCCTTCTATTTGCTCAAATGAAGCCTCAACGCACCAAAAACATCCACCAGCTAAGGTGGCAGTATCCAGATGCGAACGCTCCTCAGCGCTCAATGATTCCATTGTATTGTTTGCACTTTGGCTGGCTTGCTGTTGCTCTTGACCGTCACAAGCCTCAACAGTAAACATGAGACCGACAATAGCATAAATCGCAAAAAATTTCATAATTGGTTGGAGTTTCTATTATAACGAAAACAAAGTGACATGAGTTCATGCCCAGCCTTTTAGTTTACCGCTTTACTTTACAAAAACCACACACCACTTCTTGGAGGTCTGTGATAAAATTATACCTTAGCTGCTTTGAAAAGGCGAATCTTCAATCGGATTCGCATGTAAATCATCTATATATGAACTCTCTGCCCCAGCCCTCCTTAGAAAAGGAATACCAAAAATGGAATCGCAACCAACATATTCTTGAACAAATAAAAGAAAGATATGCCTCTACCCAACAGGAAGAAGCCCAGTGGAAGGCTGCCCTTGAAAACGCCATCATGTATGCTGTACTGCGACAAAGCTCGTACAATCCGGACTTAATGTTGGAGCTATCCCCTCAATCCATACAACACGGGCTGGAGTGTGTTTCATTAGATTCACATGCCGATCAGAGCGAATCTTTACATCAATTGATCCAAAATACCGCTCATGACATGCTCGACCATGAAAACGGTGCGATAACCGCCCATCGCGATGATCGAAGGTTTACCGTGGGTCAATTTCAACTTGAACGAAACAGTTATATCGATAAGGCTTTTGATTTTTTGGCCAGTCAGAAAGGGGCTGAAGAGGCAACGAGATTATTGTTAACGGCGGCTATTCGATATGCCTCCATTTATGCTGAAACAAGACATATTGGCCCCCCGCAAAGTGTTTATGATGACTTTTATGACTGGGGCATCCGAAATGAGGGATTTGCCTCTCCCTTTAATGCCCGATTACTAGGCAAAGAAGAAGCTCAATTCTATAGCTTATTTCCAGATACAGATCAAGTATTTGGCAGCGGAGGAAGCTTTTTCCGTTTGTCAGAACCCGCAAATCCCGGACATTGGTCCCTGGATCCCCCCTTTCTCCCCGAGACGATGCAAAAAGTTGACCAACGGATTGGGGAATGGCGCAAAAGGTTTCCGGATACCTCAATTTTATACATTATTCCGGAAAGTCACCAACCTGAAATCAAGCCAGATGAAACCGTTACACTCAAGTCGGGAAAACATCACTACGAAGGACTAAGTGGCATAAAAAAGCCGCTCCCTGTTAACGTATGTATTCATAGGTATGGAGATCTATCAGGCTTTAGTGCGCAGCGAATCCAGGAGGGGTACGAAAAATAAACCTCTACTTTGAGGGACTCAATCATAACTGATTCAAAAAATTGGCTATTATTTTGTCTCCCTGTGGACATAAATACGACTCCGGGTGGTATTGAACTGCCCAAATAGGATCATGCTTGTGTCGCATCGACATCAGACGACCAGCCGGGTCAATTGCGGTTGGTATATACAGTGGGGGACAGTCTTCGGGTAAGGCATACCAGGAATGATAATGCCCCACTTCAATGGGACGTGACAGGTCTCGATATAATACATCATCCTCATCTAATAGATGCAACAAAGAACGCTCCCCATGGAGAGGCTCTGAAAGCTGGCGCAAAGGTACTTCTTCAACTACCAGCAAAGCTTGTAGCCCTAAACAAACGCCAAGAACAGGTAAATCTCTCGCACGATTCTGAATTATATCCAGAAGAGCACTTGAATCCTCAGGCAGCCCCGGGCCGGGGGAAATGATCATTCCATCGAAAGGTAAGAGATTGGGAACTTTATTGAATGAAGAGGGAGTGGAAACTATAATTTCCAGTTCCGACGACTGCCGGAGAGACTCTACCAGATTATAGGTAAAAGAGTCGTTATTATCGAGAAGTAACAGGCGTTTGTTCACCAGCTTGATAGATTAAAAAGATAAGTTCGCGGGTTAGCGCTTCCATTGGACTCCGGGAATCCCAGCCACCTTTCGATTTGAGATCGTACTCAAATAGTAGCTCAAAAACTTTTTCAATTTGTCTACGGTTATATGATTTCGAAGCACGCTCATATTCCCGAAAAATAAAATCGCTATATACACCAATCATCTTTTGCTTCGCTCTCGGCGATTTTCCCAACAGGCCGTGCAGGGTATAAACTTTACTAAAAAAGGCAAATAAACTGGCCGTCAGCAAGGGTAAGGGATGGTCCTTCGTATTTGCTGAAAAATAATGTGCCATTTTGATTGCCAATTCGCTTTTGCGGTAAGTGTAAGCTTTCTGCAATTCAAAAATGTTGTAATCCTTAGAAATGCCAATATATTTTTCAATATCTGCTTTCTGAATCGCATGGCCTTCAGGCAAATTGAGGATCATTTTATCCAGCTCATTCGCTACCTTACTTAACTGCGTACCCAGATATTCAGCAATAATCGTAGCCTCTGCATCTCCAATACTCAATTTTGCACCTGACACGTACTGCTGAATCCACCGCGGCATTTCATTATCGTAAACGCGTTTGCTGGTGTAGAAGACGGCTTTCTCTTTTAAAGATTTGGCCACTTTCAAGCGACCGTCAATCGTCTTATTCTTATAGCATATGACAAGAACCGTAGAGGGATTCGGCTTCTCAACATAACTCTCAAGATCTGCAAATTTATCTAAATGCTGAGCTTCCATCAAAACCACCAGTTGCCGCTCTGACATCATGGGCGCACGTCTTGCAGCATCTATCACATCAGCTGCCGAACTATCTTTACCATATAAAATAGTTTGATTAAAGTCGCGTTCGGCATCTGACAATACCCTCTTCCTGAGCAAGGATTCAATTTGATCAATAAAATAGGGCTCATCACCTTGTAAAAAATATATCGGGGCAATGGAACCTTTTTTAACGTCTCTTGCGATGGAAGTAAGACTTACACCTTGTTGTTTTGGCATATATTCGCATTAGCGAAGAGAGGGCTCCTGATCCTGCAGCATGCGCACAATCGTGTCGGCCCACTCATCTTTGTCATTCAACGAAGGTACTAAATCTAGTCTTTCTCCTCCCAACTCCATAAACTCTTCTTTATATTCAACTCCAATCTCTATTGTCGTCTCTAAACAGTCTGCTACAAAAGCGGGACAAAAAACGAGAATATTTCGATCACCCTTTTCATACCGCTCTTCCAGAATATCTGAGGTGTAAGGTTGTAGCCAGGGCTCCGGGCCCAACCTCGATTGATAAGAAATGGTAAATTGATCCTCTGATAAACCCAACTCATTTGCAATCGCAAAAGCTGTGGCATGGCACTGGGCGCTGTAACAGTTTTTGTTCTTGGAATGCCATTTTTGACAGCACTTCCCATTCGCCTGACAATAGTTTCCGGGATCTGCTGCACGAACCTGAGATTTAGGGACACCGTGAAACGAAAAGACAAAATGGTCATACTGATCCATTTCGTAATTCTCCCGTCCATTATCGGCGAATATTTTCACCATATCTGCATCCACAGGATAGGACTGAATCCAAGACAATTCAGGAATCACCCAGTCCTTTTTCAGAATATCCATCACCTCCTCAAATATAGAGCCCGTTGTGGCCGAAGCGTACTGCGGAAAAAGGGGGAAAACTACAATGCGATCCACTTGCTCATCCTTCATCTCTTTTATCGCAGATTCAATAGAGGGCTTTTGATAACGCATAGCTAGACGAACCATCGCCCGCTCTCCCAAACGATCCTGAATTTTAGAAACCAGGTTTTCACCATACAATTTCAATGGAGATCCATCCTCTGTCCATACCATTTTGTAAATCTTAGATGATGGCCCGGAACGGAAAGGGGCAATAATGCCCTGAACGAGAAGTTGTCGGGCCAGCCAGGGATAAGTCACTACCCGCCTGTCGGTCAAAAACTCTCTCAAATAACGATAGACCGCTCCTCGTGTCGGTGCATCGGGAGTTCCTAAATTAACGATCAAGAGTCCCGTTTTTTTATCTTTGCTGTTGCTCATACTCGCTGCCCTTAGCTTTGTTTTATATTACAGTAGGAAATGTAAAATACGTCGAATTGTTCAGGAACACAAAGGGAAGTCGATGGGCTACGGATATAAATAAAAAATCATGGAAAAAAATCGCCCCTTAATCCTGGTCACGAATGACGACGGCATGTTTGCCCCCGGAATCAAAGCCTTGGTTCAAGTTGCCATGGAGTTTGGAGAAGTAGTGGTTGTTGCTCCTGACTCCCCTCAGTCTGCCAAGGGACATGCAGTGACAATGCAGGATCCCCTTCGAATCAACCAGGTAAATGTTTTTGAAGGGGTCGATGCCTACGAATGCACAGGCACGCCCGTAGATTGCGTTAAATTAGCCAAATACAAAGTGTTAGACGGTCGAAAAATTGATCTCTGCGTGAGCGGAATCAATCACGGGTCCAATGCCTCTGTAAACATTATATATTCCGGCACAATGTCAGCTGCCATGGAAGCCTCCCTGGACGAAATTCCATCTATTGGCTTTTCGCTTCTCAATTATTCCTTCGATGCAGATTTTGGCCCCTCGAAAGTCATCGCTCGGAAAATAATCCAATCTGTGCTCAAGAATGACCTGAAGGAAACTCGTCTTTTGAATGTGAACATTCCTGATCAACCTCTGGATCAGATACGTGGGGTTAAAGTGTGCCGGCAGGCCGATGGAAGATGGGTGGAGGAGTTTCAGGAAGGAGAAGATCCGCGAGGACAAAAATACTATTGGCTTACCGGGCGTTTCATTCTCGAAAATGTTAAAGAAGGCACAGATATTCACGCCCTGGATAGCAACTACGTTTCCATTGTACCCAGCGGACACGACTTGACTATATATCCTGCGATTTCGGCCAATAAATATTTAGAAACCATTAGACTCTGAATCTTATGAAAAGATATACAAGTGGCACATTAATAAAAGGCATCCTCATCGGGGCGCTCGTTCCCTTTGCAGGCTATCTAATTGCTTACGCCCTTTTTGATGTTCTTGGCCGATTGTCGGAAAGTGGCGGGCTTTTAGAATATACGTCAGATTTCAGACCGCGCACGCTTGTGCTCGTTGGACTCATGTGCAACCTCATCCCTTTTCACTATTTTATTCGAGAGGGAGAAACCCGCACCGTTAGAGGTATAGTTTTACCCACTTTAATCTACGGCCTCATTTGGTTTTTCTATTTCCGGGAATCAATTTTTGCTTCATGAAGTGTTACCTCATAGCTGGCGAATCCTCGGGAGATTTACATGGAAGCAATCTGATAAAAGGCATCAAAAAAAGCCAACCGCAAACCAAAATTAGATTCTGGGGAGGAAATAGGATGGCCCAAACAAGTGGAACCAAGCCCATAGTACCCCTTGAGAAAACAAGTTTTATGGGCTTTACCGAGGTCATATTGCACCTTCCACAAATTCTATCTAATTTTCGTCATTGCAAAGCAGATATAGAAGCCTGGGAACCCGATGTACTGATTTTAATCGATTTTCCCGGATTCAACCTTCGCATAGCCCGCTGGGCAAATAAAAAAGGAATTCGAGTCTTTTATTATATCGCCCCTCAGGCCTGGGCCTGGAAAAAAGGTCGCGTAAAAAAAATGCGAGATTCTATAGATCATTTATTTGTAATCCTTCCATTCGAAAAAGATTTTTTTGAAACAGAAGGGATATCAAATGTACATTATGAAGGGCACCCCTTGAAAGACGTCGTCGACTCCTCCGGCCCACTCAAACGGCCAACAAAGGGAAGTCAAATCGCTCTATTGCCTGGCAGTCGCCGACAAGAAGTGAGCAAAATTCTTCCTGTCATGTGTCAGGTCGCAAAAAAACGCACGAATCAAAACTTTACCGTTGCCGCCGTAGATCATATCGAATCGAGCTTTTACGAAAAAATAATTCGTCGCGCTAATACTAAAAATGTGTCCCTCACATTTGAAGGGCCATCCTCTCTTCTCCCACAATGTCAGGCGGCCATCGTCACCTCAGGCACCGCAACTCTCGAGACGGCACTTCACAGCATTCCACAACTTGTGGTCTACAGCAGCTCCAGGATCAGCTATGAAATCGCACGCCGGCTTATTCAGGTTCCCTATATTTCACTCGTCAACCTGATTTTAGACCGAGAAGCTGTGCCCGAATTGATACAATCAGAATGCCATCCTGCCCGAATCGACCAACTTCTAACTAAAATCGAAACTGACGAAGAATATCGCAATCAATTTCAGAAGGACTATCGCGAATTACACAGTAAATTGGGCGATAATGGCGTCTCTCAGCGAATTGCAGACCGCATGCTTAGCCTAATAAATGAATGAAATGAGGGCGATCCCCCAGCATATAAAAAAGTTCGGCAAGAAAAAATTAACGGAATAAAAAAAAGACTTTTGGGAGCGGGATAGGAAATATTCGAATGCTGGGGGCGCTATGTTTCGGGGCTCACTCAGATCATCCGCCTCTGTCTCCGATAAGGATTCCCTGAATCCTTATTCCGAGCCATCGGCGGCTTCGTTCGGCCCTTCGCCCACCCCACAGTGTGGGATGGCCTCGGTCCCTCTCCGCCCAATAGCGGAGAGTCCCCTGCACAGCGCTATCGCACACTCAAGTTTTGAAGTCACGATGTCCACCATAATCCTGTTGGACTATTTCGACTTTTTAGATTTACCCTTCTTAGGCGCCGCTTTTTTCTTCGTTTTCTTTTTCTTAAAAGCGTTTGGAATCTCCTTTTCAATAAGGGCCTTGACTTCATCTAAACTGAGTTCGGCAGCCTCCTCCTTTGTCATTCTTTTATTATCCTTGCTTTTCGGAAGCTTTACATTTTTCTTCTTAAACTTAATAAAGGGGCCCCAGCGTCCATTTTGAACACTAATACCCTCCTCGTCCCATCGATGGATATATCGCTCAGCTTCTTTCTTCTTCTTAGCCTCCACCATTTCAATGGCCGTAGCCTCATCGATGTCATCAGGATTCATCTTTTTGGGGATATTTACATACAAACCATCCCATTTCAAGAAAGGCCCAAAACGTCCTTTACCCTGTGTAATAGGCTTCTCGTCAACAAAGGCTACAGGCTCTTCCTCTTTAAGTTTTTGCTTGATGAGAGGCATAGCCTTTTCCATATTCATCTCTAAAGGATCCATATCTCTTGGAATGGAAACAAACTTACCGTCGAAACGCACATACGGTCCGTATCGGCCAATATTGACTACAACATCTTCTTCTTTGTACTGCCCAATTGTCTTGGGTAGAGCAAAAAGATCGAGTGCCTCTTCTGGGGTAATGGTCTCGATACTCTGCCCTTTTCTCAAATTTGCATACTGCGGTTTTTCTCCCTCGTCCAGTTCATCGGGAGCTCCTATTTGAGCCACCGGACCATATTTTGCCATGCGAACGAGAAGTGTTTTACCACTCTTGGGATCATTTCCTAATATTCTTTCGCCTGAAAATCGACTTGCCTCATCCGTTGTTTTTTCCACCCGATCGTGAAAGGCCGAGTAAAACTTATCGAGCATTTTCTTCCAATCCAAATCGCCCTCCGCAATAATATCAAACTGCTCTTCAATATCGGCAGTAAAAGAGTAGTCCATAATGCCCTGAAAGTGTTCACTGAGAAAGTCCGTCACCACCATGCCAATATCATTGCAATACAGCCTGTTGCTTGTAGCGCCAGAAATTTCAGTTTTCTTAACCTCCTCTATCTGTCCCCTCTCCAGAGATAAGTAATTATAAGATCGCTCCTCTCCTTCTCGGCTTTCCTTCGTTACATACCCTCTTTTAGGGTCCATTATTTTTGAGATGGTAGGCGAATAAGTCGAAGGACGACCAATGCCCAACTGCTCCAGCTGTTTTACTAAACTCGCCTCAGTATATCGAGCCGGTGGTCGGGTAAATCGTTCCGGCGACTCCATTCGGGTGAGTTCCAGTCTTTGGCCCACTTTTAACGGTGGCAAAATGGTTTTACCGGATTTGGATTTCGAATCGTCATCGTCATCGTCATCAGAAGATTCCATATAAACCTTCATAAAGCCATCAAATACTAAAACCTCACCTTTTGCCTGAAGGACATGTTCTGGAATTTCAGATATATCGATACTTACAGTCGTTTTTTCCAGTTCAGCATCTGCCATTTGGGAAGCCACTGTTCGCTTCCAAATCAAATCATACAGACGCTGAGCGTCTCGATCCCCTGAAATAGAAGTCGTGCCCACATTTGTTGGTCTGATAGCTTCGTGAGCCTCCTGCGCTCCTTTGGACTTTCCTTTGTAACGCCGAATTTTGGAATACTTATCCCCATAATCTGCCTTAACTAACTGCTCAATAGAACTGATAGCAGCATTACTTAAATTTGTAGAGTCCGTTCTCATATAGGTAATTAAACCTTTTTCATAGAGCTTCTGAGCGACGCTCATCGTCCGCTGAACGGAGAAATATAACTTTCTCGATGCATCCTGCTGTAAAGTAGAGGTTGTAAAGGGCGCTGCAGGTCGACGCTTGGTCGGCTTAACCTTAATATCGCTAATCGTAAAATCAGATTTGGAAGACCTTTCCAAAAACGACCTGGCTTCCTCCAGTTTGTCCAGGCGATCAGGACACTCTGCCTTCAAGGTTGTTTTACCACCATCTTTGAGTTCGAGATCAAAGTAGGCATATATTCTGTAAAAAGAATCCGACTCAAAATTTTGAATGTCGCGCTCACGTTCAGCAACTAACCTCACAGTAACTGATTGCACACGACCAGCAGATAACCCGCCTTTTACTTTTTTCCACAATAATTGAGAAAGCTCAAATCCTACCAATCTATCAAGGATTCTACGCGCTTGCTGGGCATCTACCAAATGTAAATCGACCGTACGGGGCTTCTTAACAGCACTTTGGATTGCTGCCTTTGTTATTTCGCGGAATACAATCCGTTTTGTTGCTATAGGATCCAACCCTAACACCTCACATAAATGCCATGAAATGGCCTCTCCCTCTCGATCCTCATCCGTTGCCAACCAAACCTCCTTGTGTTTCTTCATCAAGGATTTAAGCTCTTTGACGACCTTTTTCTTGTCTTGGGAAACTTCATAAATAGGCTTAAAACCATTGTCGATTTCAACGCCCATATCAGTTTTCGCCAAATCGCGAATGTGTCCATAACTCGATTTAACTATAAAATCTTTACCGAGATATTTTTCAATGGTTTTGGCCTTAGCCGGGGACTCTACAATCAGTAAATTAGATGCCATAAGTGTGTATAATCAGTCTGAGAATGCTGCAAAAGTAAGAAAAGATAAATGACTCTATTCAATTTTTTCAGTATGAACATGAGCGATTGAACGTATATTATCAAACCAAAGCCCTTATTTTGGGGGCTCTCCCTGTATGGTGTCTACAGAAATCACTTTTCGCTTGACCCCTTTCAAAGACTTGAAATACCGGGACTTTCTGCGTTCCACGAGCCGATCAATTAGGTCCTCCTTTTGAAGTTCAACATCATTCAAATATCTATGGAATCCTAAAATCAAAAATTCGCTCATGTCCTCCGGATGGGTAAGGCCGGATTCAGAAAAATAATGAGAAAGCCGACTCCCTTCATGAAGTTGCCAATTTTTTGCCAGCCACTTCCCGAGAGTAAGTTGAAGTCGCCCGCGTATGGAGTCTTCCGGGTAGGTCGCAAACTTTTTGAGAGACTGATACGGCGTTTTCATTTCTAATTCAGAAAAAGCCTCAGAAGGGCTTGCTGGAATATAAGTATCATACAAATACTGCTGTTTTATTCTCCACTCGTAATTCTCATAAGAATCAACCTGAGCGTTACCATTTGACGATCCGAGAAAAATGATAAACAGAAGTAATGAGAAGATTTTATAAAAATTCATATCCGATAAACGGGTACCACCGCATTTAATTGTCATTGAATATCCGGGCCGCTTCACGCTGAAAGTTGTCTTGAACACCGCGGGCGTCCACGGAGTTGGCTCCATCAAGTTGATCTCCAACGTTATAAATTTCTCCTAACCATTGGGGGTTTCGAACTTCATTCCTTGCATTAGAGTGTAGGAGCTGAAATTCATCTCCAGCCAGATTAGGATTATAAAATACAAACTTGACATCAACTTGATTATTTACATCCACGCGATCATAGGTCCATATTTCGTATGGCACTGCCCCCTGATCATTTTCTCGGGTAATAATTCGCATCGGAGGGCCATACCTTAAATAGATCATCCCCCGATCGGTTTCAAATCCATTTCTAAAGGCGCTGTAAAACTTTTGATCAATAGCATCGATCAGTCGCATAAATTCCTGATAGGCGCGTTCAGGCTGTATAGGGTTCTCTTTGATCCAATATCGGAATAAATAATCACGCATAGAGGCATAATCGTCATTGCGAATCAAATTATTGACAGTTTGTTGTTCATCACCTCCCACCTTCATAGCCACGGCTCGGAGTGAATACAACAGTTGCTCTTCATCTAAATCGTCAAAAAAATTGTCAATCTCACCAGACAAAAGCTTTTCCTGGAGCACATCATCCATTTCCGGATTACTTTGAACAAATACCACTGATCGACTTAACCAATCTTTTTTTGCCCCGTCAATTACGCTGACTGTTAGCTTGTATGTGCTTGATGGCAATCTGGAAATATCGATTTTCTTAGCAATTGGCTCTGTTTCTTTTGGATCAGTTAGCTTTTGATAGGTGGTCAGGACTTCCTTCCACTCGTTATTTGTCAATGAAAAAACTTCTGTACGCAAGATGCAATTATCAAGACTTAACTTCGCCAGTCGATATAGCTCAACATAATAACTAAGTGTATGTAGACGACGATTATAAAACTGGTGAGGCAGAGGCTCCATGATGACACCATTTTTTAAAAATGCGGCACCTTCAACTTGTCCGGTAAAGGCCTCTAATCGAGCCAGGAGCTTTATACTTGAAATCCCTGCGGAATCCAGGTCGATTTTTGGAATGTTAATGGTTTCCGAATGAGTATAGCTGTTATCCGGGTTATAATGGTCAATAAACTCAATTTCTAAATCGTATTCCCCCGGCATCAAAGTGTAGGATCGCGTATCCAGAAAATCAGTTTGACTCTCCTTAACAGGAATATTGATTTTATATCTATCAAATTTGACGATTTCAGATTCTTGCTTAAATAATGTAGTCACCTCTACTGCAGCACGAACATCAGGTTCTTTGGCAGCAAAAATAGTGTCAAACTGCAGGGACTTTCCATAGTACTGAAAGTTAAGTTCCATGTTAGCTAATGAGTCAACTTGAAAGATAGAGGGGGAAACGGAAACACCTAAGGACTGCCCAAGTAACGGTGAAAATAAAATACTAATGACTACTGAAAATAATGTCTTCATGACTTCTCTTTCTTTTTTGGATCTGATTGAGCTGCCAACCGTACCTCAAATAGATAACCATGTAGGTTTACAGAAAATTCCATTGTATCCTGATAAAGAGCGTGAATCTTATAAAATGTCGGCGATTCTTCCTTAGTGACTATTTCATTTTCAATCATTTGAAACTCATACCTTCCCTCTTTTGATGGGAAATTGGTCATTACAGAATCCTTTGAAAAAATAAAATAGGTGTTATCGAGGACGCGGGTAGACTTCCCATCGCGTTTCGCGGAAATTAACTCCCACTGTCCCTTAAGCTCATCTACAGAAAATTCTATATTCACATCCGCGGATTCTTCTTCTGATGCTTGACAGCCTATAATAAAAATAGAAGCCAAACAAAGAACACCAGCTTGAGTTTTCAAAAACCTGATCATGCGCGAGTTAATTTTAAAGCGGTAACTTCTGGCAAAATCCCTACTCTGCCGGGATATCCCAAACACCCCAAACCGCGATTCACGTAAAGATATTGATTTTTTACCTTATACAAGCCCGCCCATTGTTTATAGATCCACTTGCTAGGACTCCATTTTATATATCCTGGCACTTCGATGCCAAACTGAAACCCATGAGTATGACCTGAAAGCGTAAGATTGATATCCGGAAATGATGATAGAACTTCCATGTCCCAATGAGTTGGGTCGTGGCTTAACAAAATATTGTAGTCACCTTTGGGCGCACTTTCCCATGTCTTCTTTAAATTACCATATTTCGGAAACTTTGCCAAAGCGGAAATATTTTCGACTCCTAAAATATTAATTTTAAAACCCTTTATATTGAGTTGTTGCGATTCGTCTCGAAGTAGTTTCCACCCTAAACGCTTATGCTGGTTCAACAGCAAATTGAAATTTTCTCTTTCGCTCTCCTTTGAATCCCATCCATAATAATCACCGTAATCATGATTGCCTAATATTGAGAATTTCCCATATTTGGATTTGATCTTCGAAAAATCTCTGATAAACGGCGTAGCCTCTTTCGCCACCTCATTGACCAGATCACCCGTAAAAACCACAATATCGGGATTTTGATTGTTAACGAGTTGAATGGCTTCTTCAAACGGTTTTGCAGAATTGAATGTACCACTGTGAAGGTCAGATATCTGGACGATCTTGAGCCCCTCTAATTCGGGTGGTAAATTAGGTACGGGAATAGTTTCTGTTTTCAATTGAAAGCGAAAAGGATTGCGCAGAATACCATAAGTCAACAAAAATGCTGGTATTCCACCTAGGATGAGCCCCATTTTCGAGAAAAAAGCAGACCGCTCCGGCATGTACTGATCTTTCGAGGTATTCCGGAAAAAATTTGCCACAAAAAACACAAACCGTCTAAAATCATCAATCAAAAGAGGAACAGTAATGATAAGCTTCGAGAAATACATAATAAATAAATACCCCCGGATATAACTCAATAAACTGGCCCCAAGAGCAAATTGCTCAAGTCGATTGAGAAAAACTAATGCCATCAATAGAATGCTAAGAATAGATATCGCGATGTAAAAATTCCGAAAGGAATTCTTCTTTCCCAGATCTGAAAATTGGAAAGCATGGAAGGCATATACATCCAATCCCAGGATTATCAGAAAAAATACGATTAGAACTATCATCATACTATAAAAACACCCCTGTGAAACAAAGTTCAAAGGGGTGAGATAATTAGAAAACTTTAACGTTCAGGACTAACTTTCCTAAAACGTTTTCTTTTCTTTAATACGAGCTTTTTTACCCGTTAATTTTCTGAGATAAAACAACTTACTTCTTCGCACATTACCACGCTTCAATATTTTCACTTCAATGATGTGAGGAGACGCCATGGGAAAAATACGCTCCACACCAACACCGCTTGAAATTTTGCGAACCGTAAAGGTCTTTGTGGGACCACTACCATTAATTTGGATTACGTTACCTCGAAAAGCCTGAGGTCTTTCTTTGCTTCCCTCAACAATTCTGTATGTAACTTCAATGTTATCACCGGGTTTGAAATCTGGCAATCCTTTATCGGATTCCATTTGTTCGTGAACGTACTTTATCGCATCCATGTCATTCGATTTTATAAGAGAGTGCAAAGATAGTAATTTTTCATTCACTAATAACTTTTAGGGGATAATAATATTAGTGATCAACGTATCAAAGTCGCAAATTCCTGTAATTGGACTTCTTTTCCGCTTTGGTCGTTATATATGACTCGACAAATATAAACTCCGGCGGGCAGCAATGGCCCCGTATTGCTTTTTCTTCCATTCCAACCTTTAGTGGGATCTTGCGTCGAAAATACGAGCTCTCCCCAACGGTCAAAAATCTTCATCTCGAAATCTTGAATACTTGATAAATGCCCTTGCCCTCTGTAAAGTCTGTTGTTTGACGATGAGTTTGGACGAAAGGCATTGGGAAGGTGGAATTTTGATTCTCGAGTGACCTCCAAAACTTGTATTGCAGTGTCAGCGCAATTGCCCTCATTCGAAGAAATGAGTTGAACTTGATAATTGCCTTCCGATGCAAAGGCATGCTCGACATCCTTAGCGGAACTAAAGACCACTCCATTTTTGCTCCACTCCCAATGTTTAGAATTCGTGGACTGGTTAGTAAATGATATTAAGTCTTCGACATAATAGGGTGGATCAGGAAAAACAGAAAAATCAGCTACAGCCTGCTCCCATACAGAAATGCTATCAGCAACTATTACAGTGTCTCTGCATCCCATCGGATTTTCTATGATGACCCGAACCGTGTACTGCCCATTTTCTTCGTATAAATGATTAACATATTGAGCTCCAAAATTCCTTGCCGTCCCATCTCCAAAGTCCCAATAAAATCGATATGGGGAAGCAAGTGAAAAATCACGGCCATCTATTCGGAATTCAGCCTCAGACGGTAAACAAACACGAGAAGCGGTGTTGTGAATCATGTAGTTATCGGGCAGGGGGTAGTATTCAAAATCAATCTGTCCCCTATTGAACTCGCACTCCTCGGTTTTCATGTCATAGTAGACAATATTCTCCCCCCTATTTAATTCATCCTCTGTTATTACCAGAGTGTCCGTATTTGAGACTACAGAGTTGGAGAATATCCATCTCCGCCTATTAATTTCTGCTCCGAAAGGATTTAACTCCCTGGCTTCTAATGAAACATCGCCAGACCTGCATGTATCATAATCGACTGAAAGATTTACTCCCACGTAAGGATGTCTTATGAGTCGAAAATGAGCCGTATCCTGACAACTTTGGCCCTCATTGATAACAAGACTGCCGAAATATTCGCCAGGCTCCCGGAGACATAAGATAAAACCATTTCGATCTACTGAAAATGTATCCGCCTCTCGAGGAAGAGTCCAGGTCTTGGTCTCCACATATTCTTTAGGAGAGCTGGCATCAAAAAGGAAAAAACAGCTATCACATATATTAATCACATAATTCCCTTCTGAGTCTATAGAATCAGCTCTTATAGCGGCTTCTATTGAATCGACACATTGGATTGTATTGAGTTCAAAGTCCCGAAGGACGCGACTTATTAAGTTTCCATTGAGATCATATTCAGAAGCGCACACCCCGTATAAATATTGTCCGACTTGCATTATGTTTCCGCTGACTGTACCCGTTTCAGAGTTAATTTGGACCGGAGGACTACCACCCAAAGGGGTACCTGCTGAAAATTCACCTCCCACAAATAAAACCTCATCGTATGGTGGTGGCAAATCGGGATCCGGCGCAATACCATCTGGATCTCTAATTGTACCCGGATTCGATCCCGAGCCCCCGAGCCCTCCTCCAACTAATGGAGAACAAAATTCATATCGAATTTCTGTTTCCATAGTTTGATTAGGGGTTATGGCAGTATGCTGGAGCTCTACACTCGATTCCAAACAAGCAACGGACGTGGGAGTCTCTGGAAAGCGCAATGAAGACCTTTCGAGCTCTTGCGCCAAAGGGGTGATTTCTATCGTGTAGGTACTTCCCGTTGATATCGGAGATTCAATATTTGAAATGGTCCCATTTCTGCAGCACCTTTGATAGGATACAATATAGGAATGCTCAGATACAGGTAAGTCTAGAGTATAAATGTATTCTGCGCGCTGAATGCATAAGTCAAAATAAGAATATTGGCAAACATCAGGCGCTAATGAATCCAGAGTATCAATATCAGGAGCATCTAAAAAGGTAGAAAAGAAAACAGAATCCAGCATGTCTTCACGGTAAATAGTAATCGTTCCGACAATACCTGAAGCTGGATTTATCTGAGAATCAAATAAATTGCCTTCGTCATTACAATCGCGATATAGGACCAAATGGAACTCATATACTCCCCTTTCAATGGTATTGTAATACATTTGCCCACCTACAATGTGCTTAGCAGAAATATTAAAGCAGGGAAGTAAAATGAAAAGCAAAAAAATATATAAAATTATCCTCATTCATTCAACATTAAATTAAAAGGTATCTCGAGTCCGAAACCTTTTCTATTTCATACCCTATGATAGAAATGAAAATATTGACTTCTTATAAATATACGCATATGAACCTAAAACGCTGACTACTTCAACGAATTAATGTGGCGAATTCTCTAAATTGAAAGGATTTTCCTCTGGGGCCGACAAACCGTACCTGGCATATATAAACACCAGCGGGCATCATGTTGCCCGTATTGTTTTTTCTTCCATTCCAGCCTATTGCTGGGTCAGTACTCGTAAAGATTTTTTGACCCCAACGATCATAAATATTCATCTCGAATTGAGAGATAAACCCTAATGCTCCTGTTCCTCTGTAAATAGAATTCTGACCATCCGGGCGAAAAGCATTGGGAAGGAAATACAAAGCCTTAGGGATGACATCAATGAGTTGAGTTGCCGTATCTGTACACCCGTTCTCATGTGTCACCAGAAGATCAACTTCCACAGTTCCCGTATCGGGAAATGTAATCGTTGGATTTCTTAAATCGCTACTTCCGAAATCGCCAAACGCCCAACTGTAATGCTCTGCAAGTTGAGACAAATCGCTAAACTGAGCTGTATTATTTACCTGGGTTAAAGATCTGGGAGAGTATGTGAAATCTGCAATAGGGCTTTCTAAGACAACTATGCCTTGTGCTACCTCCCCTGCGTATTCGCAACCGATTGGAGAAATGATTTCCAATGATACATTATAAACCCCAGCATCTTCATAAATATGAGTTGGGCTTATTTCCGTGGAGGAATTTCCATCTCCGAATTGCCAAAAAATATCATAACTCTCATCTAATGGATAGGATAAGTTATTGAATGCAACTCTTAGCGGTTGACACTCTCCATCGACCTCAGTTTCTATTTGTATTTGGTTGGGAATCGGATAATATGGAATCAACTTCTCCGTGACAGCCTTGCAGCCCTTATCATCAATTACTTCGTAAACAATCACTTTGTCGCCGGGAGTCCTGAATTCGTAGTTGATTGCGTTTCCACTACTTGTGCTTTCGTTGTCAATATTCCAATTCCGCTCTATGATTTCATTATTTTCTGTAAAAGAACTCCCCTCAAAAGAAACCAATCCAGCCCGACAGGTATCGTAATCAAATGAAAAATCATTTTCTATTCGACCAAAAATATTGACTAAAAAATTTGCCGTATCAGAACACTCTGTATTCTTGTTCACAATCAATTGCCCGGGGTATGTCCCCAGATCTGGAAAGTCTATTTGCGGGTTGGTGGCTGTAGAAATGATATCCTCACCACTTTCTACCTCAAAGGTCCATTCATGTGTTGATATGAATCTCTGCAAAAAGCTAGAGTCATTGAACTGTACACTGCTCCTTCCACATGCATTAAAAATAAAATTTCCTCTTTCGTCAATGCTGTCGGCTTCCATAGAAGCGGTAACTGCTGCATCACACTCAACGACATTGAATTGAAAATCACGGCGGATTTGGCTCAAAATATTTCCCTGAGCGTCAAATTCCGTTGCACAAACGCCCACCACAAATTGTCCCAGGTTTTCAGGAGTCCCCGAAATGATTCCCGTTTCAGAGTCAATAGAAACTACCGGATCTCCTCCCAAAGGGGTTGTGCTTGTAAATTCTCCCCCTACGAACTGGACTTCGTTGTAAGGAGGGGGTAAGTCCGGATCGGGTGCTACTCCATCGGGGTCTGTACCCATTCCCGGATTACCTGAAGAACCTGCCAACCCGCCACCTAAAAAGGGAGAACAAAATTCATACTCTATGCTGTTCCCAGACTGCCCATCAGGGTCGAATGCAGAGTGATCAAAGTCTAATGGTTGCCCATTGCAAATAACAACAGGAGGGAAGTTTGAAAACTGAACAGATGAATTTCCGGTTTGCTGAGACAAAGGAGAAATATCGATAGTGTAGGTCGCTCCCGAAGAACTGGGGTCTACGATATTATTGATGGTATTGTTTCGGCAACACCGCTGATATGATATGGTATAGGTTTGATTCGTTATGGGTAGCTGCAGCCTGAAAGTGTATTCGCCTCGCTCTACACATAAAAACGGTGGAGCTACTAAGCAGGGGTTGTCGGGCTGGACTTCAATTGACTCAACATTCGGAGGCCCTAGTACTACTCTATCAAACGGAAGTTCTAAATCCGACCTATACACTGACACCGTTCCGGTGGATGCTGAACCAAATGGAGCATTCTGAGAGTCAAATAACGCGCCTCCACTAGCACAATCCCTGTAAACGATAAGAGTAAACTCGTAATTGCCTGGACTGATCGTCTCATAATAAAACTCACCTCCAATGATATGGCGGGACTCCCCTTTTTCGAAAAATGAAAAAATGAGTCCTAAAATCAAAAGTCCGCATCTTATTTTAGACAGCATCGACATATAAACGGAAATATAATGGGAATTGATGTAAAAAAGTGAAGCAAAAAAAAGAATCTCATCTGTTTTGCATCTCAATGACAATGTATAATTATTGAAATGTCAAATTGGCTCAAGATTTAACAAAAATTATTTTCACATACTTTAAAATTTCAAAATTCAGTTTTCCTTACCGACGAGAAAGTTTTTATTATGAAAATTTATAAAAAAGTTGATGAAAAGTGGGTGTTGAAAGTTCAGTCCGGTGCAGTTTTTCTTCATCCGACTGATACAACATGGGCTATTAGCAGTTCAGCATTCTCCAGTAAAGGGTATCAAAACCTACAGCTGATAACAAAAGAGCAATCTAATGAGCCCACTACTATTCTTGTCGATTCTATACCCAGGTTAAAAAAATACATTTACCAACTGCACCCGAGAGTAGAAACGCTCCTCTCCTTTCACCACCGCCCCATCACCTTATTATTTAGGGAGATTAAAATGCTGCCATCCCATCTTCTAGATCATAATGGTTTTGCAGCTATTTGTATGGTGCAGGATAAAAGGATAAAAAAAATGATTAACATCCTCAATCATCCCCTTATTTATAAACCTCTCAAAACAAGTCTTAATTCTTATGCTACTACTATCGATATGATTCAGTCTAAAATAAAAGAAAACTCCGATTTCATCTATCATCCAAGTGGTCACCTATTCAGTCAGCCGGATGTTGGAAAACCGCCGGTCATCGCAAGAGTAAAAACTGACGGAGGTCTTCTGTTTCCAAAAAATTGAATGGAAATATGAAGCAGGGCAAAAAACACTGAGGTTTGATGTGCAAATTCCATCTTCAGAATGCACGGCGACTCCGATTTTGGTTTAGCATTTTTTATCAGAAGGAAATAATTAAACTAAGCCATCCAGAAATCTTAATTCGTTCAACGTGTTTAACCGAAAGTTAGTCCTCATGTTCATCCCATACGGCCAGAATACGATGAATACTCTTGTCGCGAGCCAACATTTCTGAAAAGGCATTTTCGCGGTCATCATTATATAAATAGTAATGATATATCAATGTTTGCGCAAATTCCTCTTGGTTATTATTGGAGTCTGAGCAGTAATTTTCGAATTCGGCTTGCTCATCTAAAAAGTTTGACCAGGATTTGAGCAAATCTGAGACATTAAGATTTGAATCTTTACTATTATCGCCATACACGTAATTGTACACAAAGGATTGTAAAAAGCCACTTGACCACAAATAGCAATCTGAGAAAAGAAAAGAGTCTAAAGGGATGAAAACATCGGGTATTATACCCTCACCACTTAGTATGGGGGTTCCATACTGTGTTTGAAAAGAGCTAGAGTCTAAATTGGCAATACTGTCCTTCGAGAAAAATTCACCATTATTATATCGACGATTGTAACTGTTGCCGTAATCACCATCTCCGTAGGGCCTTTGAATCATTCGTCCGCTTGGGGTGAGGTATTTTGCTGTTGTCAACCTCAAAGCCGACCCATCCCCAAGATTAAATTGTTCCTGAACTAACCCTTTCCCGTACGTTCTTTGGCCAAACACAATACCCCTTTCCCAATCTTGTATAGCCCCGGCCAAAATTTCAGAAGCAGAGGCTGAGTTAGAATTGACTAAGACAGCAATGTTCCCAATCGAATAAAAACTCTTTCCGGTGCTCTTATATTCCTTTTGAACTCCATTTCTATTTTTTGTATACACGAGAAGTCGGTCGCGTTCTTCAAACAACTGACTGAGAATTTTCACTACCTCTGATAAATAGCCTCCGGGATTATCTCTTAGGTCAATGATAAGGTTTTCAATTCGATAACCGTCAGACAGATTTTCCAATGCATTCATGAATTCTTTATACGCATTTCCATTAAAGTGACTCAGCTTGATGAAGGCAATATTGGAATCAATTTGTCCTGAATACTCCACACTGTGGTAAGGAATCTTACTCCGCTGAACATTGTAATTCACAGTCTTTTCAGCCCTAGGATGTAAAACCCCCAATTCAATTTCAGACCCGGAAGGACCTTTTATCAGGTTGCGAATACTGTCTGTACTCATGATAGAGGATAAGTCGACCCCATTTGCCCGCAATATCATATCTCCAGAGCGAATACCTGCTTTTTTTGCCGGGCCTTCCTCTACTACACTTATTACCACGACTGTATCTTCAATTCTTACATACTCTACCCCAATTCCCTCAAAATCGCCCCGGGTTCTCTCATTGACATCTTGCAACTCTTTTTTAGAGATGTAAAAAGAATGTGGGTCCAGACTGTCCATTATAGCGTTTAAAGCTATATCCATGAGTGCTTCGGAGTTCACATCCTCGACATACTGAGCTTCAATGTACCTGAGAGCCTCAACTAGTTTATAATGATCAGACTTTGATCGAATCAGATGGCCTTTAGATGTATCTGATGATTCATCACTTTGAGAATCATGAATATTCAATGTCCCTCCCATGATAATGCCAAAAACTAATACAGACATTAAAATTAAAGGCTGCCAAGGCCAAAACGAATTCATTTTTTCATCCTGGTACATAAAGTATTCAAATTAAGTGAACATGTAATACAATTAAGTTGGGAATGTTCACTATACCGGATTCTAGTAAAAACGGGGTCTGCGAACCTTAGCGATATGTTTTGCCAATCGAACGACTTGACAGCAATAGCCAAATTCATTGTCATACCAGGCGTAGACCATAGCGGACTTTCCATCCTCAGATACAATATTACTAGGACTGTCGACAACTGAAGTACTCGTCATACCTACTGCGCTGGTCGAAACGTACTCCGTATCAGTCGAATAATGAATTTGTTCCATAAAGTCCCCTTCCAATGATGCATCTCTCAACAAATGATTCAGCTCTTTTAAGTTGGTTTGACCTTTTAAATGAAAGTTCATGATCGCTAATGAGACATTAGGGGTAGGCACGCGAACAGCATTGCCGGTTAATACACCCTTCAAATGAGGTAAAACTCTAGATACAGCTTTGGCTGCTCCTGTTGTCGTCAAGACCATGTTTAATGCAGCTGCACGACCTCTTCTCGGTTTTTTGTGAAAATTATCCAATAAATTCTGATCGCTCGTATAGGCATGGATGGTTTCAATATGACCTTTCTCTATGCCGAAGGCACCATCAACAGTTTTAATGATGGGAACAATTGCATTTGTAGTACAAGATGCGGCACTTACTATATTTTCAGTGTCAGACTGGTCCTGGTTAGCTCCATAGACAATATTTACAATATCTTTCCCCGGAGCAGTAAGGATTACATGAGAAATTCCAGGTCTGAGGTGTTGACTCAACCCTTCTTTATCTCGCCAGACCCCCGTATTATCGATAAGAACAGCATCCCTAATTCCATAATCATTGTAATCGATTGTATCCGGTCGATCCGAAAAGATAAAATTGATGTGGTTCCCATTTACAATTATAGAGGAGTTTTCACTATCCACAGTTACCGTCCCCTGGAAATCACCATGAACGGAATCAGAAAGTAACAAAGCAGCACGCTTTTCTAACTCTTCTTCCACACTTTTCATCTTGCCGCGCAAAACGATGGCTTTAAGCAAGAGTTGATCTCCTCGCCCAGTCGTAGAAATAATTCTACGTGCAAGAAGGCGACCAATGCGACCGAAACCGTAAAGGACAACATCCCTAGCTTCTATTGATTTACCTGAGTCGCCGGCTAAATTATTAATGCAGTCTTCGACAAAATCTCCAAGTTGCAAATTGGGATTTGATTCAAGCTCTGCCGCCATCTTCCCGATATCTATTTTTACTGGGTTCAAGTCTTTTCGGCTGCGAATCTCTCTGGCAATAGCTAAAGTCGTTGAGATCGAGATATCCTGATCAATATAATTTCGAGCAATTTTGTGGTCATGCAGTACTTCGCTGGGTCTTGAATCATAAATATCTCTTCGAAATAAAACCAATTCTATGCCTTTATCGAAGCGTAAATCGCCAACTATTTTAAGTAATTCCAAGGCAGACTGTTCCTGCTTTCTCCAATCAGAAAGCTCATTATCTCTCTTGGTTTGTAGTTCTTTGGTTTGACTCATGTCGCTCATATTAATTTGTTCAAATATAACATAAATCACATTGATGGTAAGACTGAAAGGATAACTTTTCGACTTCGTTTACCCAGACTTTGACGGGCTCTCACTACTCTCAGATTCTTCCTTATCGGGAGTAGGACTTTCAGTCTCATCTAAAAACATAAGAGAAGATTCCTTCTCCCATTGTTCCAACATTTTCAATCCCTGATCCTCAAATACACCTTGCTGCAAATCCACACTATCCATTATTCCACTTGAAAGTTCCATGAAGCGCTCCATCTCTCCCACCTTGTGAGCTACATCATCAGCAATGACTTCAATAGCCTCATCAAACATGACCTTTTTATCACTATCCCCCTGAATAACATTCATGGCAGATTGCATCGCACTATGGGAAGCGCGAATTGCTTTTCGCTCCTCCTCCTTCACTTTTATTTGATCCCTTGTGTCCTCTAATAATATTTCGGAATTACTATACATTTTATTCAAAACCCGTTGTAATATCTCAAGTTTCTTCTTAAGATTTTTATACTTCTCGTTACTATCTTTTAAACGCGCCGCTTTTCGCGAGGCGAGGACCATTTGCTTATCCATTTCCTTTTCTTTCGCCTTACTGGCCAAAGCCAATTGGTTATTGACTTCACCTTCATTCTGATCTATCAAGGTTGTCAATTTATGAAGCTGCCCTTGCACGTTACCTATTTGGTCGCTCATTTGACTTAGATTTTTCTCTAAGTCACGGACGTAATTTTTCAGAATACCAATAGGGTCAATTGTGATAAACCAACTTGTAATTGACCGCATTATACTTTTATACATGTAGCCTACCAAAGTGCGCATTCGAGGATCGAAAATAACGTAAAGAAGAGCCGCTAAAACCAAAAGCATGAGCGTGAGATACAACGCATTTTCAGCCAATTCAACCAAAGCGGGCATAACACGATATAAGCCATAAATACCGGCTCCTAAAAGGAGAAGCAGAAACACTGTCCCTATGACACCATCAGGCCGCTTATAATATGGCTTTCGCTTAAAATTTTTATCGATCGGTTGAGGGTAGCTCATATCAATTTTTTATTCCATTTGATCTAAATGTTCAAATTGTCACTAAAATAAAGGCCTAATCGGAAAAAAAGCCTATATTTTATATAGATTGCTGAATATATTCGTCAGACTTCTGTTTTTCAAGTACACGCATTAATATACATAACTTAATCTAAAAATTGAGAAATAAATTGAAGAGCAGCCTGCTCAGCATGTGAGGGCCCATCAATGGGATATTGAAGAAAGCCTACATGACCTCCAAATTTAGGAAAATAACCATGTAAGTATTTATTGGATTTGATGCCTTTCCGTGGATAATCCTGGTCACTTAAAATAGGGTCATCTAGAGCATTTATGATTAGAGTAGGAATTCTGATTTGATCCAAGCGCTCATTTGCGGAAGAAAACTCATAAAAAGAGTCCGCACCGGACAAGCCATTTAAAGGAGCAGAAAAACGCTCATCAAATTCACGCCACCTCTTGATGTCATCTATTCCATGAGTGTCCAAAAACCCGGGAAACTGTGCGGCTTTTCGCTTAACCTTTTCTTTCAGTTTATCGAGAAAGTATTTGCCATATAATTTCTTAAACCCCTTTTCAAGATTTTGAGACGCAGCCCGAATATCACAAGGTGCAGAGATTGCGACAGCCGCAACAATGGGCCCCTTTACCTGGCTTCCGTGCCTACCCAATCCATTCAAAATAATAGCTCCACCCATCGAAAATCCAACGAGAGCTATTTGTTTATAGTCCATTTCGGTTGCCCTTGAAACTACAAAATCGAGATCGGCTGTATCACCATGAGAGTACAACTTTGGTCTCAAATTCATTTCTCCGGAGCAAGAACGACTGTTCCAGGCAATAACATCCCAGTCTCTTTCAAAAAAAAAGCGTGCCGCAGTTTGAATGTAAGGTCTTTCACTGCTTCCTTCCAGACCATGACCTATTATGAGCACCTTTTTATTTTCGCCTTGTAATAAGTCCACATCAATAAAGTCTCCATCAGGAGTGTCCCAACGCTCACGATAATAAGGTACAAAATCTGTTTTCAGGAATTTAGAAGCGAAAATGGTATGAATATGCCCATTTCGAAGCCAAAATGGTGGTCGATACTTTTTGATTCGGTTGACGTCATTAAATTTTTTCATCACAGGAAATCTACATCCGGTGCAAAAGGATATCTCATAAGGTAGTTTATAGCTCGAGAAATATCAAAACCTTCAAAAACAACTTTGTGAAGGACATTTATAATTGGTACTTGTACGGAATACCTTTCTGCCAGTATCTTTGCAATTTTCAATGTCCTGACACCCTCCGCTACTTCTTCCATGTCAGAAAGAATTGTATCTAAACCTTCCCCTTGTCCCAGTCGAAAACCGACAGAATAGTTGCGACTCTTGGAACTGGTTGCTGTGGCTATGAGGTCACCAATTCCCGCTGTTCCTAAGAAAGCGCGGCTGTCAGAACCAACAGCTTTTCCAAGATATATCATTTCCCGTAACCCCCTTGTGATCAACATAGCTTGTATGTTTTTCCCCATTGACCGTCCATCTAACATCCCCGTGCCTAAAGCAATGATATTTTTCAATGCTCCGGCTAATTCTGCCCCTCTCATATCATGAGATCCAAAAACAAAGAAAGAGTCGCTGATTAGTGCCTGTTGCCCCATTTCGATTAACTCGTCGTATGGGCTTGCAATAACTGATGCTGTAGGGTAGCCTTCCTGAATCTCTTTAGCCAGGTTGGGGCCCGCTAAACACCCCACCCTTCGAACTACTGACTCCTCCAAAATCACCTCGCTCATGGTTCGAATTTTTGGGCCTGAAATAGATTTTTCATCCTCTCCCTCCTGGTTATTTTCCTTGACATCAAAACCCTTTGTGCAATGAATCATCATATGATATGGACGCAAGAAAGGACTAAAGTCACTAATCATAGAACAAAAATTCTTCGAAGGAACAGCTGGAAAAATTAAACGGACACGATTGCAAAATTCAGAAATATCAGAGGTCGCCTTAATTTTATTCGAAAAGCGGGTGCCTCTAATTTCATGGAATTGATTCATCTCCACCGCTTGGTCTTCAGACCGAACGTAAACCAGAACATCTTGCTTTTTTGCTAATAGCATGGCTATTGTCAACCCAAAGCTTCCTGCACCTATTACACCTGGAGGGAAGTGCTCAGCCATATCTCAATCTTTTATTCCCTCACGCTTCCAGCTAAGTTGATCTAATTTGCGGTCTACTTCATCAATGAACTGCATTAACTCCTGCGGGGCTCCATTATTAATCGCAATGCGCTTTCGTCTTTTTTGGTATTCACTGAAGACATAAATCCAGGGCATATCCAAAATGATTTCTTTATCATTCTCAGGATAACGACCTTCCATCTGAAAAAAATCTATGGCTAATAGCATTCGATCAATAGATTGAATATCCTTTTTTTGCATTTTAGCCGTGTAGCCGCCAATCTTTTGAACATGTCGCTTTCCTTCATAAAACACCTGTCCATCAGCTAAAATCGTGGCAGTGTAAACTGGACAGCTCCCATAGCAGGATGACTTTTCCAAATGAATAACCGTGTCGGGATCGGTAACAAAAGGATTTCGCATGGGGTTGGGGTTCAAGTCATCGGGCTGATCAGCGTTGCCACTTGATTCCATTTTTACCCCTGTCGGTAATTCGGCCTTTTCAAGCGAACGATCTGAATTCTTTGAATCTACCATAGATGAAGTAGACTGGCGATTACATGCGAATAATCCGACTAATGTAATCCATACCACCCACTGAGTTATTCTATTTAGCTTCATCCTTATTTCTTTCCTTTCTTTTTTTCCTGGGTTTTGCGTTGCTCTTCCATCGCCTGTTCTAATCTCGCCCTAAACCCACTTTTCTTTTTGGGCTTTTCTTTATTTCGATTCAATTCAGACTTGATTTTCTCATCGTTAAAAATAAACGATTTGGTAATCGCTGTCTGCGATATATTAAAGATATTTGAAAACAGCAAATAACAAGTCAAACCAGATGAATAGCTATTCAGAAAGAAGAGAAACATGACCGGCATTAAGTACTGCATGTATTTCATCATGGGATTGGATTGCATCATCGAGGTATCCATATTTTTCATATTGTACATCGTGTATCCAAAAAGAGAAACGGCCCATAGTAGAGTGAACAAACTAATATGTGACCCGTATGCGGGTATATAAAATGGGAGCTCAAAAAACACATCATAGGTGGACAAATCCTCAGCCCACAAAAAACTCTCCTGTCTAAATTCAATTGATGCCGGGAAAAACCGATAAAGGGCAAACCAAATGGGCATTTGAAGCACCATAGGCATACATCCTCCCAGCGGATTCACACCAAACTCCCTGTACAACTTCATCGTCTCCATTTGTTGAGCACTGGAGTCATCCTTATTCTTCTCCTTTATCTTAGCAATTTCAGGCTTTAAAGCCGCCATTTTTGCTTGTGAATGCAGCATTTTATACGTCAGGGGATATAAAGCAAACTTTATGACAAACGTTAAAATAATAATCGCTATCCCTAAACTTCCAATATAAGTGGAGAAAAAAGCAAAAACAGGGCGTATAACCCATCGGTTAATCGTTCCAAAAATGCTCCACCCGTAGGGTATAACATCTTCTAATTCATGGCCCATAGTTTTCATGGCCTCAAAATCATTCGGACCAATGTAAAGCCTTTGGTCGATGCGGTCTTCCTTTGGGTTTGTTATTTTATGTATAAATGAGGAGCGAGCAATTTTAAGTTTATCTCTTTGGTTTTCAATATTTTGGATATCCAGCTCCCCTCCCGCATAGGTCGACTCCGACATAAAAGTAGAGTTGAAAAATTGGTTGGCATGGGATACCCAATTCAGGGATTCCTCAATTTGTTCATTATCATCTGCTGTCCATGACAATGAAGTGGGCGAGTTTTCCACGGTCTTGTAATGAACTGTAGTATAGGTCTCTTCATACCCATCCGGTTTTTCCTGGCGCTCCAAAACGTTGACCCAATTAAACTGAATACTTTCCTGCGGCTGAATATATGCATCTAAGCCGGAAAAATCGGTTTGAAAATCAAGTTGATAACCCGATTCAGCTAATATATATCGGAACGTAACCTTTCCACCCTGCGGCAAACTGGCATACAACTCCAACATTCGGTCAGAGGTTTGCTCAACACTAAAAGCCAGATCACCCGTATTGATATACCCTCCGCTGGATTTTGGAATAATGTACTCGTATTTATGATCGGGATCAGTCATCAGACTTAAGGGTGCGTAGTATTCTTCACCGGTTTCATCGATAGCCACCCGCTGATAACCTTTAATCCTTGCTTCACCAATAATACCGCCCATATTTGAAATGGACAATTCAAGTTGTTCGTTGGACAGGGAGTAAAACTGCTCTTCGACATTTTTGGTGAGACTATCTGAGGTCTCATCCGTAATCGCAGCAACTTCTGGCTCCCCCTCAGTTTGTCCATTTTTCTCAAGGTCAGCCCCCTGCTCCACCATAGCTATGGAGTCTTGCAGCCGCTGGGCCTCAGCCAATTCTTCTTCTGTAGGGGCATTTATTTGCGCCCACAAATAAAATAAGCCAAAAATGAGTATGATTCCAATAACGGTATTTCTATCCATAGTATAAACAGTATGATCTGCGTTTGGCGTTCTTTTTTGAGACCTCAAAAGTACGTATTCTTTACATTTTTAACCTAAGATTAGTTTCAGAATACCTTTCTGAATGAGAAATAGCCCAAACAAACCCCTTCGATTTGATAGAAATTCATTGCCGATTACCAGTGATAGTCTAGTATCTTGTCAAATTGATAATCGAAGCAAACTTCATCACCTATTTTTTCATTAATTTTGTCCGTCCAAAGATCCAAAAAGCGATAGTACATATGTTTGATAATTTAACAGACCGATTAGAAGGAGCTTTCAAGTCATTGAAAGGTGATCACAAACTAACAGAACTCAATGTTGCCCAGTCTTTAAAAGAAATTCGCAGGGCTCTTGTAGCCGCTGATGTGAATTACAAAATTGCTAAGGAATTTACTGAGGAGGTAAAAGAAGATGCTCTTGGGCAGCGAAACGTGCTCAAATCAGTGAAGCCGGGAGAGTTAATGGTGAAAATTGTTCAGGATCACCTTGCAGAACTCATGGGCGGCGGTAAAGTCGACATTAATCTAGAAGGTAAGCCTGCGGTCATACTTATTGCAGGCCTGCAAGGTTCAGGTAAAACGACCTTTTCAGGAAAGTTGGCCAGACATCTCAAAGCAAAGAATAACAAAAAGCCTCTTTTGGTCGCTTGTGATGTTTACAGACCTGCTGCCATAGACCAGCTAACTGTTATATCTGAACAGATCAATGTGCCCATCTTTAAAGACCTGGAAGACAAAGATCCTCTATCTATCGCTAAGCGAGCCATTCAGCACGCCCGCGATAACCATAATGATGTAGTCATTGTAGATACCGCTGGACGGCTTTCTATTGATGAAAACATGATGGAGGAAATATCGGGCCTGAAAAAGGGATTGGATCCTTCTGAAACCCTATTTGTGGTTGACTCTATGACGGGTCAGGATGCAGTCAACACAGCAGCAAACTTCAATAAGCGCATTGATTACGACGGGGTAGTTCTTACAAAACTCGACGGAGATACACGAGGTGGGGCTGCCTTATCTATAAAGTATGTAGTGGGCAAGCCTATAAAATTTGTCAGTGCAGGAGAAACCATGGACACGCTGGATGTTTTTCACCCGGATCGAATGTCACAACGGATTTTAGGCATGGGGGACATCACCTCCTTTGTAGAAAAAGCGCAAGAACAATTCGATGAAAAAGAAGCTCGGAAATTAGAGCGTAAAATCAAGAAGAATAAGTTTGACTTCAATGACTTTTTGACTCAATTGAATCAGATTCGAAAAATGGGTGACCTCAAAAGTTTGATGGGAATGATACCCGGCATGAGCAAAATGACCAAAAATTTGGATATTGATGATTCCGCATTCAATAAAACCGAAGCCATCATCCTTTCCATGACGCCAGAAGAGCGAGGTAATCCCGAAGTCCTGAACATCAGCCGTAAGCGCAGGATTGCCAAAGGATCCGGACATAAAATGCATGAGGTCAATCAGTTTATCAAGCAATTCCACCAAATGAAAAAAATGATGAACATGATGAGCAAAGGCAAGAATATGAATAACTTATTGAGTCGAATGAAGGGACAAATGTAATTCAACCCATACCTTTCAACTCTCGAGAATCATCTGACAGATAAAACAACGCCACAATGAACCCATTGATCTCAGGACAAATCGTGGACGTCAGAAATCGAAGAATCTTCCCCGGCGAGATCGAAATAGAAGAAGGTAAGATCAAGCATATTCGGCCTCGCCCCGAAACAAAGGTTGATAAGGGTTATATCATGCCCGGCTTTGTGGACGCCCATATTCATATCGAAAGTTCAATGTTGGTTCCCTCAGAATTTGCAAAATGGGCCGTCCCTCACGGAACGATAGCTACTGTATCCGATCCTCATGAGATTGCGAATATAATTGGCGTGAATGGCGTGGAGTTTATGATCGAAAATGGGAAGTCCGTCCCACTGAAGTTCCATTTTGGTGCTCCAAGTTGTGTGCCGGCTACCCCTTTCGAAACTGCTGGAGCGAATATTTCCCCGGAAAAAATACGGCAATTGCTGAATAGGGATGAAATAATGTACCTGGCAGAAATGATGAATTGGCCAGGGGTGCTCAATAATGACCCAGAGGTCCTTGAGAAAATAAAAGTTGCCAGAGAGTTTAACAAAGTTATTGATGGTCACGCCCCCGGGCTGCGCGGCGAGAAAGCTGAACAGTATTTCGCAGCGGGTATCACCACTGATCACGAGTGCACGAATTACGAAGAGGCTGTTGAAAAAATTAAAGCTGGTGCGAAAATAGCGATTCGAGAGGGAAGCGCCGCGAAAAATTTCGAGGCTCTCCACCCTCTTTTCTCCAGTCATCCCGAAGCCTTGATGCTATGCTCAGATGATAAGCATCCGGATGAATTGATGGAAGGACACATTAATCAGCTTGTTATCCGTGCGCTCCAGAAAGGGTATGCGCTTTTCGATGTACTTCATGCCGCCTGTATCCATCCTATCGACCATTATGGAATGAATGTGGGAAGTCTAAGGCCGGGGGACCCCGCAGACTTCATTCGAGTGGAAGATTTAAGAGGTTTCAAACTGAAAGAGTCCTATATCGATGGCGAAAAAATTTACGACAACGCCCAGGTTCTGTTTGATTATGAGACGAAGAAGTTTCCGGTACGAATGGATGCCGCCTTTCTAAAACAAGAGCAGATAGCTATTGAGGCTCAGAAACCCCGACATCGAGTCATTGTTGCTCATGATGGCGAACTTATCACATCGCAAACCATAGAGAAGTGTTCTATCGACGAGAATGGACAGGCGGTTAGTGACCCAAACCGCGACATCCTAAAAATGGTAGTCTACGACCGCTACCATTCCAGTCCTCCCGCCGTCGCCTTCATACGTGGCTTTGGTCTCAAAGCAGGGGCATTGGCATCGAGTGTAGCACATGATTGTCATAATCTAATTGCTGTGGGTGCTTCTGATGATGATATCATTCGCGCTATCAATGGCATTATAGAACATAAAGGCGGAATTTCCTTTGCTTGCGAAGAGGATGTAGATGTGCTTCCCTTACCCGTGGCTGGAATTATGACTGCGGAAAAGGGTAATTCCGTGGCGAAACAGTACAAAGACCTGGACAGACGAGTGAAACAAGCAGGTTCTAGTCTTTCCTCACCTTATATGACCTTGTCTTTTATGGCTTTGTTGGTCATTCCTTCTCTCAAATTGTCCGATCAGGGTCTATTTGATGGTGAAAAATTTCAATTTGTCGATCTCTTCGTCAAAGACTGATTTTATTCTCTTTAAGTTTGATTTCACTTAAAAATGAGGACCGTTTGATAGTAAAGCCCTAGTGTCATTTTATTTATGAATTCATTGAGGCACGATATCAACACCCAAATCCAGACCCAATTCCTATTCCAGCTCCAAACAGGGTGTGATCTTCGCAAAATAAATGTATGGAACTAAAGCCGGAAATGATTCAAATTTGCCCCGAACGAGGTCTCCGTTTCTTTACATGCTCCAAGTGCTCAATCCCCGGGTGAGGGATGGTAAGGGTCTGCTCCCGCCGCGAAGTAAAGGGAGCAGAGTCCGGAGGACGGAACCCCTGCACAGCCCGGCCCCGTCCACCTGAGCCTCAGGTGGATGGGGACACCCCCAAATACAAAAAATAAAAATGAGGGGGCTTCGGCAACTTTTCGCTTGATCTTTATCTTTTATATTTGCAAACTAAAGGGCCGACAGTAAATATGTACATCCCGGACCAAATGGTAAAATATGCTTTTTAAGACGCTCAAAAAGCAAGGTAAGTATTCTTTTTCCAATGCGCGATCAGACTTTTTGGCCGGATTGATTGTGGCGGTCATGCTCATTCCGCAAGGGATGGCGTATGCTCTTTTGGCGGGGCTGCCTCCTATTTATGGTTTGTATGCGGGGCTCACTCCGCTTCTTATCTACCCTTTTTTAGGTTCTTCCAAACACCTTTCCGTAGGTCCGGCGGCGCTCATGGCGCTGATTATTTATTCCGGTCTGTCATCGATGGCGGAACCCATGTCGGAGCGATTTATAGAACTGGCTATCACTACGGCGTTTGTAGCGGGATGTATTCAAGTGATTTTGTCGATCATTCGAATGGGATATTTAGTTAATTTTCTTTCGAGGCCGGTCATCCGTGGGTTCACAACAGCGGCAGCGCTCATAATTATTATGAGTCAGCTCCGTTATTTGCTAGGAGTAGAGACAGAGCGGTCGGGCAGTACGTTACTGAATGCATATCAACTCATCACGCATCTGGATGGGATTCAATGGATGACTACTGCTTTCGGAGTCGTAAGTTTGGGCTTTATTTTTTGGGTGAAATTTTCGGGTCGGAAATTACCTGCTTCACTTCTGATGGTCACCCTGAGCTCTATCATTGTGTACTCGATGGGCTGGGAGTCGGGAGATATGAAGCTGATTGGTTCAGTGCCGACGGGACTCCCTCATTTTATGCTGCCCGATCTCCGACTATCCACTCTGTGGCAAGTCATGCCGATTGCCGCTGTGGTATGTTTGATCAGTTTTATTGAATCCTTGTCTGTAGCAAAGGTGATCGCAGCAAAATCGGATAGCGCAGCGATTAGTGGAAATCGGGAATTATGGGCCCTGGGCTGGTCGAAAATCATATCCGCATTTTTCCAATCCTTCCCGAATACGGGGAGCTTCTCCCGAACGGCATTGAATGCAGAGGCTGGTGCGCGCACAGAGTTGGCGTCCATCTGGACGGCGGTGTTTACCGGAACCGGACTCTTGTTTTTCACGAGTCTTTTTTACTATGTCCCTCAAACGGTTTTGGCGGCAGTCGTGATCGGGTCTGTAGTTTCATTAGTCGATATTCGGGAGGCGCGTAATTTGCTGAGCCGGGATCCGAAAGATTTTTACGTTTTCATGTTGACTTTCGGATTGACCGTCGCATTCGGCATATTAGAAGGGGTTCTAGCCGGTGTGATATTATCGCTAATTTTCATTTTGTATAAAGCTTCAAGACCCCACTTTGCCGAATTAGGGGCCCTGCCAGAGTCCGCGATCTACAAGAGTGTCAGTCGCTTTGAATCCGCTGAAGCTCAGTCGAACTGCCTGATCTTTAGGTATGATGCAGATTTGTTTTTTGCGAATGCAGAGCATTTCTACGAAAATATCGTAAAAGCCTCGAGAGAAAAAGAGGGGCTGAAGGCGGTCATTATCGACGCCAGTGCTATTGGCAGTGTGGACAGCACCGGCATTGCGCAATTAAAGCTCCTGAAAGAGGCTGCTGATCGAGCGAAAATAAAGTTATTCATCACAGGTTTGAAGGGTCCCGTTCGGGATATTTTTAGGCGTCATCAGGTCTTTTCCTGGCTTCCCCTCGAAAACTTTTTCCTCAATGTCGATTTAGCGATGAGCAAAATCAATAACGAAACTGCAAAATCCCTCCCCTATCCGGAAAAAGTAAAGGAAGATGAACGGGGTTCGATTTGACAATGGATCCTGATCGCTGTCCTCAAATCTTTTTCCGATCCATTATTGAGGAAAGAATTATGAATTCACCAGCCTGCTAAGTCCCCGCACTCTGTATTAATCCAAACTCTTTGTATATTTAGATCAAAGTTTAAGTCATGGATATACGAATACTTATTTTTTTCGCGAGTAGTATTTTATTTACGGGCGGGTTATGGGCTCAAACTGAACCGATCCAAGCCGTTCATAGCTGCCATCACATTAAAAATCAACTCGCCCAGCGCCCCCTGACTGCGAAAGAGGAAAAGGCTCGTCAGCGATCCCTTCTTCGCAGCGACTCCTTTGATATTCGGCATTACGATATCCATGCAGACCTGACTGATTTTGATGCGGGAGTTTTTCATGGGAATACACGGATTGATTTTAGACCCCTACTGGACAGTCTGGACCGCATTCAATTTGACTTTGAAGGTCTGGAGACTACGCTGATTCTCGATCAAGAAGGCGACACCCTGGATTTTTCATCGGGAGATGCCACCATTACGGTGTTCCCAGAGAAGGGCTTTCAAAAAGACAGTACATATAGTTTACGCTTTCATTACTTTGGGGTGCCCATCACCTGCCCCTCGGGGTTTGGAGGGTTTTACTTTGAGCAGGGATATGCTTACAATCTCGGTATAGGGCTACAAGCGAAGCCTCATAATTTTGGACGCGCCTGGTATCCCTGTTTTGATAACTTTGTAGAGCGCGCCACCTATACGTTTCGAATCACCACACACGAGGGCCGAAAGGGGTACGGCGTAGGTACCTTTATGGAAGAAATACAAGAAGGCGGCGACACCCTTACGCGGGTCTATGAAATGATGCAATCCATCCCCACTTATCTCAGCCACATCGCGGCCTCCACTTACGACGAAGTCAATTACATGCATCAAGGCCAATACGGCGCCGTTCCCATTCAACTTGTAGCCCGGACTTCAGATACCGCCAACATGCGTGAATCCTTTGGGCCTCTTGCAGATGCTCTCGACTGTTTGGAGGACTGGTATGGGCCATACGCCTTTGAGCGCATCGGATATACGATCACGACTCGAGGAGCCATGGAGCATCCCACAGCAGTCGCTTATCCCAGTTCATCTATTCAAAATGGAAGTACCAATCTGGGTCTTATCACCCACGAATTGGGCCATCACTGGTGGGGAAATATTACCACAATGACCACTGAAAACGATATGTGGATAAAGGAAGGTCCGGCCAGTTATTCCGAGCAACAGATCATTGAATACCTCGAGGGACCGAAAGCCTTTCAACAAGCAGTCCTGTCAAATAACGTCAACATGTTGCGGACAGCCCACGTTGCTGACGGGGATTTTCTCGCACTCAGCCCTATGGATGATGCCCACATATACGGCCGGCACACTTATGACAAAGGAGCCGCGATGATTCACAATCTCAGAGGTTATCTGGGAGATAGCCTATTTCGATTAGGTATGCAGTACGTTTTGCAGGAGCGAGCGTTTGGGACGATTTCAGGGCCAGAATTCCGAGATGAGTTAATGGCGGGAACAGGGTTCGACCTGAATCCCTTCTTTGATAATTGGATTTTTAGTCCGGGCTGGAGCGATTTTTACATCGAAAATTGGACAGCCACAGCTCAGGATACTCAATTTCTCATCGAAGTACAAGTAGAACAGGGGCTTTATGGTACAGACCAATGGCATGAGCAAGTTCCCATTACTCTGGGGTTGTATCATCCCGACCATCCCTTTCACCAAGAACGAGTCCAGGTATCAGGTCCTCTTTCATCACTCCGTTTCACTTCCGACTTTATTCCGCAACACGTTTTTGTCAATCCGGAGCAGCGGCTCAATCTAGCCAGTGCCACCCATTTTGAAATTTTAGAAGCCCCCTATCGCTCCAGCTTTCTTGGAACCGACTGGTTTTTCGAAGCACCCCAATTATCCGTAGACTCCCTTCCCTTCCAACTGACACACCACTATGTGTCGCCACCGGGCCAGGAGCAAAATGAGCGTTTTCGACTTTCCGGCACTCACTTCTGGTCCATATGGACCCCCGCGCCACTTACACAGACCGAATGTATAGTATCCTATCGGGGCCGCAATTCAGACCAACTCGACTACGACCTGGTGGATGTGACAGAAGATAGTTTGATTCTGGTATACCGCCCCTTTGGAGATAGTCTGTGGCAAGAGTATCCACACTACGAAAAAAGTATTCAGTTACCCGGAGACGGCCGTGGTATTTGTCAACTTGATCAGGTACTACCCGGACAATATGCCTTTGCCAACCAAAAAATTTCGACCTCCATTGCCCAAGTGACCCCTGCGTCTCAAGACGTACTTTACCCCATTCCTTCGAACGATGTCGTTCATTTGCAGACCCAACAGCCGGCTACTGACTATCGCATTGTAGATACGCAAGGCAAAACGACTCAATCGGGCAGTTTCGCAGCCGGGATCGGGACCTATCGCATCGATATTTCCCTACTCCCCACCGGGTTCTATTATCTGCAGTGGAAAGATGAGGATAACCAATGGAAAAGCAAAAAACTCATTCGCGAATAATTCGTATTTGGGCGTGTCCAGCACCAGAACTGGTGCTGGACCAGGCTATGCGTGGGTTCCGTCCTCAGGTTTTTCGCCGAAGCGAAAAAACCATTCGGACTCGCGCCTCTGTCGAGACGCGACCACTACTATCCTTCACGCAAATCCAAAGCAGAATAGAGTTCCATACCCACACATGATCATTTTACTTTACATTTGTAGCAAAATTCGGTATGAAAACCCTTTGGAAAAAACTCAGTGAGGACGAGATCAAAGCACGCATTTTTGGCGCATTAGAAAAAAATGTCAACTATCAAAAGCAACGAGTGCTCGGTTTGCCGGCCTCTTATTTGGATGACAAGGTATTCCATCAAGACGCCTCATTTCTGAAAGACGCCCCATATATGTCCACCATGGTTCAGAACCCCAACCATATTGGATGTCACACTCTGGGTACCTCAGAACCTTTTTTTAGTGGAACACAAGAAATCGAAAGAGAGCTCATTGAACTTGTTTCAGTTGACATTCTTCGCGGAAAAGAGGGGAATTACGATGGCTATATTGCCTCCGGTGGTACAGAAGCAAATATGCAAGCCATTTGGATATATCGAAATTATTACCGCAGAGAATACGAAGCGAAAAATGCAGAAATATCGATTCTTTGCACTTCGGACAATCATTATTCAATGGATAAGGCTGCAAATGTACTTTCAGTAGAGCTGACTAAGGTCTCGGTAGACAGGGAAACCCGAAAAGTGAACACCGAAACCCTTCGCTCAGCATTACAGGACGCACGGGATAAGGGGATCAAATACATTATTGCCGTTCCGACGATGATGACCACCATGTTTGGCTCTGTAGATGATGTCGATCAATTGGCAGATACCCTCGAAGAAATGGGCTTTCAATATCAGATTCACGTCGATGGTGCGTATGGAGGTTTTTATTATCCCTTCTCCAACCCCGAAAATCCCCTGAGCTTTGCTCATCCCAAAGTAAACTCTATCACCCTGGATGCCCATAAAATGGCTCAAGCTCCTTATGGCACGGGCATTTTTGTGATAAAAAAAGACTGGATGCAATACGCCAACACTCGAGAAGCGAGTTATGTCGCCGGTGAAGATTGCACACTCATAGGCAGTCGATCCGGAGCAAATGCCATTTCCATATGGATGATCCTAATGAAGTACGGGCCTTACGGCTGGCAAGAAAAAATATTTATCCTTCAAAAAAGAACAGATTGGATATGTAAGCAATTAGATAAGTTAAGCATCCAGTACTACCGACATCCCTTATCGAATATCGTAACTATAAAATCAGAATTTATTCCTGCTGAAATTGCAAATGAGTTTGGTTTGATCCCAGATAAACACGAATCTCCAAAGTGGTATAAAATTGTGGTTATGGAACATGTAACCATCGAAAAAGTCTTTCCTCTGATCGACAGGCTCGAGCTTCACCAAGACAAAAAATAGATGTTTATGACTCCTCAAAATCAAACCTACTCAAATTGTATATTATTCATGAAGCTCGTGCTGCTCGCATCCCTGCTTCAGCTTTTTTCAATGTCCGCAACTCAAGGCCAAAGGGCAGTCTGGGACCAACGCCCCACCCTTCAGGTAGGAATAGAAGGGGGCGTTTTATTTGAGTCTCAACTCCTACAAAATTTTTCAGCCAGCACTCTGGATGCAAGCAATAATATCTTATTAGAAACCAGCACTCGAACAGGGATTCGCTTCGGAGGCTTTCTAAGGTGGAGATACTACAACAATCAAAACATAGAATCCGGCATTTATCGAATCAGTAGAAATTATAGGGCTTTTGCGCGGGAAGAGGGCTCTGGTAACGAGTTAGCACGGGAGGATGTTAACAGTGTGGGTTTTGAGATTCCACTCATTTGGACTGTGGGCATCCGCACATCCAGTTCGGGGTATTTATACGCTGGTTTTGGGGGGATGGGCTCATTTCTGGCCAGTAATTTTGGAATTTTTACTGGCGATATTCAACTCACGGGCATCGCAGACCCCCGATTTGTTGGAGGCATGGTGGTCGTAGCAGGCTACGAATGGGATTGGGGTTCCTCAGGAGGCTTGTACTTTGGGGGGCAGTTTCAACACAGTTTTGGACGCATGGGGCGATTGGGATTGCGCTACCGTTCCGGGACCAACACTCTGGCTAATGGAGTTCTTGATCTAAATGGATCTTATCTGAGTGCCGTACTTCGATATATGCTGCCAGGTAGCTAACACACAGAGTATCTTTAAAATAAAAGCGGATAATGCTCCGCATGAATCCTGATTGATAGAATGGGCTTATTTGTGCTTTTACTCACTTCAACCCGACATTTTTCGAATCGGTGAAATCCCATTTTGCATAATTCTGCTCTCCATTAAAGTCAATACCAACAAAAAAAGGGAAGCAGATCTCTCCACTTCCCTTCTATTCATTTGAGATAAATCGCTACATTTTGTTTTTCCACATGGCGATATTCTCTTCATTTCTCTTGACATAGGTGTCATAACCAGCGTCCATAGCCATCTTTTTTGACTTTTCCGCTGTTTTGATTGCTCCTTTCAAGTCCCCTGCTTCTGCCTGAATTTTAGATTTAGCTAAAAGTGTCCAGAATTTGGGATCTTCCATTTCCAGGTGCTTATTGATCCACTCCAATGCTTGATCAGCATCCTTTCCTTCAGCTAAGTAATAGCTAGCAGCTGCATAATAATCTCTGGCGGAAGGTCCACCCATCACTTGAGCGATACTTACTTCCACTTGTTCATCAGTAAAGACAGTAAAAGGAATAATCACCTGAGTTTCTTCCCAACGAAGATTCATAGTGGCAGAAGAGGATGTGATGTCATTAATACCAATAGTAAAGGTCTCCACAAACTGCGATATAGATTGAGGCTTAACAGTCACCCGCAATGCATCCTTTTCTTCATCGTAATTTCCTGTTCCACCTTGGTCAGTGTCTGTATTGAAAATAATGGTCCACTCATCTTCACCGGGGATAGTAAACAATGCATAAGACCCCGCTTCCAGACCTTGACCTTCAATAACCACATTTTCGGAAAAGGTAACCTTCGTTGCTGAATTTGCACCTGTTCGCCATAATTTTCCATAGGGAACTAGATCTCCAAATATGGTTCGTCCTTTAGCACTCGGTCGCGAGTATTCCAAATGAACTTCCGTCAAACCTACCATTTGTTCCATCTTCCCCAATGGTGAAGGAGCAGGAGTAGAAATTTGAGCTTGCATTGACCAACCTAGGGTTAGGACTAAAAAGAGAGAGAGTACCAAATTTTTCATATTGTTTGAAATTTTGTTTTGAAATAATTATACGGCAATTAAATTACTGCCCTACAAAGATATAAAACGTTGAAGGATAATTATCGTTTAGTTGAGATCCTATTCTTTTGAAGAACTATCGTCTTGAGCTCGATTTTGAGCATACTCCTTCTCCATAGATTTCCCCAGCGGCTGCTTTAGTTTCAATGCCGAAGATTTATCCAATTGAGATTGCCAGTCTTCCAATTTTTTCATGCCCTCATCCTCTGAGACGCCATTCTTAAGATCCACTGTCTTTAGGAATTCATCTGACAATTTCATATAATGCTCCATTTCCCCCACTTTCCGGCTTACATCGTCTGCAATGTCCTCTAAAGCTTCATCAAACTCTGAAGAGGTTTCTCCTTTTTCGTCAAGCAGTTCCATTGCCGCTTCCATAGCCGAATGAGACGTTTGAATCGCATCTCGCTCCTTTCGCTTTAGTTCTAATTCATCTGCTAACTCCTCCGACAAGTTTCGGGAATGCTTTTTCATACTTGAAAGGCCCGCATAAACGCTCTTCATGCGCTTTAAAAGTCGGGACAATTTTTCAGTGGATTCCTCCAGGCGGCCTGTTTTGCGTACCTGTAAAGTGAAGTCAGCATCGTCGCTCGCGTCGCGAGCTTTTTGAGCTCGAGACATTAAATCCTGGATTTCCTTCTTATTATTAACAACCTCTTCTTCCAGCACATGCATTTGACTGCGCAAACGATGCATTTGCCTGTTCATTTTAGCTGTATTTTCCTTTAATTCGACGATATAATTTTCAAGCACCTCAATAGGGTCTATAGTCACAAACCAAGAAGTGATCTTCAGGACCAGTTTGTTAAAATAGGTCTGAGCAATTATTCGCATGGAACGGTCGAAAAATATAAACAAGATTGCCGCAAGCGAAATAAAAACAAAGGTTAAGCCCAAGGGGTTTTGTAATTGGGCGGTTAGCTGCTCCCAAAACCAAAAAGCCAAACCACCTAAAACGGTGAACAATAACACAAACAACACCGCCCGAACGATTCTTTCTGGCCGCTGTGCTTTCTTCTTGGTAGCAAGTCTCTGTTCTTGATTCATGAGATCACATTGATATACCTGCGATAATACAAAAAATATATGCATTTTTGTACGCAAAACGTACACAAGCTAAGTAAAATGGATAACGCATTAGGTTCTAACTCTGAAATCGGTCAACTAAGGAAAGTAATTGTTCACCGGCCTGATCTTGGCATTGGCAGAATCAGCCCCAAACGATCGGATGAGCTTCTTTTTGATGATATCGTCCATTTGCCAAAAATGCAGGAAGAGCACGACCTTTTTATCCGTGTTTTAGAAGCATTCCTTGGGAAAGACAATGTGCTGGAAATAGAGGATATGTTGGAACAGGCCCTGGATATTTCAGCTGAAGATAAGGAGACTCTCATCCAGCGAGTGGTAAACTTTGAGGAGGTGCCCGAACATTATGGGCAGATGATGAGAGAGATGGGGCATCGCGTCTTATCTCAGGTTCTCATTTCGGGGTACTACCCAGGAGAAGACTTATATATGTTTGACCCTATACCTAATTTTATTTTTACGCGGGATATTGCAGTGACCTTGCCCGAACATATCATTATTACCAAAGCGTCTAAAATAGCCCGACAGCGAGAGAACCTGTTAACCCGATTCATTTTTGCTCTGCATCCGCTGTTTCTTCAATATCAAAAAAATGAAGGGCTTATCAATTTAAATTTAGTGGATCAATTTCCCCCATCAGCAAAAGGAGAAGCAGTGTCATTAGAAGGTGGGGACGTCATGATGATAAACAAGGACTATTTGTTGATTGGAAGTTCTGAACGAACGACAGCCCACGCCATTGAATCCGTAAAAAAAGAACTATTTCGCCGCGAGGCCATTAAACATGTAGTTCAAATAACGATACCAAATGACCGGTCTTTCATGCATATTGATACACTTTTTACCCGGATCCACCATAATGACGTAGTAGCCTTCAAGCCCATTGTAGTGGATGGACTTGCATCCTGGGTCGATGTTTACGATCAGGAAGGAGACACCCGCTCCTACCCTTCTATTTACGAGTTCTTTAGAAAGGAGATCAATTCTGAGATGCGATTTATTCTTTCGGGCGGTGGAGAAAGTCCTTATCAGGAGCGGGAACAATGGACAGACTCTTGCAATCTGGTAGCTGTAAAGCCGGGAGTCGCCATTTCATATGATAGAAATTCAAAAACACTTAAAACTTTGCAAAAGCATGGGTATTCCATTCTGCCCGCAAGTGATTTCATCGACCGTATAGACTCCGGAGAATTAAATGCCGATGAAATCGAAAATACCATCATTACATTAGAATCCAGCGAATTGTCTCGGGCTCGGGGTGGATCTCACTGCATGACCTGTCCTATTGTTCGAGATGCTCTCTGAAAATGGCTTTTACATGATCGAACACCAAATACACATTCGAGTTCGCTACGGGGAAACCGATCAGATGGGATTTCTATATTATGGAAATTATGCTCAATACTATGAATTGGGCCGAGTGGAAGCCTTGAGAAATTTAGGCCTCGTCTACCGAGATATGGAAAAAAACCACGGAGTTATGCTTCCCGTTTACGAGGTTCGCTCCCGTTTTTTAGCACCGGCGTACTATGATCAAAACTTGCGTCTGGTCACACAAATTCGCGAAAAGCCGGGAACTAGGATTCGATTTTTCCACGAGTTGTATTCTCCTGAAGGTAAGCACTTACATTCCGGTGAGGTTACTCTTGTTTTTTACGACAAACATAAAAAGCGTCCCATACACATGCCTCCATTTGTTGAAGAAATAGTAGCACCCTATTTTGAGTAAAGAAAAATTAAATTGGGAAAAATACTTCCGGTCCAAGCCCCGGATTCGATGGATGCTTATAAAGGCAAAAACAACAAGTTTTTTTGGCTTAGGGGGTGTTCCTATCTACAACGTCATAAAATTTATCATTCAAGAGTCTATTAATGATGATATTATTACACGGGCTCGATCTGTAGCATTCTCCTTTTTTTTATCCATTTTCCCATCGATTTTAATCTTAATTTCCGTCGGTGCCTTGCTCCCATTTGACTTGGTACCTTGGTTACAATCCGTTTTGCAAGGGGTTCTTCCGGAAACCGCGGAAAATTTCCTGTTCGACGTGATTGGGGACTTGGAACAATTACCGCACAGTGGGTTACTGTCTATAGGTTTTTTGTTGGCCATTTATTTTTCAAGCTCGGGCGTCAATACGCTCATGGCGGGATTTAGTAAGAGCTATCATTCTACATTTAAGCAGCGGTCATGGATTCGACACCAATTTGTAGCGATTCTCTTAACTGGAATTTTATTTATCATGCTGATTGTTACCACGCTCTTGCTGCTAACGGGAAACTTTCTGATTGCCTGGCTTGTGGACCGTGTCGAGCTGGGGATTACTCCCACTATTTTGATACAGCTATTAAAATGGGTAATCATTATTAGTCTCTTTTATTCCATCATCGCTATGATTTATAAAATAGGGCCTGCTTTAAGGAAAAAGTTTAAGTTCTTTTCTCCCGGAGCCACTGTAGCTACGGTAATTACCATTCTGATCACATTAGGATTTTCAGTTTACGTTAACAATTTTGGAACCTACAACAAACTCTATGGATCGATTGGTGCCGTCATTGCGCTCATGGTCTGGCTACAACTAATTTGCACTATTATCCTATTGGGATTTGAGTTAAATGCCAGTATTGCAGTCAATAGAGATTTAAGAGAAAAACGGCAAGTGGATAAAGAGAAAAGAAGCTAATGGACTAGGAAGATTGATGAAACTCGCTTAACCATTCTCCAACCAAAAATATACTCCCCGTAATTAAGACGGCATCAAAAGGAGTTGCCTTTTTCATTACGGCTTGATATGCGGATATAATCGTCTCATGGCCCTCTGCTCTTAGACCATAATTCAATTTGGCTTGTTCCAGATATTGGCTGTGGTGAAGTGCACGGGGTACATCGGCCTGTGTAAAATGGTATTCCAAAAACGGAGGTAATATATTTAGCAGATCGTCTATATTTTTATCATTAGACACGCCCATGATAATAAAATAGCGCTCCGCATCCATTTCCAAAAAAGACTTCATTACACTGTGGATAGCTGCTAAGTTATGTGCTCCGTCAAGAATTACTGGTGGATCGGATTGCACCACTTGCCATCTCCCCAGCATGCCTGACTTTTTCCGAATTTGACTAAGAATAGAGGAGTGTTGCCAATGATCTGCAGAAAGAGAAAGTGAGGAAGCGATCAATTGATATGACGCCAAAGCCGTCCGAAGATTTTCAAGTTGATAGTCACCATCAAGATCTAAAAGCACGGAGGATAATTCCCCGGCATTAAATTGAATATCTACCCACTGACCGGTTAAAAAGGAATCTTTATCGTTACGTTGAGACTTGCGAACAGAAATCATATCTTCCGCAAAGAACATAGGCGCCTCCAGAGATTTCGTCTTATTAGCAGCTGACAACTGATATTCTTCCGACTTTTCCCCAAGCAGCAAAGGAATGCCCTTTTTTACAATGCCCAGTTTCTCTAAAGCAATTTCAGGAATCGTATCCCCCAGAAAACTCTGGTGATCTAAAGATACATTGGTAATCACGGATAAAATGGGATGAATAATATTTGTCGAATCCAATCGTCCGCCCAAGCCAGTTTCGATAATAGCAATATCGGGCCGCTTTCGATGAAAGAAATGCAGGGCAAGCGCAAATGACCATTCAAAAAAGGAAGGTTGCACCTCGCGGAATATCTGCTCATATGCAGTCACGAAATCAATTACCTCATCCTGAGAAATAGGGTTGGAATTGATACGGACACGCTCTCTAAAATCGACGTAATGTGGGGAAGTATACAACCCCACAGATAAGCCGGCATCTTGCAATAATGCGGAAAGGATATGAGATACGGAACCTTTCCCATTTGTGCCAGCAATGTGGACCATAGGAACCGACCTTTCCGGATGGTCCATCAAATCGCACAAATGACGAATATTCGTTAGGTCTTTCTTAAAGGCACCCTTACCCAGACGTTGAAACATCGGTAACTGAGAATGTAGGAATTCAGTTACCTCTTGATATGTTTTCATATGCTATTTATCTTCAATTGCTTATTGCAACCGAAAATCGATGGTGATTGTTCCACACTGACGTTCAAGTTCGCCCTCGGTAAACTTAAATTTGCGGGCTGCATTTTCTGCAATCCTTCTCAATTCAGAGTCCGTAGTAGTCGATCCCCTTTGCGTGTAATCAGCTGAGGTAACCTTACCGTTTGCATCGACACAAACCTTAATTACAACGCGGCCTGCTTTTTGAGTTTCATCGCGAATGGCCGGTTCAAAGGCTACCCCCCTGTCGCTCAATCCACCCCCGATTTTACCCTTTCCCGTACTAATTCCTTTCAACTTATCAGCATCCGGATCCCCTTTGGTATCTCCTTCACTACCCGGTTTATCCGTTGATCCCTTGCCACTCCCCTTAAAGGCTTCACTAAAACCGGACTTCGATGCCTCATATTCCTCTTGCTTGCGCTTACGCTCTGCTTCTTCCTGTTTTTTTCGCATCGCCTCCGCCTCCGCCTTGCGTTGCGCCTCACTTTGCTGCCTGGCCTTTTCCGCCTGCTCCTTAATTTTAACTTCGGAATCTTCAGCAGTCAAAATTTTTTCCTCGGGCTTAAGCCGAGAGGCTTCAGAGTCTTCCGATTGTTCTTCCTCGGGCTCGGGCTCGGGCTCCGGCTCTACCTTCTCTACTGGCGGTTCGGGAGAGATTTCATCACTTTTTTGAGTTTGAGGGGCATCTTGTCCTTGCCCTTGATCAGGGGCTCCAAAATTTACTAAAATTCCTTCCTTTTCCGGAGGAGGGTCAGGATATGTCATCAACGGCAGAAGCGCAATCAGAAAAAGTAAAACATGAACTCCAATGCTAAAATACAAACCGCGTTTCTTATTGCGCTCTTCGACCTTTGTGCCTTTATTTGAGTTGTTCATGACCTTAATTTCTATTATAACGAATACAAGGAGCCAATTTGTGCATTGCAGTCTACCTTATCAATTGTCAGGCTCCGCCAAAACTGTGCTCACCTTATATTTAAATGCTAAATCCATCACACGGACAACGTATTGATTTTCTGTTTTGGGATGGGGAGCAATGGTCAGATTTTTGCCGGAACGCGACAAAGTCCTTATTTGCTGTTCTAATTGTTCCTCGCCGAGTCTTCCTCCGTTATACAGGTATGTTCCATTGGACTGAATAACCACTTTATTCGGCCGGGTTACTGATTGTGATGATCCCGAGGATGAGGGCAATTTTAAGTTTAGAGCATTGGGGATCACCATAGAGGAGGTCAACATGAAAAAAATCAATAACAGAAAAATGATATCTGTCAAGGATGACATGCTAAACTCAGCGGAAACCTTTGAATTCTTTTTTAAAGCCATAATGACTAGGTTCTTATTTTAAGGGTTGCGTTGCTATGATGGCCCGACATTTCAAATTATTGGCAATCTTCATCAGGGCAGACACCTTATCCCAGGATACCCCACGTTCAGCTGCAATAGTGAGTGTCGCTTTATCGGGGTACTTTGACTCCTGAATGAGCTGCCCCAATTCCGATTGAATGTATCGAAATTCAATTTCCTTCCCATTCAATCGATACGACCCCTGTGGATCAATCTGGACAATCATGTCTGAAGGAGCAATGGTCTTTGCATCCGCTTCCGGCAAATCCACCCGAATTTGAACGAGAGAAGAGGTAAGCATGAAAAAAATCAGTAACAGAAATATAATATCTGTTAGCGAGGACATGCTAAACTCAGCGGAAACCTTACTTCTGCTTTTAAGCCCCATCTTATGCTGGTTCTTGTAGTAAATCGAGGAATTCCATCGTGCTCGATTCCATCTTGAAAATAACTTTCTCTATACTTGCGACTAAGATATTATATCCTACAAAGGCCAAAATCCCAATAAAAAGCCCAAAAGCGGTTGTGATTAGAGCTTGATATATTCCGCCTGCCAAGACGTCAGGAGTTACATTCTCTTCGGTCGCCATGGTAAAAAAGGCGAGAATCATCCCAGTAACCGTTCCGAAGAATCCAATCATCGGAGCGGCTCCGGCTATACTCGCTAAAGAAGATAAGTTTTTCTCTAACTTAAATACTTCCAGGTTCCCCACATTCTCAATGGAAGCATTGATATCGCGTAGAGGTTTCCCTATACGCTGCAGACCTTTCTCTACCATTCGCGCGACGGGCGAATTATTATTGGCGCATAAAGCTTTAGCTGCTGCTATGTTTCCATTCTGTACGTTAGCACGTATATTATTCATAAAACTCTGATCAATTTTAGAAGCTTTTTTAATCGTCAAATAGCGCTCCACAAAAATATAGGAAGCTATAACGGAAAGAATTAATAGCACTCCGACTATGATTACACTTAGCACCCCTCCTTTCATAATGATGTCTAAAAAACTAGTCGCTGACATTCCGCCTTCTCCGGTTGCTGCTGTATCTACAGCATTTTGAAATAAAAATAGTGCCTTCATTTGCGTTAGATTTCGATTTTCTTAGGATTAGAATCAAAGTACGAGCCTTAAACGGATCATAGAGTCAAACTCGTATGTGCATCCAAATATATTAAAGAATTTTATGATTTGATAAGATTGCGAAGCAAATGTTCAAAACAAGTAAAATTAGAAATGAATTGAATCTCATTGCTAACAATATGATGATGAAAACTCCTAAAAAATTTTGACTCTATATGTTGATTGTCAGAACAAAATACATCCATTATGCCTTATATAATATATCTATTCCCGATAAAACGATATAAAAAGAGCCAAAAAAGTCTTTCACCGACTTACTCGTAGAATAGATTTTTATTTGTACATTAAGGTCGTACTTAATCAAACATTCATATGAAGCATATAAGTCAAGTAGCTGTGTTGGGGTCAGGAACCATGGGCAGCGGTATCGCCTGTCACCTGGCCAATGTAGGTCTAAAGGTTTTATTACTTGATCTCCCTAATGAGGATGAGTCAAAAGGTGGAAAAAACCACATTGCCGACATCTCACTCAAAAAAGCAATAAAAAGTAAACCGGCCCCACTTTATAAAAAAGAGTTTGCCCGGCGCATTTCTACGGGAAACTTTGAGGACGATTTATCAAAAATTGAGGATTGTGATTGGATAATCGAAGTCATCGTAGAAAACCTGGATATTAAAAACGATTTATTCGAAAAGGTCGAAAAATACCGAAAAGAGGGAACAATAGTCAGTTCGAATACCTCGGGTATCCCCATTCACCTCATGTCAAAAGAACGGTCTGAGGATTTTCAAAAACACTTTTGTGGGACACACTTTTTCAACCCACCTCGATATCTTCGCCTACTAGAGATTATACCCGGCCCGGAGACCCATCCCGAGGTAATCGAGAAACTTACCCATTTTGGTGATTTCGTTCTCGGAAAAGAGACGGTTCAGGCCAAAGACACTCCTGCTTTTATTGCAAACCGGGTTGGAGTGTATGCGATGTCCTATATTTTCGCCGCTTCTGAGAAATTGGACCTGCCCATTAATATTGTAGACAAACTAACTGGCCCCGCAATTAGCAGACCTAAAACGGGTACATTCAGACTGGGAGATTTAGTGGGTTTGGATGTCGCAGCAAAAGTTCTTGCCGGCATGAAAGAACATTGCCCCGATGACAACCAGGTTCAAAACATTCCTTCCTCGAAAGCATTCGACCATCTCATCGAAAAGGGTTGGCTGGGAAACAAAACAGGTCAGGGGTTCTACAAAAAAACAGATCAAAAAGATGAAAATGGGAAAACCATCATCCATGAACTCAACCTATCCTCTTTAGAGTATGGAGCCAGACAGAAAGTATCTCTTGACTCCTTAAAGCAATCGAAACAAATCGATGACCCGAAGCGAAGAATAAAAGCCGTCACAAAAGCTGAAGATAAAGGAGGCCAACTTCTTCGGGACTCCTTTGGTGCTCTTTTTGCATACGTTTCAAAGCGTATTCCTGAGATTGCCGACGATATTTATGCCATTGACGAAGCAGTGAAAGCCGGATTTGGATGGAAGTTCGGTCCTTTTGAATATTGGGATGTTGTGGGTATCGATACAGGAATCACCTGGGCCAGGGAAGCAGGCTTTGAAGTCGCGGATTGGGTCAAAACCATGGCAGAAGTAGGAAAAGAGTCCTTTTATGCCACCACAGATGGGGTGTTTACCTTTTACAACATTGAGGATCGAAGTTATACTCCAAAACCCGGGAGTGAGTCTATTGTAAACCTCAGAGCTCTGGACAATCAAAAACCGGTTTATGAAAATGACGAAGTTCTGCTTCATGATATCGGCGATGGCGTATTATGTCTGGAGTTCAGATCCAAACAAAATGCAATCGGAGAGGGAATCCTAACGGGATTGAATAAAGCTATCGATATTGCGGAAGAAGAGGGATGGAACGGACTTGTGATCGGAAACCATGCCGATAACTTTACAGTAGGTGCCAATCTTATGCTGATCGGAATGATGGCATTTCAGCAACAATGGATGCAACTTCAACAGGCTGTGAGTCTGTTCCAAAATACGACCATGCGATGCAGATATTCTGCTATTCCCGTTGTGGCAGCAACTCAAGGTTATGTGTTTGGGGGCGGTTGTGAAACACTGATGCATTGTGATGCATCAGTTTGCGCAGCTGAATCTTACATCGGACTGGTAGAAGCAGGTGTAGGACTCATTCCAGGTGGAAGTGGAACAAAAGAATTCGCAGTGCGGATATCCGACTCCTTTTTCGAAGGTGATGTCCAAATTCCCACTCTGGTAGAACGCTTTAAAACCATAGCGATGGCTCAGGTAGGCACCTCCGCCTACGAAGCTATTGATTACGGATATCTGAATCATAAAGATCGAATTATTACAAATGCCAAGCGCAATATCACTGAAGCTAAAAAAGAAGTGCTTCGCTTAGCTCCAACTTATGTCAGGCCCATTGAGCGAAATGATATCAGAGTCTTGGGCCGAGGAGGACTGGCTAGTCTATACGTAGCTGCGAATGGCCTGCAGCAAGGCAATTATGCTACCGAACACGATATCACCATTGCCAAAAAAATGGCTTGGGTCCTTTGTGGAGGTGATCTCACAGGCGAACAAGAAGTTTCAGAGCAGTATCTCATTGAACTCGAACGAGAAGCATTTCTCAGTTTATGTGGAGAACCCAAAACTCAACAACGCATACAGCATATGTTGGAAACAAATAAACCCTTGCGCAATTAATATAAAAGATAGAAAATAACCATGGAAGCATATATAGTAAAAGCATATCGAACAGCCGCCGGGAAAGCAAATAGAGGGGGCTTTAAAAATTATAGATCGGATGATCTAGCAGTAGATGTGATTAAGCATTTACTTAAAGATACACCCGAACTCGATCCGCATCGGGTCGAGGATTTACTTGTGGGATGCGCCAATCCCGAAGGGGAACAAGGTCTGCAAGTCGGCCGCATGATCTCCGTAAGAGCATTGGGAAAACCAGTGCCCGGGGTTACGGTGAACCGCTACTGTGCCAGTGGGTTGGAAACCATTGGGATTGCTACAGCAAAAATCCGGGCAGGAATGGGGGATTGCTTTATCGCAGGTGGAGCAGAGAGTATGAGTCATATTCCTATGACGGGCTACAAATTAGCCCCCAATTACGAGGTTGCCAAAAACACCCCTGACTATGTGGTGGGGATGGGTATAACTGCAGAAAAAGTAGCAGAAAAGTATAAAATATCCAGAGAAGACCAGGACAAATTTGCACTGAGATCCCATGAAAATGCGGCCACAGCTCAGGACGAAGGCTATTTTGAGAGCCAAATCGTCCCTATAGAAGTGCCCAGAGTGACTGTGGTAAATGGAGAACGACAAGAAGACTCCTTTACCGTCAGACAAGATGAAGGGGTCAGAAGAAACACCAATCTCGAAACTTTGAGTAAGCTCCGCCCCGTATTTGCCCAAAAGGGTTCAGTTACTGCCGGAAATGCATCTCAAACCTCTGATGGCGCTGCCTTTGCTCTGGTTATGAGTGAGCGAATGGTCAAAGAATTGAATCTGGAGCCGATCGCCAAACTCATTTCTTGTCAAGTGGCCGGTGTAGACCCTCTATATATGGGTATTGGTCCCGTAAAAGCCATACCAAAAGCACTTAAAGCCGCAAATTTGCAATTAGATGATATTGATCTCATTGAACTCAATGAGGCTTTTGCCTCTCAAAGTCTGGCCGTGATTCGGGAAGCGGGACTCAACCCCGAGATTGTTAATGTAAATGGCGGAGCCATCGCTTTGGGGCACCCGCTCGGATGCACTGGAGCTAAATTGACCACCCAAATTCTAAATGAATTAAAACGCAGAAAACAGAAATACGGAATGGTCACAGCCTGCGTCGGCGGCGGGCAAGGAATCGCCGGCATTTACGAAATGATGTAAGATTCTCGATTTTGATACGTTCTATGGATAGGTAAGTCGGATTGGTGCAGTGTTTTTCCATTCATAAACTGGGAGGAGATGAGACCTATGCGAATCCATTCATAGAATAATAGCACTGATGATATATCGTATTTTGTCATTCCCGTTTTCTAAACGCCCTTTGGGAATCTTCATATTCTTTTTTTTCATTTTATCTTTTGCCAGCAGTCAGGAGATTTCCTGGGAGCGCATCTGGAAGGAAGAAATACAAAGTGAAGCCACCACGGATTCAGCCAAAATCATTGATCTATTGCAATGGATATCTAAGCGGGTAGAATACGAAACAGATAAACGTTACCAAAAAGAACGGTCCAAAAATATCCGCCCGGTAGGTGAAAATGCATACCTGGACGGTAAAGCAGTTTGTATCGGTTATGCCAGACTGTTTGAATCTCTGTGCCTTGCCGCTGAAATACCCACAATAACTGTAGAAGGGATCGCATTCAATCGCAAAGATCAATCTATGGAGAACCATGCCTGGAATGTGGCCAAATACAATGGAAAATGGCGAGTCATAGATCCGACATGGGCCAGCGGCTATGTCCAAAATAGAAAATATAAACCCTTCTTTTCACTCCAATATGTTGACATTCCAATTCAGCAACGAGAGTTCACTCATTATCCTTACGACCCGGCCTTGCAGCTACGACCCCACCCCCTGACCTATCAACAATTTGAAAAAAAGAAAGCCGACTCCGATCTCGAGGGGCTGACATTCTTTAGCGCTGAACTGGATTCCATTTTGCTTCACTATAAAGGACTCACTGATACGACTGCTCTTCAACGAAGTCTTGCGTTCAAACCTAACGACTTTTTTCTTCAGCAACTTCTGGCTGATGAATATATGCAGACAGCTCAGAAACATATTCAAGACTGCATAGAAGTCTATAGTCAGCGGCCAAGTCAAGAGGAGGTTGCGCTCTGCCAGAAAAACATTCGCCAAACCGAAATTTGGCTTAAAAAAAGTCAGCGCCTTTACGAGGCTGTTAAAAAAGAACAATCCATTAGGAATTCCAGTTTAGATATCAATTTAGAAAATATAAAACGCAATTTGAACACCTTGCGTCAAATGAAATCATTCTCACCCTAAAAATTTTACTCAGATTATGAAAAAAGTTCTTGTGATAGGCGCCTCACCAAATGCCTGGAGGTACTCTTATAAGGCGGTTCGAATGCTCCAGGATTACAATTATGAAGTGCTCGCCTTAGGAAAAACATCAGACCGAATTGGAAAGACTTTTATCCATACTAAAAGAGAACCCTGGAAGGATGTACATACCATCACTTTGTATTTAAATGCCCAAAATTCTTCTGAAATGAAGGATTATATCCTTGCTCTCGCTCCAAAACGACTCATTATAAACCCCGGAGCCGAAAACCCGCAGCTTGAAGAGGCCGCTCGTAAAGAAGGGATTGAAGTTATCCGAGCATGTACACTGGTCATGCTGAGCACAGGCGCCTTTGAACCCAAGGAGTCTGTTGAATCGATGTGACCCCGGCTAAATCTTATAAATGAACATCGGCGATTTCATGCGCAGCAAAGCAAAAATCACTTCTTTTGCTTACGCTGCTGGACCTCAGCCTTCAGCATGGCATATTCGCGACTCATATCTCCGGTAACCGAGGAGTTTTCGTGAGCACGCCGAACCAGGTAAGGGACCACATCCCGAACCGGGCCGTAAGGCACGTACTTGGCTACATTATAGCCTTCTTTAGCTAAATTGAAGGTGAGGTGATCACTCATGCCCATGAGCTGACAAAAGTTCACGTGAACGTGATCCTTAGGAATGCCCATCTCCTGAATGAGGCGAACTTGAATTTCCATGCTCTCCATATTGTGAGACGCATTGGCAAAGGCAATTTTGTCGTAATGCTTCATGCAGAACCGAATGCCGTCATTGTACATCTGGTCGGTATCCTCTTTTGTCGCATGGATTGGACTTGGATATCCGTTCTTCTTCGCCCGCGCACGTTCCTTTTCCATGTAAGCGCCTCTAACTAATTTGGCACCCAAAATAAAGCCTTCTTTTTGCGACTGATCAAAGTCACGCTTTAAATTACCCAGCATATCCGTGCGGTACATTTGGTAGGTGTTATATACAATGATCGTACCTTGATTATATTCTGCCATTAGATCCAGGACTAATCCATCTATTGCATCCTGTATCCAGGACTCTTCAGCATCTACAAAAACCCCTACATTTCGCTCCTCGGCATAGGTACACAACCGATGGAGCCGATCCTTCAGAGCCTTGTATCGCGACTCCTCTTCTTCATTCAATTCCGTCCCCTTTTGGCACTTTTCCAATACCTCGTTGCGGGTCAAACCGGAAATTTTCGTACTAATCACCTTCACACTTTCGTGCCGGGCAGCAAAGTCAATGGACTTTAAGTTTTCTTCGATGACCAGATCAAAGGCCTCTTCATCATTTTTACCCTCAGCGCCGTAATCTAACATCGTATTTACCCCGAAAGAATACAAGTGATCAATGGTAGATTTGGCATCCTCCAAATTCTCTCCTCCACAAAACTGCTTATAAAGTGTTTTTTTTATGATAGTTTTGACAAAAGGAAGACGAAGTTTTACAGCCCAAATAGCCAGGTGGCCCATACTATTGACCAAAAACCGGAAGTTCATCAGGTAAAACATCCAGGCCGTTTGCTTCAATTCGGCATCAGACTTGGGCTCGAAAGCGACGCCTGTATCCGTAAAGTCGGGAGTTTGAGGTTGATTTTCTATACTTTTCATAAATATACATCTATCCGATGGTATGGGACATCAAGAATAACAAATTTCACTCACTATTTATAACCAATCTCCCCCTAAACCCACCTTCCGACAATGGATCATGTATTCCCGCACATAGCTCATCAACAAAGCGAACCCCTCATTTTTCGAAAAAGTGAAGAAATCATTTTCCATTTTTAGTAGAATTATACTATATTTGCATCGCTTTAGAATATTAGCGAGAGTAGCTCAGCTGGTAGAGCACGACCTTGCCAAGGTCGGGGTCGCGGGTTCGAATCCCGTTTCTCGCTCAAATTACAAAGGCCTTCAAAGCGAAGGTCTTTTTTCTTTAGCCCGGATGGTGGAATTGGTAGACACGCAGGACTTAAAATCCTGTGGACAGTAATGTCCGTGTGGGTTCAAGTCCCACTCCGGGTACTTTTCATCTTTTCGCTGCCGCTACTCCCCTATCATTTTCCATGCTTTGTTCATAGACCCCAGATAGTGACCCCGCAGCCCGAGGCAACTTTTTAGCAAAGTCAAACCCGGTTTTTTGCCCTCCCCTACTGAAACTTTTATATATTTAAGGGATAAATAAATAATCCTGCTATGTCCAAGATTCTATTTCCCACCGATTTCTCGAGCGCTTCAGAAAATGCATGGCCCACAGCAAAAGCCTTCGCTACCTTTCTCAAGCGCAGCATTGAGGTTGTTCATTACTTTCACCCCGTTACGACTGATGTGAGTGGCGTGGATTATAATCTGGCCAAAGAACTCCAGGACCTCAAAGAGGAGCAAATGGATAACTATGTCAAAGCCCTGGATACAGAAGGGCTGGACGTGAGCTCTATCGTTCAGGTCGGATTCCCGATCCAGTCTATGGTAGAACGATCCAAAGAGGAAGAGGTCTCTCTCATCGTGATGAGTACCCAGGGGGAACAGCACGCTCTGGATCGCTGGTTGGGCTCCGTTTCGTCCGAGCTCTCCGTAAAGGCACGATGCCCCGTTATTCTGGTTCCGGACGGCAAACATTCCAATTCCTTCAAAAATGTGTTATACGCCACCAGCCACGAATCACTCGATGTTGGCTCTATCCGTCGTCTGCAGAACCTGATTCAGCAGCTCGGGGCCGCTATTCATTTCCTTTATGTGGCACCGGATGATACAAACCGGGAATCCCTCAGCAGTCAACTTTTGGATACCTTATTTACAGATGGAGAACCCAATTTCTCATTTACGATTGAAATTCTGGAGCAGGAGGATGTCATAGAAGGCATCAATAAATACGTAAAAGAAAATCATATCGACCTTAGCGTCATGTACAATGTCTCGCGTTCCTGGTGGAAGTCCCTGGTGCACCGCAGCATGTCCAAGCGAATGGCCTTTAATACCCAAACACCCCTTCTCGTGATGCATCAGGACGATATGCATCTGGATAAAGAATAATATTTTTTGGCGGTATCCGTCAGGTATTCGAGCGGTGCTCGAATACCTGACGGTCGGGCTATTCAGGGGTTCCGTCCCCGAGATCGCTAAGTATAGCGATCCTCGGGACCGCTACGCGCCCTTACTATCCCTTACCGAAGAGTGTGAGTACACTTGATAGCTAAGTTTCTCCAATGTCGAAAACCTGTTACCGGAGGACCGTAATCGAACCCGCTCGCTCTTGAATCTGCCCGCTTATGTCAATGAGTCGCAGAGAGTAAACGTACACGCCGGGATTGACGAACACGCCCCGAGACCGTCCGTCCCAAAGTTCTATTTCCGTCCCTTCCCCGCCGCGAAGTTCAAACAGCAAACTCCCCCAGCGATCAAAAACCCGGAAATGCTCCAATACCTGAATAGGTTGAGAAGCATTAAGTACAAATTGGTCATTGATTCCATCTCCATTCGGACTAAATACATTGGGTATAGCTATGACCCCTGGCATGGAAATAAATACGCGATAAGTCTTCTGAAAAGGACAGCCCTCCTCATCCAAAGCTTGCAACAGATATTGTATATCCTGAGTAGCGGTCAGTTCTGCAGGAATGCAATCCTCACAAGATAATGAGGTGGTGGGGTTCCAACTTACTTCTCTAAACGGCCCAGCTGACAACTCATTTCCCAGAGAAATCAGATCTCCCTCTACGGCAGCTATATCTTCAGAAGGAAGGGTTCTTGCGGGCTCAACCTCAAAAATTTGAACCTGAGTTTGAAATGTGCATCCCTCCTTGCGAATTTCAAAACCGTAAATGCCGGGATCAGGAGCCGTATTTGTATAGATCGAATCTTGAATCTCTTCACCATTAACAAACCAACTAAACGAGGTGTCGGCACCTAATCGGGCTACAATCTCTCCCATCCCATCTACAGGAGTGCCCACTAAGGTATCCCGCCCGGCAAAACATTCGGGCTGGACAACTGACCATCCTGAACGTTCCCATTGGATCTGATCGATAACCACTGTATCTTCCTGGCTACAACCATTCCCATCTGTAATGCGAAACGGATATACCCCGACACCAAGTGACCTCTGGTTCAAGCTACTCCCGTCCGACCATTGTACATCAAATGAATCGGAAGCACTCGTAATCATAACCTCTCCATCACTATCCTGTCCGCAGGCTGACGTTTTTTGAACTTCATACGATAATGGATCATATGACTCTACCACCGTTATGGCAAGAGAGTCACAAAGCAAGGGCGTCGAAAATGATTGAGAATAAATGCCCGGACCTACCCATTCTCCACGGATTTGCACAGAGTCCCCAGAGCAAATCTGAAGGGTATCTGAAGTGCTGACAGAAGGCAATACATTTATTCTGACCGAGTCCGCGCTTTCACACCCATTGAAAAAACCGGCCACACTTACCGTGACCTCTCCGGTTACCTCCAGATCCAGTATCGGACAATTCTCACAAAGCGTATCACCTGAAGAACTCACCCAAACCACTTGGTCGAAATTGTTGTCCACTTCCAGTAGTACTCGATCGAGCAGGCAAACGCTGGTATCTGCCGGCAGATTAAAGTCCTCCGGTTCCTGGAAAGTGACTCGAATAGAATCCAAACCCTGATTGCCACAATTATCCGTTACTCTTAAGGAATAAACTCCGGATTGATTTACTGAAATCGCAGGACTCATTTCACCAGTCGACCACATATAGGAGCGGTAGGAAGTATCCGTATCTAATGTGATTTGACTTACATCGGCTGCACACACAAAAGTATCCGTCCCCAGATTAATCGGCCGTAATAAAAATGGGCTCAAGTCAAGCCGTTCGAAATTATTATTATATTGACATTCGGGTGTAAGGAAGCTATTGGTGTCCGTAGTATCAATAAAGGGTAAGCCGGGTGGAATATTGAGGGTAAAAAAAGCTTCTTCCAGGGTTCCAAAGGGCGGAAACACATAGCGTAAATCTAAACACTCGCCGGGATCTAAGAAAAGAGGTTCCTGCACATTCCATACCGGCGGATTAAGCATATTTAAGGGGTCCTGGGCATAGGCTGCTATAAAAACTTGCACAGGAGACCGAAGATCTCCCTGGTTACAAACCGTCATTTCGATAAATTTACTCCCATTTTCACAAACTACAGCCAGGGTATCAAATACAAAGTCAGGACCGGGAGACTCGGGCCGGCTGAACTGTTCCATGTAGCGATTCAGTCGACGTTGACCAGCGGTTTCTGGAAGATGGATAGCCTGCATCCGTGCGGGAACCCCTAGTTGATCAGTAATGTGTGTATTAAAAAAGGGAAGCTGATTCCATACCGGGCGCGCAGACTTCCAGGGATCCCCGCGTGAGGTCCTGCTCACCAGATTATTGCCGCAACTCACTAAAATTTCGGCCTGCGGTTCATCGTCTATATTGGCTACGATGACCTTGTCGAGATAAGTAGAAGAAAAACAACCGTCTTGAGCTAATAGGTCGCCACTACTTCCATCAACAGTAATGATTCTATCTTGACCCCGATGTACGATCTCAGCATTGCCATCTCCTGTAAAATCAAAGGCAACCGGTCCGGAGCGTCCGGAAAGATCTTGAGTATCGATTTCCCACAAAACAGAAAAGGTGCCATCTCCATTATTCTGAATCGCCACTAACAACATTGATGTGGAAATAACAATATCTGTGAAGCCATCATTATTGAGATCAGTCAGCAAAGGGACGGAGGACGCGCCCGTAAACATCGTATTTACCGGGCTATTGTAGGTAAACTGACCTATGATTTGTTCAGTTCGTGGATTCCATATGTAGAGAAAAACCTGATCATCTCGACGCTGGGCGACAAGTACATCGAGGGATCCATCATTATTCATATCATTCACAGCAGTGAATCCATCGAGATATACGGATGTGTCCAGAGCAGACTCAACACGCATGGTTTCTCCGGGAATATCCACGGCATAAACCTGTGCCCCGGCAATGAGTTCCAGGCCCTCGCAAGCGCCGCATAAGCTATCCGGTAATACGTCAGCGGCTACAGGAGAAAAAAACCGGTATCCTGGTTGCCGAGCTTCTTGAGCGCCACGATGATTATCACTACCTCCGACGATAAGACGCCTGCCTGTCTGACCGTCAAAAATCATGTTTCCCACATAAATTTCCGGGACACTATCCTCATTGAAATCCGCAAAGAGAGGACTGGCGTGAACGTCCTGTGTACTATAGCCGTGGGGTTGGTCACTTATCCATACGAGATTCCCATCGGGATCGTAGCACTCCAGGCTACGACTGAATGGGCTATCCTCGGAAAGACCCGCTATGATATTTCCTTCTCCATTTCCCGTAACATCAGCTATACCAATCGTTGTTGCGTATTCCGGCAAAGGGGGGGTAGAAATGCGACGAAGCAGATTTCCGCTCCGTCCCTCTATGATCAAAATATCTTGCTTAGATACCGTCCCTACTTCTTCGGTGGATATGCCAACGACTACAGGACCTTCGCTTTGCCTTAATATCCCCACCAATGGGGTATTAATGTTATCCCATTCACCAGAAAATTGCCAATTTAAGCGCCAATCAAAATTACCACCCTGCGCCCTTCCTGTTTCGCATAAAGACTCGTCGCAATCCGTGTAATAGTGCTCGGGACATTCTTCGCAACAAGCCGGATCGAAACAATCAATGAGGCCATTCCCGTCGTCATCCATACCGTTATTACATATTTCCTGAGCAGATAAGGAATGTAGGCCCATTACAAGCGAGACTGTCAAAAGTCCGCAGGTCAAAAAATGAAATTTTGTAGTATTTTTTTGAAGCATAGATGTCTAAGCTATAGAATACCTAAAAGTACATAAAGCTGCTTAGACTGATGGGGGATTTTATAGAAAACGTCTATATTTTTTGAGATAAAACAATGGATTCTATCAGGCAAAGTTTAAAGTTTATAAGGTGGGTGGGTGAGCGCGCAGGCTCGCTAAAAATTGGGAAAGGGATAGTAGCGGGCGCCAGCGTCGCGCTTTAGCGTGACCGAGCCAGGCGAAGCCGCGCATAGCCCGGTCCCGTCTCGCGGTGGCGAGACGGGATTCCCCCAAAAATTCAATATGTAAGAATGCCGAATAAATGACAACATAATGGGATTGAGGACGGTTAGTATTTTGTTATTTTCGCCAACAAAATAGCTGCTAGTTTCATTACTACTAAATACAGCGGCAATAGAGACGATGGAGAACACGGACTGGCTGATGCCTCTGGCTATAGCCATTATCATGTATGGAATTGGGTTGACGCTAAGGTTTAAGAACTTTAAGCGCGTATTTCTCTATCCAAAACCTATGCTATTAGGTCTCGGGAGTCAGGTGATCTTGCTTCCGGTCATTGCATTTTTATTGGCCTGGATACTACCTATCGATCCTTTATATAAGGTAGGACTTGTGCTCATCGCATCGGCACCGGGGGGGACGGCCTCCAACTTGGTGACTGCGATGCTAAAAGGTCGTGTGGCGCTATCAGTTTCGATGACCTCATTTAATAGTTTTATCATTTTAGTCAGTATTCCGTTTTATGTGTCTACGGCGCTATATTTTTTCATGGGGGAAACCAGCGAAATTACGCTTTCGGTAAATCAGACTTTGGTTGAAATTTTGGAAACCGTGGTCATTCCGGTTATTCTGGGTGTTTTGACAAATGAATATGGACCTGAGCGAATAACCCGACTCATGAAAAAGCCGCTCAGAGTGTTACTGCCCGGCTTGTTATTGGGGGTTTTTGCGTACGCATTGTTTTTTGATGATGTTCAACAATCTGCTGAATTCCTGGGAAATATAGAGTTATTGATTCCACTCGTCTTTTTCAATTTTCTCACGATGTCTGTGGGCTATAAAGTGGCGCAGCTTGCGAACTTGAAGGTACGAGACCGATATACGATTGCCGTGGAAATGGGCTTGCAGAATGCGGCTTTGGCTATTTTTATCGCTACTCAGGTTTTGGAGAGCCCGGAAATATCGCTGGTAGCGATTCTCTACAGCAGTTTCACTTTCTTTAGCACATGGGGCATTGGATGGCTTATGAAACACTTTCCACACGTCTTCGACCGGTCACTTATCAGCTTGTTTAGAAGGAAATCGTAGATCGGCTTATCTACCTGCGTTTCTTTCTGTTGCCATGGGAGTGCTTTCTATTCGACCTTCCGGATTTATTTGATCCCCTTCGCCCCTTTCCGGAATTACTGGATGAAGATCTCTGATTCGGATCATAAGCGGGTCCTTCTCCGAGTTCTGGAGGCAATGGCGCTTTGGGGACTTCTTTTTCGATGAGCTTTTCAATTTTGTCAAAATCTCTCATATCGCGAGGTGAGATAAACGTAAGTGCTACACCGGTTGTGTTGGCTCTGGCCGTCCGGCCAATCCGGTGCACGTAGTCCTCCGCATCTGAGGGAACATCAAAGTTTATAACTAAATTGATGTCCTTGATGTCTATACCCCGTGAAACGACATCCGTACCCACCAAAATCCGTGTATTCTTGGCTCGGAATGAGTTTAACATTTTCTCCCGGTCGGACTGGTCCAAATCCGAGCTAATGGCTCCCACTGAATATTTTTTCCGTTTTAAGGTACGTGTTAAGTCACCTACTTTCTTTTTCGTTGAGCAAAAAATAAGGATACTTTCGTAATTCGGTTTATCAGTGATCAGCTGATGAACGAGATCAATTTTTTGCTTCTCATACACGCAGTAAGCGGCCTGGAGAACCCCTTCAGCGGGCTTTGAGATCGCCATAGTGATTTCTTCTGGCTGATGAAGAATCTTAGAAGCTAGCTTGCGTATTTTTTTATCCATTGTGGCGCTAAACATGAGAGTCTGACGCTTTTTGGGCAGAGTGTCTATGATCTTGAGAATATCTTCATAGAATCCAATGTCCAACATTCGATCAGCTTCATCGAGAATCAGTAGTTTGAGGTTGTCAAACTGAATATCTTTTGTGTTAATGTGGGAGATTAATTTGCCGGGAGTGGCTACTATAATATCTGCTCCGGAGCGAAGGGCTTTTTTCTGACCGACCCAATCATCGGCTCCTCCTCCACCATAAACGGCAAACGAACTAATGCCCGCAAAATAGCCCAGGGCTTGAACTTGTTGCTCTATCTGTATGGCGAGTTCTCTGGTGGGCGCAATGATGAGCGCCTGGGACCCTTTCTTTTCTTTTAGGGAGGCAATTTTCTGGATGGTGGGCAACAAAAAAGCGGCTGTCTTTCCCGTACCTGTTTGGGCACATCCAATGAGATCCTTACCTCGCAAAATAACAGGAATAGATTTTTCTTGTATGGGAGTAGCTTCTTCGAAGCCCATGTATCCAATTGCCTCAATAATCTCCGCACTCAGATCTAACTCGTCAAATTTCATATACTATGGTGTTTTCACGACCGAAGATAATGAATTGTGGTGGGATGAAGGAGAATTAGATTAAGATTATAGGTGTTGAAGAAAAATAGAGGCAGACCAGCAAGTCACTAAAAACAAGGAACTCAAAAAATAAGAACAAGCGAATTGAAAAATAAAAAAAATAGTCCGGGGAACCACCCCCGGACTAAACCAATAAACCAATAAACCAATCTCATGAACTAGATGAGATCGAGAATAAGAGCATCTTTATAATCACCACCCAAAGTCTGTGTAGTGACCTCATATTTTGAATAAAACATATTATACTTTTCTATCATATTGCTAAGATAGTTGCAGATTTCAAAATATCCAAGACATATTACCTTTTTTTTTAATTTGAATGTATATTTTTTTTGTTTTATATGTAATCTACTGATATACATAAACCTACTAGAAATAAAAAAAGCCCGAAAGATTGCTCCTTCAGGCTTTATCACTTTGGACTTGTCCAGACTCTGGTCTTAAATTAAATTGTACTCATATCATATCAATCCACATTATCATGCAGATAGGAGTTCCCTCTATCTAGCGGCTCCTCTCCTTCTCCGATGCTAAAGTTGCTGAGTTTTGAATCATCCGACTCTACGGCATCTTCCAATTGCACTTTTCTTCGGCGATAAGCTGGCGTATTTTCCATATCGACGATGGCCTTCCGCGATAAGTTTTTCGTTCTGGAACGAAGTGACTCCCGACGTTGTGCATCGGAATGCAAACGCTCGCGCCTTCGCTCTTCATTTTTCCTTCGAATTTCATCTTTGATAAAGGGCTCTTTTCGCTCATTATTTCGATGAAGATCTTCGTAATCATCTTCAATATCATCAAATTCAATTACATTTCCTTCACTTTCAGGACTGCGATCGAAAGAACCTGACTCTTGATCATCTTGATCGGTATCTTCCCATTGATCTTCGAGAGGAATCCGAACACTATTTCCACGACGATTTTTCTTATCATCTGGGAGCGTACTTTGTTCAAAACCAGTAGCAATCAGTGTTACACTAATTTTATCACCCAAGCTATCATCATAGCAATGGCCCCAAATCAGGTCGGTGCCATACCCCGCCTCACTTTGAAGATAATCCGTGATTTCAACGATCTCATCCATTGTAATTTGCTGAGATCCCGATGTAATATTTAGGAGGATATGTTCAGCTCCTTTGATGTTATTCTCTTCCAAAAGAGGTGAGTTTAAGGCCGCTTCAATGGCGCGATTTGCTCGATCCTCTCCTTCCATAATCGCGGTCCCCATAATAGCTACACCGCTATCTCGCATGACCGTATTCACATCTTCGAAGTCCACATTAATCTTACCTTCAATGGTAATGATTTCAGCGATTCCTTTGGCAGCAGAAGTCAAAATATTATCTGCCTGACCAAAAGCTTCATCCAGGACCAGATTTCCATGCATTTCACGGAGTTTGTCATTCGAAATAACTAATAGTGAGTCTACATACTTTCTCAACTCCTCCAGACCGGATAGTGCTTGTTTAGCTCTTCGTCGACCTTCAAAAGAAAAGGGAAGCGTGACGATCCCGACGGTTAAAACTCCTGTTTCCTGAGCGGCTTTGGCGATGACCGGTGCTGCCCCAGTTCCGGTACCTCCGCCTAAACCAGCAGTAACAAATACCATTTTTGTGTCCTGAAGGAAATCTTTCACCTTATCGACTGATTCAATACATGCTTGTCGACCGATTTCCGGCTTTGATCCTGCACCTCGACCATCTGTAAGTTCAGGTCCCAATGCAATTTTGGTTGGAACCGGGCTGGCTTCCAGCGCCTGTCGGTCTGTATTTGTAATGGCGTATTCCACTCCAACAATTCCTTGTTGGAACATGTGAGTAACGGCATTTGATCCTCCACCACCAACTCCAATAACTTTGATGACAGCTTTTTCTTCTTGGGGTATATCAAATTGAATAGGCATAATTTTTCTTTTTTTTGTTGGGAAATAGGTTTACGATTCGAGATCATCAATTTTTCGATCATCTGTCGCTTCGAAAAAATGTTTTACAGAGCTCATGACGTTATCGAAGAACTTGTTCCTTGGCTCTTGTTGTTTTGGTATTTCTTCCTCATGAGTTTCACTCTTCTCGGGGGGAGACTCAGCGCCCATATTCGTCTCTTTATGATTTGCCGCCGGAATGTCCTCCTCGTATTCAAACTGGATTTCACTTCGGACTAAACCAGAAATAGAAGCTATAGCTCTTGTATTTACCGCCTTCAGTAATAAGCCAATTCCAGTTGAGTAAATAGGGCTTTCCAGTTCCTTGGGGTAGCCATGAGCCAGGGTTTCAATCGGTCGCCCCACTCGGGCTTCCATTCCCGTGTGAAAAGCAGTGAGCTTATCTATATTTTTCAATAGTGATCCACCACCGGTAAGTACAATACCACCTATGAGTTTTTGCTCATACCCGGAACGTTGAATTTCCCAATACACGTAATCGAGAATTTCTTCCACTCGGGCCTGAATGATGAGTGCGAGGTTTTTCTCACTTATTTCCTTAGCATCCCTTCCTTTTAGGCCTGGGATAGTTACAATTCGATTATCGATAATTTCCTGCTCAAGTGCCGATCCAAATTTAACCTTCAGTTTTTCGGCCTGATCTTGCATGACGGTGCAACCTTCCTTAATATCTTTGGTAATGACATTGCCCCCGAAAGGGATTACTGCTGTATGGCGGATAAGCCCCTCGTGAAACACAGTCAGATCTGTCGTTCCTCCCCCCATATCCACAAGGGCAACCCCCGCAGTCATTTCTTCCTCTGTAAGAACAGCTTGTGCTGACGCGATCGGTTCGAGCGTCATATCTTTGACTCGAAGGCCGGCGCGATCGACGCAACGCTTCATATTATTGAAAGCGGTAACCTGTCCGGTGATGATGTGGAAATTTGCTTCCAGTCGAATCCCTGACATTCCGATTGGATCATTAATACCCGCTTCATTATCGACGGTATATTCTTGAGGAATAACATGTAAAATTTTATCTCCTGGTGGAAGTCCCATTTTATGCATAGTTCGACGCATTTCCTCGAGATCTTCACGAGAGATTTCTACCTCCGCATTATCCCGTGGAAGAACCCCATGATGCTGGAAGCTTTTAATATGTTGGCCGGCGATGCCTATATACACGTCCTTTACCTGAGATTGTGTCGATCTTTCCACCTTTTCAACGGCTTGGCGGATCGCTTTAACTGTGCGATCGATATTGGCAACCACCCCGCGAAGTACACCAGTAGATTCCACTTTACCAATCCCGAGAACTTCGAGTTGACCCAAATCGTTCATTCGGCCGGCAAGGGCACAAATCTTGGTGGTTCCAATGTCCAAAGCCACTACGACTTCATCCATAAAATGTTGATTCCTGTTCATAATTAGTTTTTTTTAAACTTTCATTTTTGCAATAACCTGATCTGCATAACTCACATCGATACTTTCGTACTGTGTCCAACCCTTTTCCGGTAGGACTTCATCAAAAAAGTGCTGTAAACGTGTAAACTTGTCTTCCGCTGAGGTCCAGTTTCCAAAGTGGATCTTCAGATGACCTAAAACGGGTATCATAGTATAAGTACCATCTGTATTCCTGTAAATTTGATCAATAAGTCGGCGTTCGTACTCGTGTTCATCAAAGAAAGAAATAACATCGATCAACTCCGATTTCCACTTTTCATTTTCCATCTGATTTGGCCAGTGGCCCCGCAAAATGGGTATTCTCGGACTATAAGAAGTTGAATGTGGCAAAAAGGAACCTGTTCGGTCCAAGAAAAAAGATTTTCCATTTTCAATAGCTCTCAAAATCGGCTTTCGCTGCTGAATTGTAATGTTAAGTTCTCGATTTCCATCCACATAAATATCTGCCCGACGCACATAATCCATCTTGTAAAGATCTTCTTCCCATTGAGCAATAGAAAGCATTTTCATTGGAATATCTGTTGGTGAAAATCCAAGAGTATTCAAAAAGTGATTGCGAACAGATTCCCCATCCAGCATATTTCCTCCGGTAGGCAAAGGCTCAATATGCACATTCACAGCACTGACTGGCATATCCTGCTTGTAACTCTGTGTTGACATTAACAAAATGCCCAAAAGCAAAATGGAAAGCCCCATTAAGAGAGCGGCGTATTTATTTGACAACTTCCAGCTTTTCATACAATCCAGTTTTCGAGTTCACGAATGATATTTTCTACCGCATCTTTGCGGCCAAATCGAGCAATGTTTTGCTCTAACTCCACAATCTCCTCCGGCTGCTGCAATAGTTCAATTGCCTTTCGAACAGCTTCTCCACCCTCTTTATCCGAAATGAGGATGGCGGCGTTTTCAGCTGTTAGCGTTTGAGCATTTTTCGTTTGATGATCAGCTGCCACATGAGGGGAAGGGATTAATACTGCTGCCTTCCCCAGCGCACTGAGTTCAGAAATAGTGAGTGCTCCTGCTCGGCAGATCACCACATCTGATGCTGCATATGCCTTGTCCATTTCATGGATAAAGGGCATCAATCTGACCTGCGGCAGCTGAGCCACCTCAGAGTTTTTGCATTTTTCATAATGTACGCTCCCACACTGCCAGAGGAGTTGAACCTGAGGATATTGGCGAAGCACAGGAGCCGATGCCATTACGGCTTCATTTAGCGTTTTAGCTCCTAAGCTTCCTCCAAATATCAAAAGCGTTGAATTGAGACCCAAGTCAAAAAAGCGCAATGATTCCTGCTTTCCCGACTGAGATTCTTTAAGCTCTATCCGAATAGGATTTCCCGACATAATAATTCGATCTGCCGGAAAATACTTTTCCATGTTCGGAAAGGCTACAAATATTTTTTGAGCTGATTTAGCCAACCAGCGATTCGTCAAGCCAGGAAATGAGTTTTGCTCCTGTATGACAATAGGCGTATTCATTTTTGAAGCCATCCACATTAAAGGTGCACTTGCATAGCCTCCAACCCCAATGACCAATTGCGGCTGATGTTTTTTGATTAATCGGTAGCACATCCAAAGGCTATAAACTAACCTGAAGGGAACGCTAAGGTTTTTCCACGTCCATCGGCGTTGTAATCCCCTGATCGGCAAACCTGTTATTTCAAAACCTGCTCTGGGCACCTTCTCCATTTCCATTTTCCCTCTTGCTCCAACAAAGTGAATATCAATTTGCGGATATTTCTCCTTCAGGCCAGATGCAATAGCTATGGCCGGGAAAATATGTCCACCTGTACCTCCACCACTAATCATTACCTTCATGACTTGCATTTTTTGGTGAAGAAATAGGGTCCTGAGAATCTGACTCGGCTTGCTCTTTCAATGCTGCAGCCTCTGCCTCGTCCTGGGCCCGCTGAATTTCTGAATAATGACTCACTGATAACACCATACCAATAGCTACGAACTGGAAAACAGCTGATGTTCCACCCTTACTGACAAATGGTAAATTCAATCCGGTAACCGGAACTAAATCGACCGAAACGGCCATATTTAATAAAGCTTGTAACACAAGACTTATGCTTATACCCACAGTCAAAAGAGCAGCAAAAGAGCGCGTAGTGCGGGTTACTATTTTAACGCAACGGAATAATAAAAGGAAGTAAATACCCATTAAAGACATCCCACCTAACAATCCATATTCCTCGATGATAATAGCATAAATAAAGTCTGCATATGGCGACGGGAGGAAGTTGCGTTGGACACTATTTCCGGGTCCCTCGCCAAATATGCCGCCTTCTGCAATTGCAATTTTTGCCTGAGTGATTTGAAAGGTATCCCCCTCATCACCAAAAAAGGTCGTAATACGATTTACCCATGTAGTTGACCGAATGGAATCAAAAAATGTTCCCAATGCTAAATATATTCCTCCAACAATGGCCAACATCATCACTATTGTCATCAGGAGCCGTAAATTAATTCCGCCAACAATCAGAAGTATCAGACAGGTAGCAAACAACATTAATGCCGTAGATAAATCTGAGGGCATAATCAATCCACAAACTATGATAACGGGCAACAATATATGAACCATAAAAAATTGCGGCTGAGATGCTTTGGGTCCTGCCTGCGCAATCGTATAAGCCAAATAAACTATTAAGGATAATCGGGCAAAGTCGCTTGTCTGAAAACTAGAATTAATAATGGGGATCCGCACCCAACGGCGCGCATCATTGATTTCCATTCCATAAGCCAAAGTGAAAATGAGCAAGATGATGGAAAGCCCTAAGGCAAGAATACTCAGCTTTCCGAAAATGGTGTAGTGCATATTCTGGACGAAGTATGCTAGTCCGAATCCGATACACAAAATACTTATTTGTTTCAGCAAATAGGTCTCAGTCGTTGGACCACCTGCAGTACTTGATAAACTTCCGGAAGCACTGTACACAGCCAATACAGAAGCAATAGACAGAAAGACTACGCTAAGCCAAATCCAGCTATCTCCTTTTATGCGCTTTTGTATGTTGGTTACGAACTGCATATAATTATCTGATCTTAAGAGTTATAATAGTGATCACCGCCAATAATATCGCTACAATCCAAAATCTAACGACGATAGTAGATTCATGGATTCCTTTTTTCTGGAAATGATGATGGATGGGTGTCATCAACCAAATCCGTTGTCCAACACCTTGCGTTCGCTTTGTATACTTAAAATACCCTACTTGCAAGATGACAGAAATATTTTCGATTAAGAAGACGCCACATAAAATGGGGATAAGTAGTTCTTTGCGTATGAGAATGGCCAAAGAAGCAATTAATCCTCCAAGCATTAAGGATCCGGTATCGCCCATAAATACCTTAGCTGGATAAGCATTATACCATAAATACCCGATACAGGCTCCCAAAAAAGAAGCGGAAAACACCACGATTTCTCCCGTGTAGGGCAAATAAAGTATGTTGAGATACTCCGCGATAACCGTATTTCCGGAAACATAAGATAGGATAGCTAATGCAGCAACTATTACTGCAGAAACTCCAGCAGCCAAGCCATCTAAGCCATCCGTCAAATTTGCTCCGTTGGACACCGCTGTCACAATAAAAATAACCAGAGGAACAAACACAATCCAGGCCCAAACCGCTGCATTCTCACCGAGGAAAAACAACAGATCTTTATAATCAATGAGATTGTTCTTGAAGAAGGGGACATTGGTCAGTGTCGTTTGTACATAAACAAAATCAGGCCCTGTTGCTTCAGCTGAATTATTGAAGGGAACAGCTTTAACAACCTCTAACCCTCTATCCTGAGCTTCTGCTGCATCCATGCGAACTAAGATATCCTCGTGGAATAACATGGTGATTGCCACAATCACTCCCAATCCGACCTGGCCCAAAACTTTAAACTTCCCAGATAATCCACGTTTATCCTTTTTAAAAACCTTTATGTAATCATCAATAAAGCCAATTGCAGCCAACCATACTGTGGATAGTAAAAGGAGTTGAATATAAATATTGGATAAGTCAGCCAATAGTAAACTCGGCACCATAATAGCCAAGAATATGAGCAGTCCTCCCATGGTGGGTGTACCCGCTTTTTCTTTTTGCCCGGCCAGGCCGAGTTCGCGAACTTGTTCTCCTACTTGTAACCGCTGCAAATATTTAATAACAAGATGTCCAAAAGCAATAGTGATAATGAGAGACAATAAAATAGCCATGCCTGCACGAAAAGTGAGGAAGTAAAACAGTCCAGAACCGGGGAGGTCCCATTGACTGTCGAGATATGTAAAAAGGTGATAAAGCATGGCAGCTATGTCTATTATTTTTTTCATTAAAAAATTAACAGCATAGCGAGTACCTGCAAACGTCCCAACCACAGTACGTATAAGCATACTCGCTATAACTGTTAAAACCAACCTGATTTTGATAACAAAACCAACTTCTTAACAGAGAGCTTCTTTAAGCTCTCTGAGATCGTCAAATGCGATCCGTTTGTCTTTTATTTCCTGGTATTTTTCGTGCCCTTTTCCAGCCACAAGCACGATATCTCCGGCCTGAGCTAATGAACACGCCACCCGAATCGCCTCCCGACGGTCTGGAATGGATAGTATCTGATGTGCCCTGTCTTCAGGCACGCCGGTTTTCATATCGGCTATAATATCTTCTGGATGTTCTGATCTGGGATTATCTGAGGTCAAAACAACCTTATCGCTTCCTTTAATAGCAATATCTGCCATTTGTGGCCGCTTTGTCCGATCGCGATCACCACCGCATCCAATTACGGTAATAATGCGACCTTGTTGAACATTCAATTCAGAAATTGCTTTTAATATCTTTTCTATGGCATCTGGCGTATGAGCAAAATCTACAATACCAAGTCGCTCACCTTTCGGATCCATCACTTTTTGAAAACGCCCCTCAGCTCCTCTCACCTGACTCAACGCCCGCATAACCTCATCTTTGTCTTCACCACATTCTACTAATGTGGCATATACAGACAATATATTGGCAGCATTATAAGTACCATTCAACAATAGATGTAATTCGCGACCATCAATTCGCACAGCCATCCCCTCCAGATTTTGTTCAATTAACGCCAAGCGGTAGTCTGCCATAGACCGCATGCCATAACTCACTTTTCGTGCCTTGCAGTTTTGAACCATTACCGAAGCATTGCGATCATCTTGATTAATGATGGCTACAGAACCTTCAGAAAGTTCGTCAAACAGCCTTTTCTTGGCCTTTAAATATGCTGAGAAGCTACCGTGGTAATCGAGATGATCATGGGATAAATTGGTAAAAATCCCCGCCAGAAAGTCTATCCCTGAAACTCGCCCTTGATGTAATGCATGAGAACTCGCTTCCATCCAACACCACTCACAACCCTGATCAACCATTTGAGATAGAGCCCGATGTAAAGAGATCGGGTCAGGTGTCGTGTGAGTAGCCTCAAATTTTTCATTGTCGACATATACCCCCGTGGTACTGAGTAGTCCCGATTTATATCCTAAGCTTCGAATAGCTTGATAGCCCAAGGTAGCGACAGAAGTTTTTCCATTCGTTCCCGTTACGGCAACCATTTTTAGCTTTCTCGATGGCTGACCATAAAAATTGCTGGCCAGCTGGCCGACTTTTTCTTTTAACCCCTCAACCTGCACATAGGTAACCTGGGGGACAGTTTCGCTAGGCCACTCTTCACAAATTATGACCCGAGCGCCGGAGTCAATGGCATCTTTAATAAAATCATGACGATCAATCTTCATCCCTTCGAAGGCAATGAAAGCCTCTCCAGACTTAATTTCTCTGGAGTCAAGCTGCAAACCCTCAACCGTTATAGAGACTTCTCCCTCAGCCCGGCGAACCGCGATGCGATCTAGAACCGCTTCAAGACTTATATGTGGTTTTAAGTGCTCCATATTACCCGAGAGTAAGCTTTATTTTTTGTCCCTGAATAGGTGTTCCTGCTTTTAGTGATTGTGCCTGAATTTTCCCCACATCGCCATTCAACTCGACCTGCAATCCGGCATTCTCTAATAAGAAAAGCGCATCCTTTAGTGCCATTCCTCTAACATCAGGCACCCGATCCGTATTTCGGAAGAACGGAAGACCTACGATGCTGTCATTTTTCCCTTTGAGATAATACCACTCGCCATCGGCCGATGTAGAAAAAGGGAAATTGTATCGGTCTGTAAAAAAAGTCCAGTCTTCACGGTACATTTTATGCTCAATGGGTAGGTGTATTCGTAAAGATCGAGCCTTAGCCACCTCAAAAGGGTTTGCCAACTCAAGATCAGATGAAAAACATCGATCTGCAATATCTCTAAAAACAGGACCAGCCACTGTGGCTCCATAAAAACCACCCCTTTCTGGATTGTAAATCATAACCAGACAGGTGTATTTTGGATTGTTAGCGGGAAAATACCCTACAAATGAACTTTGATAAGTCATATTTTCGCGGTCGGAATAATTCACTTGGGTCGTCCCCGTCTTCCCGGCGAAGGAGAAGTATTTACTTTGCATCCGCTGTGCTGTACCGTCTGTCACTACCCCTGCCAGAGCAGCTTGTGCTAACGAAATCGTTTCGGGGCTCGCAATAGCTTTATCCTTTACTTTCGGACCAAACTTTTTATGAACTTTTCCATCTTTCAGGATGTGATCCACTAAATAGGGACTCATCATTTGCCCCCCATTCGCAACGGCATTATAAAAGGAAGCAATTTGAAGAGGTGTCAACTCCATTTCATAGCCAATTGACATCCAAGGTAGCGAAGTACAGCTCCACTCATCATCCTCACTAAATGCATCCTTAATATATGGACTAGGTTCCCCCTCTATTTCAATATTTGTAGACTCATCTAACCTAAATTGTCGCAATCGCTGAATAAAGCCCTTTGCCTTTTTGTCTTTACCATAATGCCCTTGAACTAAGGATGCTATCCCCACATTCGAAGATTTTTCAAAGGCGGTTTTGGCATCTGTCCGCATAATATCATGCGGCTCGGAATCTTTCATATCCTGATTGCAAAATCGCGCGTACCCTTTATTCAGTTCAACCTCACTTGAACTCGTGATGGCCCGATCCTCCAACAACGCCATATAGCTTGCCAGTTTCATCGTACTTCCAGGCTCTACTTTTCGGCCGACTGCAAAATTGTACGACTCGGCATATCGGCCATCATTTACTTTTTCTAAATTTGACATGGCTTTGATCGCTCCAGTCTCAACATCCATGACAATTGCCGTCCCCCATGTAGCATCGTGCTTTTCTAATGCCCGGAGAAGCGAATAATGAGTCACGTCTTGAATATTGACATTCAATGTAGTTACCACATCCATACCCCGGCGCGGTTCAATTTCTTTGAGATCATCGCGGGGAATAAATTCATTCGCCCCCACCTTGAGCATAAATCGATGACCTTCCTCGCCGCGTAAATATTCATCAAACCCACCTTCAATTCCGATGTCCTGAGCGTTTTCGCGAGTATACCCTATAGTCCGTTGAGCCATACCTCCAAAGGGGTTTGTGCGTTTTCCAAATGGTGTAACTATTAATCCACCGCCATTCGCTCCACGACGCAAAATGGGAAATTGCTTGATTTGATGCAATTCTCTAAAGGTTACATTGTCCGCTAATTTTACATACCGGTTGCCTGAAGATTTGGCTCTCATTTTCTGAAGCCAATTTTTATAATAGTTAACGCTTTTACTAGCATCTACATGGCGTGAAAGACATAGGGCCAGCGAATCAACGCCGGCGTTCCAAACATCCTCATCCAAACCCGCCGCCTGAAAATCCATCCGGAGTTCGAAAAACTGAAGAGAAGTTTTTAACAATTCTCCTCCATCGGCATAAATATTGCCGCGCTCAGCTTCTATAGCTTCTTCCTTTACATACCATTGGTCCTTTTTAGACAACCACTCATCTCCTTCAATGATGCCTACTTTTACCGTTCTGTAAACGATAAGCAGACCAAAGCATATAAATATGCCAAGAATAAGGTATAGGCGTTTTAAGAGTTGATTGTTGGAATTAGCCACGGTAATTTTAGTTTTTTATTTTAAAATGATTGGAGGCTGTCCACCACTATTTAATTGCATAGCCTTTACCTGACCTTCAATTCTCGAATAAGTGGTACTTTTCATAAGCTTGGCTTTCTCACTCATATATACCCACCTGGTTTCCTGAACCTCTTTCTCTAATTGGGAAATTTTTCGGAGCTTGCGATCTGCTGAGTGCACACTAAAGATGTAGACTAAGGCCAAAAAAGCAATGAGGTACAACAGCGGAAGCTGCTGAAACATCCGTTCTTTACGTATTCGCCAGCTCCAAAATGTAGGTTGGGTTTTGTCGATGTTTTCCATTTATAGTTTTTCTGCTATTCTCAATTTTGCGCTGCGCGCTCTTTTATTTTCTAATATCTCTTCTCTAGAGGGTGCCTGAACACCTTTTACAATTTCTTTCCACCATTTCTTTTTTCGACCAAACTCATCCTCCTGTATCTCCCCATTTGGGCTCCCCTTTTTTATCAGATGTTTCACTCTCCGATCCTCCAGTGAGTGGTAACTCAATACGACCAACCGACCTTCAGACTTTACCCAGTCATTCATTGCCAGAAGAAAGTCATCTAAAGCACCCATTTCATCATTTACCGCTATGCGCAATGCCTGATAAACTTGGGCATAATACCGCTGTTTATTCCCTCGTACACAAACATCGATCATCTGATTTAAGTCGCGCACCTCGTAATCTTGTTTTCCAGATCTCCGATCGACAATCGTCTCAGCTAGTGTTTTTGCATTCCGAACCTCTCCATACTCGCTAAAAATCGACTGCAAATCAGAAGCCGTTGCCTCATTGAGTAATTGACTCACTGAATGTTCGGCATTGCGATTCATCCGCATATCTAAGCTAGAGTCGAATTTATAGGCAAATCCGCGACCCGGCTCATTCAATTGATGAGAAGACACTCCTAAGTCAGCCAAAACACCATCCACTTGTCCGTAACCCAAAAACTCTAACCAATAACTGATGTATCTAAAGTTAGAAGGAACGAACACCATGCGGTCATCTTCAGCAGCCTGCTCCTCCGCATCCGAGTCCTGATCAAAAACAATCAAAACTCCACCCTCAAGCTCCTCAAGTATGGCTTTCGCATGTCCTCCACCACCAAAAGTAGCATCCACATATACACCTCCTGGCTGAATGGCAAGGCCTTCGACACACTCATCCAACATGACGGGTTGATGATACATTACTCGTCTGTTGATTGTGTTCCAGCAGGAGAAAACATCACATCTTCTGCCAAGTCCGATAAAGAATCCGGCTGGTCAGACATCATGTCGTCATATTCGGCGGGTGACCAAATTTCAATCCTGTCTTTCAATGGCGTTAGAATTACGTCTTTCGCAATTCCTGCAAAATCCATTTGACGCTTAGACAAAAGAACCCGATCTGCGGAATCCAGCTGAATAATCGATGCACCTCCAAAAAAAGCCCGCATAAACTGCCGCTCTTTTCGATTGTATACACTCAACTTTTCCATATCCTCAACCATCTTATCCCATACCGGCTTCTCATAAAGCATCAAACACTTGTCGAACCCTCGAGAAATAACAAATGTATACACCCCTTGTCCGTCCATCTGACGAATCAACTGGGTGGGAAGCCGAAGTCTACCCTTGGCATCCACTTTACACTCATACTCTCCAAAAAATGGCATTCAACTCATTTAAATTCTCGCTCAAATCAAATGTAAAGGATTTACCACTTTTTTACCCCTTATTCCCACTAATATTTAATTTTTTATGATATGTTTTCTGGAAATCTCTATTTTTGTAATCATTTTGATTATTTTTTGTAATCATATTAATATTTTCACATATACTTAAGACTATATATCAACACTAAATTAGACATAAACGACCAATATTTCCACTTTTTCCCACTAAAGTAAAAAGACAAGCCCTCCTTTTCCCACATTTTTACCCCACGCCCATCTGCTTCAATGAACGAGCTGAAAAATTCCCACTAACTGATTTTTAGTGGGATAACTATTCGGGAACCACACCCCCAAGCGGGTAAATTTAAAAACAAGACTGGAGCCTAATCAAAGAAATGGGTGGGCTCCCAAATTGAAGCCATTCGAATTTTGGAGGGATCCTCAGCCTCTCATACCTCGGCATGTACTGGTTCTTGAATTTTTCGCAAG
>Ga0209943_1000044_pt1 | contig 76437 bp, 61 predicted proteins | sample SalPonR1_B_D2_MG_FD_185698 | JGI IMG/M metagenome (GOLD analysis project Ga0209943, IMG submission 185698) | Salt pond soil microbial communities from South San Francisco under conditions of wetland restoration - Salt Pond MetaG R1_B_D2_MG... ... | reverse complement strand
CCTTCGAGGCCGTGACCTTCCATTACCCGTCCCGGCCGGAGACCCCGGCGCTCGCAGAATTCTCGCTGGCCATCGAGCCCGGCGAGACCGTGGCCATCGTGGGGCCGTCCGGGGCGGGCAAGAGTACGAGCTTCCAGCTCCTGCTGCGATTCTACGATCCGCAGACCGGGCGCCTCCGCTTCGACGGCGTCGATATCGCCCGGGTCGACCCGCGGGAGTTGCGCAGCCAGATCGGCCTGGTGCCCCAGGAGACGGTGCTGTTCGGCGCCAGCGCGATGGAGAACATCCGCTACGGCCGCGCCGGCGCGGACGACGAGGCGGTGATGGCGGCGGCGCAGGCGGCAGCCGCCGACGAGTTCATCCGCGAATTGCCGGAGGGCTACGACACCTTCCTCGGCGAGCGCGGCCTCAGGCTGTCCGGCGGGCAGCGCCAGCGCATCGCGATCGCCCGCGCCATGCTGAAGGATCCGCCGGTGCTGCTGCTGGACGAGGCCACGAGTTCGCTGGACGCGGCCAGCGAGCGGCTGGTGCAGCAGGCGCTGGAAGAACTGATGCGCAACCGCACGACGCTGGTGATCGCTCATCGACTGGCCACGGTGAAGCGGGTCGACCGCATCGTGGTCATGGATCGCGGCCGCATCGTCGCGGTGGGCAATCACGAGGAGCTGGTGGAGAAGAACCCGCTGTACGCCCGCCTGGCAGAACTTCAGTTCGGCACGGAGGAGTAGGAGGGGCTTCAGCCCCGACCCATCCGCCGAATCGCGGCTGAAGCCACTCCTACGGTGCTTCTTCGAGAAACCCCGTATAGGCGGCGAAGAACTCCGCCGGGCGCTCGAAGTGAGGCAGGGCGCCGGTGTCGAAAGGGTCTACCGTCCAGTTGTCCCGGTCGGCGGTCCAGTCGGCGCCGCTGAAGTCCCGGAAGTCGCCTTTCGTGCCATGGGCCAGCCATACCGGCTGGGGCAGGCGTTCGTAGACGTCGCGGATGTCCTTGCTGAACAGCCGTCCGCTCAGGAAAGCGTAGGGGGCGTGCTCGGCGCCCGGCTGATGGGTGGCGAGATCGTCGTAGGCGGCCAGGCCCTCGTCGTAATCGTCCGACCCCCAGGTGCGCTTCAGGAAGTAGCGGATGGTCTTCGGCCTGACCAGCAGGTTGTACAGCCCCCGGCGCCAGAGGGGTACGGTGAGGAGGGCGTGCAGCAGCGGTACCTCCCGGTTGCTGCCCTCGGCCTGCCGCAGGCGGTCCGCATCGGCGGTGAAGCCCGTGGGCGTGATCAGCGCCAGTGTCCTGAACCGATGCGGCGCCTCGGTGGCGGCCCTGGCGAGGAACTCCGAGGCGAGCGACAGGGCCAGTGCGTCCACCGGCGTGTCGCCGCAGTCGGCGGCGATGCGCTCCAGCATGTCGTGCACGGCGTCGGTGTAGAGCCTGGCATCGTAACGGCGCCGGGAGCGCTCCGAGAAGCCGAAGCCGGGCAGGTCCGGGGCATAGACTCGCCGAATGCCCCGGTAATTCTCGAATACCGGCTTCACCTCGCAGGCGGATCCCGCCGCGTTGATGCTGTGGATCAGCAGCATCGGCGGACCGTCGCCGGCGACGTAGTAGCTCAGTCCGCCGGCGCGGCCGTTGAACTCGACTCGCTCGGCGTCGACGGCTTCTGGCAGCTCTGGCACGTGGCCCCTCCGGGCAGAATAATCCCGTCGAGGGTACACGAGCGGGCCCGGCCATGCCGGTGGTCCGCGCCGCGCACGGGAGCGGACCACGGAGCGTCGGGGCGAACCGCCGGCGCGGGCTCAGCGCGGGTTTTCCACCAGCAGCTCGGGATTGCGCCGCTGCATGTCCAGTTCGCGGACCTTCTCCGGACTGAGGATGAAGGCGAGCATGTCGCCGACCGTGCAGTGGGCTTCCAGCGGGTGGCGCAGGTGCTGGCCGGTGTCGATCACGTACATGTTCCGCCGCCCGTCCTTCACCCGGGTGAGGATGCCGGCGCGGTCCAGTTCGCTGACGAGCCGGGATGCCGAGCGTTCCGTGATGCCGACCCGCTCGGCCACGTCACGCAGCCTGGCGTGGGGGTCCTCGGCGAGGCATACCAGTATGTGCGCGAAATTGCTGAAGAAATTCCAGTGGCTGGGCGAGTCGTTCATCGCTGTCGTGCGTGGTGCCGGACCCGGTTATGGTAGGGCCGAAATAACGCGAAAGCAATTTCTGGTCTTTTCGGTCTGGTTTGGCGGCGTCACGGTGTGATAACGTCCGCTGAACGTCCAATCGCAACCGCAAAGGAAGCATCGATGAATACACCTGTCAGCACCATATCGAGGACTCGTGAGAGCACTCTCGCGACCAACCGCGTGCTGCGTAACACGTACGCCCTGCTGGCGATGACGCTCGCGTTCAGCGCCCTGACCGCCGGCGTATCCATGGCGCTGAACCTGCCTCACCCGGGACTCATCATCACGCTGGTGGGCTACTTCGGCCTGCTGTTCGCGATCACGAAGTTCCGCGACCGGGATTTCTCCGTGCTGCTGGTATTCGCCCTCACGGGCTTCATGGGTTACACCCTCGGGCCGATCCTGAACGCCTATCTCAGCATCCCGAACGGCGGCCAGGTGGTGGCCATGGCGCTCGGCACGACCGCCGTGGCATTCATCGGCCTGTCCGGCTACGCGCTGAAGTCCCAGCGGGATTTCAGCTTCATGGGCAGCTTCCTGATGGTGGGCATCCTGGCCGGTTTCTGTGCCGGGCTCGGCGCCATCTTCTTCAACATGCCCGCGCTCTCGCTGGCCGTGTCCGGCCTGTTCGTGCTGCTGATGGGTGGCCTGATCCTGTGGGAGACCAGCAACATCATCCGCGGCGGCGAGACCAACTACGTGATGGCGACCGTTACCCTGTACGTGGCCATCTTCAACCTCTTCACCAGCCTGCTGCACATCTTCGGCGTCATGGGCGACGAATGACCCTTGCGGGGGGCGGCTGACTCGACGACTGCGAGCCAACCGCCCCCGCCTCAGGCGATCAGCTTCAGGGTCACGTAACCCGCGTACAGTCCCAGCAGCAGGGCGGCCTCCGGCCGCTGCAATCCCCGGCGGCGCACCAGAAACAGGACCAGCACCAGAGCGGTCAGCCCGAACAGCCACGGCAGGTCGAACGTCAGGATGCCGCGGTCGAAGGCCAGCGGTGCGATGAGCCCCGCGGTGCCGATGGGCACCAGCGTGTCGAAGATGTTGCTGCCGACGATGTTGCCCACCGACAGCGAGACGCGCTTGCGCAGCACCGCGTTCACCGAGATGGCAAGTTCCGGCAGACTGGTGCCGAGCCCGATCACGAGCGCCGCGATCAGCGTCTCCTGCAGGCCGAATGTCTTCGCCATGCCCACCACCGATCGCACGGTCAGCTCGGAGGCGAGGGCGACCACGACGAGCCCGGCGGCCAGCCGGATCCACGCCGCCAAGCCGTTCCCGTCGGTGCCGAATTCCTCCAGGCTGTCGCCGATCTCCTCGCGCGCCAGCAGCGCGACGACGTACATGGCGTAGACCACCACCAGGGCGGCGCCCTCCACCCGGGAGACGAGCCCGTCGAGGGCGAACAGGCCGAGCAGCACCGTCGCGCCCAGCAGCATGCCGCCGTGACGATAGACGTAGCGGCGCGGCAGGGTCAGATACGTAAGCACCCCTGCGGTGCCCAGAACGAAGCTGATCTGGGCCACCGAGCTGCCCACGGCGCTCCCGACGACCACTCCTGCCGCCTCGCCGGTGAGCAGGTTGCGGATGCCGGCGTCGACGGCCACGGCCAGCTCGGGCAGGTCGCTGCCGACGGAGAGCACCAGCAGGCCCACGATGAACTCCGGCAGGCCGTAACGCCGCGCGATCGCAAGTGCACCGCCGACCGTGAGCTCGGTGCCCAGCACCAGCCCCGCGAGACCGAGTATCAGCAGCAGGAAATCCATGCGCGCTCTGCAACCGCTTCCGCCGCACCCTAACTTAGCCGAAGGGCGCGCCGGCCGCCCCCGTAATTTCCGCTATGGCCGCGTTGCAGGCGCTGCGCGAGACTGGACCGGCAGGCAGGAGCCCGACATCTATGGCCGGTCACGGCGGCACAGGGACAGAGCGATTCCGCATCTCCGCGGAAGACCTCCATGTGCGCTCGGATCTGCGTGACCGAGATTTCGACAGCACCGACGATCTGCCCTCCCGGGAGCAGGTGGTGGGCCAGAGCCGCGCCCTCGGCGCCGTCCGTCTCGCCGTCGCCGTAGACCGGGACGGCTACAACCTCTACGCCCTGGGCGAGCCGGGCAGCGACCGCCACGGCGCCATGCGCCAACTCCTGGAAGAGGCGGCCGCGCAGCGCGAAGTGCCGAGCGACTGGTGCTACGTGCATGCCTTCGACGATCCGCAGAAACCCCAGGCGCTGGAACTCCCTGCCGGCGAAGGCCGCAGACTGCGCGAGCGCATGAAACAGCTGATCGACGACGTCTGGTCGTCGGTGCCGGCCGCTTTCGAGAGCGACGAGTATCGCCATCTTCGCTCGGAGATCGACGAGGAGTTCGAGGAGCGCCACCGCCAGGCGCTGGCGGAGATGGCGGAGGATGCCGAACGCAACGGCCTGCGGCTGTTGCAGACGCCGGGCGGCTTCGCCTTCGCGCCGGTGCGCGACGGCAAGGTCATCGACGAGGAGGCTTTCTCCGAGCTGCCCGAGGACGAGCAGGAGACGATCCGCCGCAGGATCGCCGAGTTCGGCGAACGGCTGGCCGCGCACCTGCGCCAGTTGCCGGCGTGGCAGCGGGAGCGCAACGAGCGCGTGCGCAAGCTGGACCGCCAGGTGGGCGTCTCCGCTGTGGGGCCGTTTCTCGAGGAGTTGAAGGAGGGCTATCGGGCGCTGGAGAAGGCGAGCGCCTACCTGGAGGGCGTGGAGCAGGATCTGCTCGCCCACCTGCCTGACCTGATCAATCCGGAGCCGGCGGCGCCGTTCCCGCCGCAATCCGGTCGGCGCCAGCGGCCGAAGTTTCTGCAGCGCTACGAGGTCAATGTGGTCGTGGACAATAGCGGGCTGGATGCCGCGCCGGTGATCTACGAGCAGCACCCCGTGTATCACAACGTGGTCGGCCGCATCGATCACTACGCGGAGTTCGGCTCGCTGGTCACCGACCATCGAATGATCCGCGCCGGCGCGCTGCAGCGTGCCGGCGGCGGCTTCCTGGTCATGGACGCCGACCGGCTGCTGCGCGAACCCTTCGCCTGGCAGGCGCTGAAGCGCGCGCTGTCCGGCCGCGAGGTCACCATTCAGAGCCTGCAGCAGATGCTGAGCCTGATGACGACCGTGACGATAGAACCCGAGCCGATTCCGATGACGGCGAAGATCGTGCTGGTCGGCGAGCGCTGGCTCTACTATCTGCTGAGCGAACACGACCCGGAGTTCTCGGAGCTGTTCCGCGTGTCCGCCGACTTCTCCGACGTGATCGACCGTGACGGCGGACACAGCGAGGAACTCGCCGCGCTGATCGCCGGGATGCTGCGCCGGGGCGGGCTGGCGCCGTTCAGCCGCGATGCCGTCGCCCGGGTGGTGGAGCACAGCGCCCGGCTGGCCGGCGACGCGGACAAGCTGTCGGCTCGCATCCGGCCGCTCGGCGACCTGCTGGCCGAGGCCTGTCACTGGGCCCGTGAAGCGGGCCGCCGGCGCGTGGACGAGGAAGACGTCGAGCGGGCGCTGACGGAGTACGAGCACCGCCACGACCGCATCCGCGAGCGCTACCGGGAGGCCATCGCGCGCCGCTCCATCCTGGTGGACGTCACCGGCGAGGCGGTGGCACAGGTCAACGGGCTGTCGGTGCTGCAGCTGGGCAAGTACGCCTTCGGGCATCCCACCCGCATCACGGCCACCGTGCGCGTGGGCGATGGCAGCCTGCTCGACATCCAGCGCGAGGTGGAGCTCGGCGGCCCCATCCACAGCAAGGGCGTGCTCATCCTCGGCTCGCTGCTCGGCGCGCGTTATTCACGGGAGGCGCCCCTGTCATTGTCGGCCAGCCTGGTGTTCGAGCAGACCTACGGCGGGGTGGAGGGCGACAGCGCGTCGGTGGCCGAGTTCTGCAGCCTGGTATCGGCGCTGGCCGAGGTCCCGGTGCGCCAGGCCGTTGCGGTTACCGGTTCCGTGAATCAGCACGGCCGGGTGCAGGTGGTGGGCGGCATCAACGAGAAAGTCGAAGGTTTCTTCGACGTCTGCGCCGATGCCGGCCTGACCGGCGACCAGGGCGTCGTTATCCCCGCCGACAACCGCAAACACCTGATGCTGAGGCGCGACGTGCGCGAGGCCGTGGAGGCCGGACGCTTCCACGTCTACGCGGTGGATACGGTGGACGAGGCCATCGAATTGCTGACCGGCGAGAGCGCCGGCGTCGCCGACCGGGACGGCAACTACCCGGCCGCGACGGTGAACGGCCGTGCCCAGAAGACGCTGTCCGGTTTCTCCGAAGGCAGGGCCCGCTTCGTGGCGCGGCAGCTCGATAATGTCGAGAAGGCCGCCAACCGCAATGGCAACGGCAATGGCAGCAGTGATGGCGACGGAAAGTGACCGCAGGCTCAGCATCGCCGTCGCGCTGGATCCGGCCGCGCCGCTGGAAGGCGCGCTCCGGTCTGCGCTCTCTCTGGCCGGGCCCTCGGCCGCCCTGATCGGCGTCTTCGTGCAGGATACGGAGACCGCGGAACTGGAACGCTCCGGACTCGCCCGCGAGGTGACGACGCTGGGCGAGACGCGGTCGATCGGCGGCGGGCGCCTGACCCGGCAGCTGGCCGTGCGCTCGCGCGCCGTGCGGCTTTCCTTCGAGCGCGGCGCGGCCAGCCTCGGGGTGCAGCACTCCTTCGAGGTCCTGCGGGGGCCGGGCATCGAGGCGCTTCGCCGCCGGCTGGAACAGCTCGACGCGCTGGTGATCTCCCGGGCGCATCGGCGGGCGGGCGTGCGCAGTTGGTACGGGCTTCCCGTGCACCGGCTGGTGGGCGAGCCAGGCCGGATGGTGCTGTTCGTGCAGGAGGAATGGTCGAGCGGCCGGCGCGTGGTCCTGCTGCCTGGCGCAGGCGAGCGCGCGGCGGAGGTTCAGGCGCTGGCCCGCCGGATCGCGGCCGCGGAGGGGCTGGAGGCCGTCGTCCTGCGCGGAGCGGAGACGGCGGCACCCGCGCCGGGCGGTTTCCGGTCGCGGCCGCTCGCCCGGGCGATGCCCGCGGAGGTGGCGGCGGCGCTCGGCGCCGAGGATGCGCGGGTGCTGATCATCCCCCGGGAACACCCGCTGGCCGCGCCTGCCGCCTTCGCAGAACTCCTCCGCCGCACCGACAGCTCGATTCTCCTCGCCTGAATGGCGGGATTCGCTAGATCCCGGTATTGAACGGCGCGCGCACCGGCGTATGTTCGAAGGGAGGAACGGACGCCGGCAGGCCGCCGGGAGGAGATGACATGGATACCGCTGCAGTCGAGCACTCGCGCGAGCTGCGCGAAGAACGGGAACAGATGGTCGCCCGCCAGATCGAGGGCCGGGGCGTGCGCTCCGGTGCGGTCCTGGAGGCCATGCGCCGGGTGCCGCGGGAGGTCTTCCTGCCCGAGCGCCTGCGGGAATTCGCCTACGACGACAACCCGCTGCCCATCGGCGAGGGGCAGACCATCTCCCAGCCCTATATCGTGGCCATGATGGTCGAGGCGCTCGCTCTCGAAGGCGGCGAGAAGGTGCTGGAGATCGGCGCGGGCTCGGGCTACGCGGCCGCGATCCTGGGCGAAATCGCCAACGAGGTGTACACCATCGAGCGGGTCGGCGCCCTGGCGGAGCGCGCCCGTCAGGCGCTGGCCTCCCTGGACTACGACAACGTCCACGTCCTGCACGCCGACGGCACGCTGGGCTGGGCCGACGAGGCGCCTTTCGACGCCATCGTGGTGGCCGCGGCGGGTCCGGACGTGCCCGAGTCGCTGAAGAGCCAGCTGAAGGTCGGCGGCCGACTGGTCATTCCCGTCGGGCCCCGGCCCTACGCCCAGGAGCTCGTCCGCATCACGCGCGTGTCAGAAACCGATTACGCCACCGAGGACCTGGCCGACGTGCGCTTCGTGCCCCTCGTGGGCGAGCAGGGCTGGCAGGCGGACGCCGACGAGCCCGCGCGGGAGGCCCGGCGCCGGCCGGCGACGCTGGAGGCGAGCATCGCCGGGCAGGCGGAAGCGTTCGACGACATCGAGGGCGCCGACCTGGACGGCCTGCTCGGGCGCATCGGCGACGCGCGCATCGTGCTGCTCGGCGAGGCCAGCCACGGCACCTCCGAGTTCTACCGTATGCGTGCGCGCATCACCCGGGAGCTGATCGAGCGCAAGGGCTTTTCCTTCATGGCCATCGAGGGCGACTGGCCGGACGCGGCCCGGGTCGACCACTACATCCGCGACCTCGACCAGCCGCCGTCGGAGTGGACCGCATTCGCCCGCTTCCCCACCTGGATGTGGCGCAACGCCGAAGTGCACGAACTGGTGGAATGGCTGCGCCGCCACAACGCCGGCCTGCCCGAGGCGCAGCGCTTCGCCTTCTACGGCCTGGACCTCTACAGCATGTACGGCTCCATCCGCGCCGTCCTGCGCTACCTGGACGACGTGGATCCGGATACCGCCGACCTGGCCCGCCGGCGCTATGGCTGCCTCACTCCGTGGCAGACCGATCCCGCCACCTACGGCCACGCGGCCCTCACCGGCTCCTACCGCAGCTGCGAGGACGACGTCGTGCGCATGCTCACCGATCTGCTGGAGCGCCAGGCCGAATATGTGGCCGCCGACGGCGAGCGGTTCCTGGACGCCATGCAGAACGCCCGGCTGGTGGCCAATGCCGAACGCTACTACCGCAGCATGTACTACGGCTCGCGCACCTCGTGGAACCTGCGCGACACCCATATGTTCGACACGCTGTCGCTGCTGCTCGACCACCACGGCCCGGACGCGAAGGCCGTGGTCTGGGCGCACAATTCCCACATCGGCGACGCCACGGCCACCGAGATGTCCGCCCGGGGCGAGACAAACCTGGGCCGGCTGTGCCGGGAGGAGTTCGGCGAGGGCGTATACAACGTCGGCTTCGGCACCCATGCGGGCACCGTCGCGGCGGCCTCCGACTGGGACGGCCCCATGGAGGTGAAGATCGTGCGGCCGTCGCTGCCGGACAGCTACGAGCGCCTGATGCACGACACCGGCGTCGGCCGCTTCCTGCTGGATCTCAGCGACGACGGCGAGACGGAGCTGCGCGACGCGCTGTCCAGGCCACGTCTCGAGCGCGCCATCGGCGTGATCTACCGCCCCGAGACGGAACGCATGAGTCACTACTTCGAGGCGGTGCTGCCGCGCCAGTTCGACGAGTACGTGTGGCTGGACAGCACCCGGGCCGTGACGCCGCTCGCCACCGACGAGCTGGAGGACATGCCGGATACCTATCCGTTCGGCCTGTAGGTCCGAAGAAGCGCCGACGGGACCGCGGGGGACGCTTGAAAAACGGCTTCCCGGCCACGATCTATACGCTGACGAGCGGGGAGTCTCGCGTATAGAGCAGGCGTATGAAGTACAAGGACTATTACAAGATCATGGGCGTGGACCGGGATGCCACCCAGGACGAAATCAAACGCGCCTACCGCAAGCTCGCCCGCAAGTATCACCCGGACGTCAGCAAGGAGGCGGATGCCGAGGCCCGCTTCAAGGAGGTCGGCGAGGCCTACGAAGTGCTGAAGGACCCGGAGAAGCGCGCCGCCTACGATCAGCTGGGCGCCGACTGGAAGGCCGGACAGGACTTCCGGCCGCCGCCCGACTGGGACGCCGGCTTCGAATTCTCCGGCGGCGGCTTCACCGGCGGCGACGCCTCGGCCTTCAGCGACTTCTTCGAGTCCCTGTTCGGCGGCCGTGGCATGGGCGGCATGGGCGGCACCGGCGGTGGCATGGGCGGTTTTCGCCAGGCCCGGGGCGGCGGTTTCAGCGCCCGGGGCGAAGACCATCACGCAAAGATCCTGATCGACCTGGAGGATGCCTTCGAGGGCGCCACCCGCTCCATCAGCCTGACGGCGCCGTCCGTGGACGGGGAAGGGCACGTGCGCACCCGGCAGCGCACGCTGAACGTGCGCATACCGAAGGGCGTGCGACCGGGCCAGCACATCCGCCTGGCCGGCCAGGGCACGGCGGGCCTGGGCGGCGGCAGCGCGGGCGACCTCTACCTGGAGGTGGAGTTCCGGCCCCACCCGCTGTACCGGGTGGACGGCGCCGACCTGCATCTCGATCTGCCGCTCGCGCCGTGGGAAGCCGCCCTCGGCGCGAAGGTGGAAGTGCCGACGCCGAAGGGCGCGGTGGACCTCACCATCCCGCCAAACACGGCGGCGGGGCGCAAGCTGCGCCTGAAAGGTCGTGGTCTGCCCGGCAAGAACCCGGGCGACCTCTACGCCACGGTGCGCATCGAGACGCCGCCGGCCGACACGGAGGACGAGAAGGCCGCCTACCGCCGCTTCGCGGACCAGTTCGAATTCGATCCGCGCGCCCGCCTGGCCGCGCGCGGCACGGAGGCGGGCCGCTGACCCGCCCGGGACGGAATCATGAGCGAACGTCGCAGCAGGGACACGGGCACGGAGATCACCGGTTTCATCCTCGAGGAGAGCACCACGCTGGGGCTGCGGGAACTGAGCAGCGCCTGTGCCGTGCAGGCCGAGCACATCATCGAGCTGGTGGAAGAGGGCGTGATCGAACCGGTCAGTTATCGCCGCCGGAGATGGCAGTTCACGGGCGCCAGCCTGACCCGCGCACGCCGTGCCGTCGCGCTGCAGCGCGATCTCGGTCTGAATATCCAGGGCGCCGCGCTGGTGCTCGACCTCGTCGACGAGCTGGACCGCCTGCGCTCGCGACTGCGCGCCATCGATCCCGGCTCCTGAATCAACCCCCGCTCGTTAGGTAATTGCCGGCATGGGGCCGGCCGATGCTCTGCGTTACGGTCATCCCGTGATCCGTCGCAAGGAGAGTGTCATGAGGCGCGCGTGTGTGCTGCTGCTCGGCTGTCTGGCCGTTGTTACTGCCCCGGCAGCGGATATCGACGAAGGGAAACGGATTTTCGAATCGGTCTGCGCATCGTGCCATGGCCCGCAGGGTATGCCCGACCCGGACAGCCCTGTCGTGCAGGCCCTCGACCCCGAGCCGGCGGACCTGTCGGACCCGCTGTTCAACAGCCGGGAGCCCCGCGGGGACTGGTTCATGGTCGTCAAGCATGGCGGTCATGCCATGGGTCTGTCCGCCCAGATGCCCGCCCAGGGCGAGAACCTCACCGATGAGGAGATCGAGGCCGTGGTCGCCTACGTGAAGACGCTGGCGGACACCAGCGAATATCCGCCGGGCGAGATGAACCTGTTTCTGCCGGTTCGTACCAAGAAGGCCTTCCCCGAGGACGAATGGGTGTGGAAATCCCGTCTGGAGGACCGGGATGGCGAGGACGTCTTCCGCAACGTGATCGAGTTCGAGAAGCGGGTCGGCAAGGCGGGCCAGACGATACTGGAGATCATCCACGCCGATGACGGCGTCGACTCCGAGTTCGAGGAGGTCGAGGTCGGCTACAAACACGCTTTCGCCTGGAGCCTGGAAGACCGCTCGCTGTGGTCGGCAGCCTTCGTCGTGGCCGTGCCGCTGCAGAGCGAAGGCGAGGTGGAGCTTACGCCCTATCTGGCTTATGCCAAACAGTTGAACGATGCGGCCATCTTCCAGGGCAGCGCCCGTGTGAAGCTGCCGGTGGACGACTTCGATCAGGGCGAGCTCGAGCTGGCCGGCATCGTGCACTACACCTGGAGTCCGTGGCCCCGCCGCGTCTTCCCGGGGCTGGAGGTCACGGCCACCGCCCCGTTCGACCGCAACGGGGAAGACGCCGTGCAGTTCACCGTGCTGCCCCAGATGCGAATCGGCCTGACCCGGGGCGGCCATGTGGCACTGAACCTGGGCGTGGAGGTGCCCCTGAGCGATCAGGCGTACGACACCCGCTATCACCTGACCCTGCTGTGGGACTTCGCCGACGGCGGCTTCTTAAAGGGCTGGTAGCGCCGCTCAGAATTTCAGCGTCAGGCCGGCCGTCGCCTGCCACTGGGTGACGGTGCTGCCGCCGGCCTCCAGCAGGCAGACGTTGTCGCTGCCGCCGGCGACGCAGAACAGGTTCGAGTCGCTGTCGACGAAGCTCGTGAAGGCGCGCGCTTCCAGCCGGAAGGCCATGCGCTCGCCGGCGGCGATGCGCAGGCCTGCGCCGAGGGATGCGGAGAAGAAGGTCTCGTCGTCCAGCTCGGCGTCTTCCGCGTCGGCCGGCGCGAAGCGCGAGATGCCCAGCGTCATGACCACGTACGGTCTGACGTTGCCGCCCTGCACGATGTAGGTGCCGCCGCCGTGGAAATAGTCGACGTCCACGTCGACCACCGGCGTGCCGGCGAACAGATCCCCCGTCGTGAACTCGCTGCTCTGCCGCGAGTAGTAGACTTCCCACTGGGTGTTGGCCTCGGCGCGGAAATTGGCCGCCAGCGCGAAGCCGCCACCGTCCTCGATGTCCAGTTCCCCGCCGTCCGCGCGGTCGAAGCTTCCGCCGTAGCGCCAGGCGGCCGAGGCGGTGAGTTCGACGTCGCCGGGTTGCTCGTCGGCGGCTGCGGGCGCGGCAAGCAGAGGCGGGAAGATCAGCAGCGCGAGCACGGCTGGCGGGGCTGCACGGCGGGGCGTCATCATGGGTCTCCTGTCCGTGGCTCTTGTCCATAGGATGGGTCCGCATATGGTAGCGTACGACGCCACCCCCGGAAGGACTCGCCCATCCGCAAAGGCTTCAGACTCATCGGCGACGTCGCCCTGGCCGCAGTCTGCCTCGGCCTGGCGCCGCTCGCCAAGAAAGCCGCGCTGACGGCCGGTGCGGCGCCGTTGCCGCTGGCCGTTGCCACGACGGCCGTGGCGGCGGTGGTCGCGCTCTCGCCGCTGCTCGCCGCCGGGCCGGGGCGTACGCTGGCCGGCCATGGCCGCGGGACCTGGCGACATGTGTTCCTGGTGGGGGCGATGGGCTCCGGGGCGGTCGTGCTGCTCAGCGTGCTCGCCATGACGGAGACCACGGCCACCAATCGCAGCCTGTTCCAGTCCATGTATCCGGTGGCCACCGCCGTCGCGGCCCGGTTCCTGCTGGCCGAGCGCCTGAGCGGGGTCGCCTGGCTCATCATCGCCGTGATGAGCGCCGGGCTGTTCCTCATGAATACCGGGCCCGGTGGCATCGTGATCGGCTGGCCGTTCTGGGCGCTGGCGGCGACGCTGCCGCTGATCGGCCTGGCAGACGTCTACGCCAAGCGCACGCTGCGGGACGCGGATCCGCGCTTCGTGGCCGCCGGCAGGCTGTTGTTCGGCACGGTGGTATTGCTCGCCGTGCTGCCCTGGACGGCACCGGCGCAATGGTCCGCGCTGACCGCGGTGTGGTGGTGGGTGCTCGGCGCGGGCGTCGCGATGGCCGGCGGCGTGCTAGGTCTCTACCGGGCGATGCAGACCGCCGGCGCCAGCGTGGCTGCCGCGTTTGTCGGCCTCGCCCCGGTGCTCACCGCCGCCGCGGAATGGCTGCTGCTGGGCACTGCCTTTGCGCCCCTGCAGCTCGCCGGGCTCGCTCTGGTCGTGGGCGGGGCCGCGGCGCTGGCACTCCGCGTATAGCGGCGCGGTCCGGCTGCGCCAATCGCCGTGTCCCGCCATGCGCGACAGGGTGCAAGGAGAACCGGAAGCCAGCCTCTGCTGATATACTCCGTCGGTATGAATCTCGAACACGCACTCGCAGACCCGTCCAGCGAATTCGAAACACCGGAAGCGGTCCTGACCCAGCAGGAGCTGACGCCGGAGCAGAAGAAGGCCATCCTGGAGCGCTGGCGCCAGGATGCCGAGCTGCTGCAGCAGGCCGAAGCCGAGAACATGGCCGGCGGCGAGCCGAGCATGCTCGCCCGCGTGCAGCAGGCGCTGGCGCAGCTCTGACCGCGCGTCCGGCGGTCGCTACCGGTCGGCCTCGTTCGGCGTTGTTCGCCGCCCGCCGTCCCCGGTCAAATACGGTGGTCGGCTAGGGCGGCGCCGGGTCCCCCGTGAGGTACAGCACCCGGTAGAGCACCGGCACCACGCCGAGCGTCAGCACCGTGGCGAAGGCCAGGCCGAAGATGATGGCGATGGCCATCGGCTCCCACATGGGCCCGCCGCCGATCCAAAGAGGGATGAGTCCGCCGATCGTGGTGGCCGCGGTCAGCAGTATCGGTCGCGCGCGCTGGCGCGCCGCCGCCACCACGGCCTCGGCCTGCCCGAGCCCGTTCTCTTCCTGCTCGATCCGGATCCGGTCCAGCAGGACGATGGCGTTGTTGATGACGATGCCGGCGAGCGATATCACGCCGAGCAGCGTCATGAAGCCGAAGTAGGAGCGCGCGATCAACAGCCCCGCGATCACGCCGATGAACGCCAGCGGGATGGTGGTCAGGATAATGGCGGGCTTGCGCACCGAGTCGAACTGCAGCACCAGCAGCAGCACGATCAGCATGACCGCGAACGGCAGCTTCTCCATGATGGAGGCGTTCGCGTCCGCGGATGTCTCCGCCTCGCCGCCCAGGCTCCAGCTCACGCCGTACGGCCAGTCGGCGGAAGCCTCCCGCAGCCACGGCTCGATGCGCTCGATGACCCCGCTGGAGGTGTAGCCGGGCTCGAGCAGTGCCTCGGCTGTCATGGTGCGCTGACGGTCGCGCCGCTTGATCACCCCCGGCTGCCAGACGATCTCCGGCACGGCAACCTGGCTCAGCGGCACCGTGCGCGAGCCGCCGTGGGCGTAGACGGCGATGTTGCCGAGGCGGTCCGGATGCAGGCGCTCGTCGCCCGCCGAGCGCAGCACGATCGGGATCAGGTCGTCTTCTTCCCGGAACTCGGTCGTCTCCAGTCCCGAGAGGTATGTCTGCATGGCGATGGCGACATCCTGGTTGGTGACGCCGGCCTGCTGGGCCCGGGTCTCGTCGATGCGCACCTCCACCTTCTTGGTGCGGGCGCCCCAGTCGTCGGTGACCTGGGTGGCGCCCGGCGTTTCGCGCAGCCTGGCCTTGACCTCGTCCAGCAGCGAGAACAGCGTCTCCGTGTCTCGTCCCTTCAGGCGGATGGCAATGGGCGGCCAGGCAGGCTCGCCCATCGGCAGGGGGCGCACGGTGACCTTGGCGGGCGGGAAGCGCTCCAGCACGAAGGACTCGATCTCGGGCACGACCAGCCGGTCGATGGTCGCGCGCTCGCCGGTGTGGCCGAGGATCAGTGCGTAGCTCGGGTTCGGCGGCTCTGGGCTGTACGACAGGATGAAGCGCGGCGCGCCCTCGCCGACGAAAGCCGCCCATTGCTCGATGCCGTCCCGCTCCTGTCTGTCGGCGAGCTCTGTGGCGATGAATGACTCGAGTTCCGCCGTCATGGCGTCCGTCGCCTCGATCGGCGAGCCCACCGGCAGCTCCAGCTCCGCGGTGAACGTGGTCCGGTCGTTTGCCGGGAAGAAGATGTCCGGCACCCAGCGCAGCGCGTACAGCGACAGGGCGAATACGGCGGCGACGGCGGCGAGCGTCATCCCCGGGCGCGCCAGGACGGCGCGCAGCGCGGCATCGTAGCGGCGCATCGCCGGCCCGTCCGCCGCGTCCGGATCCCGTTCTCCGACCTGCAGGAACGTGATGCACAGCAGCGGTATCAGCGTCAGCGCCATCACCCAGGAGGAGAGCAGGGTGATCGTCACGACCTTGAACAGCGGCGCCGTGTACTCGCCGGTGGACGACTCGGCCAGGTAGATCGGCAGGAACGCGGCGGAGGTGGTGAGGGAGGAGATCAGCAGCGGCAGGCGCAGCTCGCGGGCCGAGGCCAGCGCCGCGGTCTTGCCGTCCTCGCCGTCGCGCATGCGCACCATGATGGACTCGGACATGACGATGGCGTTGTCCACCAGCATGCCGAGGGCGATGATCAGCGCGGCCAGCGACACCTGGTCGAGGCCGATGTCGAACACTCCCATGAGCGCGAAGCTGGAGAGGATGGCGGCAGGCACGAGGCTGGCCACCACCAGGCCGGTGCGCACGCCGAGGAAAGCCAGCATTACCAGGCCGACGACGAGCACGGCCTGCACCAGGTTGGAGACGAAGTCGTCGATCTTGTCCTCTACCACCTGCGGCTGGAACTGCAGCACGTCCAGCTCGAGGCCGATGGGATAATTGCCGCGCACCCGCGCCAGGACTTCCCGAACCGAGCCGCCGAGTTCGATGATGTTGCCGCCCTCGCGCATCGAGACGGCCAGTATCAGGCTGGGCTCGCCGTTGTAGCGCACCCGCTGGTCGGGCGGGTCGATGTAGCCGCGGCGGACCTCGAGCACGTCGGACAAACGCACGATCTCGCCGCTGGCCGGGATGCGGATGAGCGTGTTGCGGATGTCGTCCACCGAGGCGAAGCTGCCGCTCGGCTCGAGCACGATCTTCTCGTACTCGGTGGTGATGTCGCCGCCGGGCAGCACGATGTTGCGCGCCTCCAGGGCCTCGCGCAGCTGCAGCGGGGAGAGGCCGTATTCCGACAGCACGGTGTTGTCGAACTCGCCGAAGATGCGCTCCTCCTGCGCGCCTGCCACCTCCACCTTGGCGGCGTCGGGGATCAGCAGCAGCTCGTCGCGCACCTCGTCGGCCACTTCCTCCAGTTCCCGGTAGCTGTAGCCGTCGCCGGTGACCGCGATCTGGATGCCGTAGACGTCGCCGAACTCGTCGTTGACGAACGGGCCGCGCACGCCGTCGGGCAGGTCCGGCGCCACCCGCTCCACCTTGCGGCGCAGGTCGTCCCAGATCGGCTGCATCTCCTTGTATTCCTCGCGGATGTCCACGTAGATGACGGAGACGCCCACCTTCGAGCTGCTGCGCACCGTGTCCAGCTCCGGCATCTCCTGGATCACCCGCTCCAGCTTGTCGGTGACCAGCATCTCGACCCGCTCGGGACTCGCGCCGGGGAACACGGTCTGCACCATCGCCGTGCGCACGATGAAGCCCGGATCCTCCGCCCGCGGCATTTCGCGGTAGGCGAGGCCGCCGGCGACGAACAGGATCAGCAGCGAGACGACCGTGATGCGTCGCTTCTCGAGCGCGATGCGGGTGATATCGAGCATCAGTCCCGGTCCAGCAGGCGCACCTTCTGGCCGTCGGCGATGCGTCGCACGCCGGCAGTGACCACGAGCTCATCCGCCGACAGGCCGCGGGTGATGACCATGCCGTCCGGGTCGGGCCGGCCGGTCTCGACGGCGCGGCGGCTCGCCGTGTAATGACCGGACCCGTCGTCCGCAGGCTCCAGCACGAAGACGAATCGTCCCTGCCGGTCCTCGCCGACCGCCACCGTGGGCACCATCAGCTCGCCCCGGTCGCCGGTGGCGGGCAGCAGCAGCTTCGCCTCGGCGGCCATCCCGGAGCGCACCACCCCGCAGCCGCCGCCGAGGGCGATGGTGACCGGATAAGTCGCGCCGCGGGGGCCGGTGGCCACGCCCACCTCCGAGACCGTGCCGGCTATCTCCTGCAGGTCGACGGCGTCGATGGACACCGTCGCCGCCATGCCGCTGCGGATCCGTTCGATGTAGATCTCGGGCACGTTGACGACCACCTCGGCGCAATCGCCGCAGTTCACCCTGGCGATCGGCTGGCCGGCCTGGACGTTCTGATTGACCTCGGCGACGAGTCTGGCCACCGTGCAGTCCGCAGGCGAGTACAGGCGGGTGTAGGAGAGCTGCAGCCGTGCCGCCTCGAGCTTCTGCCGGGCCGCATTGACGGAGGCCCGGGCCGATTCGAACGCGGCGCGGGCGCTGTCCAGGTCGCTGCGCGAGGCGTTGCGGTTCTCGTACAGGCCGCGCACGCGCTCGTAGCTGGCTGCCGCATTGCGCTCCTGGGCGCGCGCCTGGGCCAGTCCGGCCTCGGCCTCCTCCAGCCGCACCCGGTAGTCGGTGGGGTCCAGCCGGCCGATCAGCGCGCCGGCCTCCAGCCGGTCGCCGAGTGCCACGGGCAGTTCGATCAGCGTGCCATTCACCTTGAAGGAGAGGTCGGTCTCCATCTCGGCCTGGGCGACGCCGGAGAAGGTCTCGGCCTCCTGTGTGCCCGCCGCCACGACGCGGCTGTAGCGCACCGGGCGCACCTCCGGCTCCGTGGGCGGAGGCGTCGCCTCGCAGGCGGCAAGCAGCCCCAGCGCGATGAGGATGGCCGTGGCGGCCGCTGCCGTCCGTGGCGATTCAGTTCTGTTCATGGGCATTGCCTCTGTCCCCGACGCCGTCCTGCACGAACGCGAGTGCGCGGCGGAGGAATTCCTCCCGATAGTCCGGCTCCAGCACCAGGCGGAAATCCGCCGTTGCCCGTAGCACGTCCATCAGGTCGATGAGGTAGCGGAAGCGGGCGTTCTCCGTGCCCAGCTCCGCGTCGAGCAGCGCGTCCTGGGCCTCCAGCAGGTCCGTGATGGAGGCTGCGCCGCGGCCGTAGGCGTCCGAGACGATGTCCAGATTCTCCCGCGCCGCCCGCGCGGCCTCCTCGGTGAGCCCGATGGACAGGAACGAGGCTCCCGTCGCATGCAGCGCGATGCGCATCCGGGCCTCGATGTCCTCTTCCGCGGCGATGCGCTCGGCCTGCAGCCGGGCGAGCTCCAGTTCGGCCGCCGACAGCCGCGCCCGCAGGGCGCCGCCGCTGAATATCGGCCAGGAGGCGGTCAGCGCGACGTTCCAGGAGCGGTCGTCGCGCTGGATGAGCCCCTGGAACAGCGACGCCCCGGACCCTGCGCCGCTCGCCTGGATGCGCTCGCCGGCCCCGGCCTGCAGCGCGATCTCCGGCACGTAGAACTTGCGGCGGGCGGCGAGGCGCTGGCGCTCGCCGGCGGCGATGCGCTCGTCCAGGCCGGCGAGCTCCGGCGAGCGCTCCAGCGCTTCCCGGACCAGGAACGCGCGGAAGCGGTCCCAGGCGGTCCGTGAGTCGATGAGGCGGCCGAAGCGCTCGGAGCGGAAGTATCCCAGCGTGGTGTCCACGCTGCCCTCCGCCGGCCGGGGCGGGTTTTCCTGGGAGGCGCCCAGGGCCTGGCCCAGGCGCACGCCGGCCTGGTCCAGCGCGCGTTCCGCGTCGATGAGGTCCACCCGGTCCGTGGCCAGACGGCTCTCCCAGCGCAGCACGTCGGCGCGCCCGGAGTAGCCGATGGACTCCCGCACCCGGGCCAGCTGCAGATTCTCCCGGGTGATCTCGAGGTTGGCCTGGCGCACCTCGTAGATGGCGCGGGCGCGCAGTACCTGCAGATACGCCTCGCCGGCCGACCGCATGACGTCGAGCTCCCGGGCGCGGTAGTTGAGGATGCTGGCGTCGACCTGCCGGCCGGCGGCGCGCCAGTCGGCCACCGCGTCGTCCGAGTAGACCACCTGGCGGGCGCTCAGCTGCAGGTCGGTGCTGCGTTCGGGCTGCAGCAGCGCACGGTCTGCATCGATGTGGGTGCGGCCCGCCTCCAGGCCCAGCTGCGGCAGCAGGCGGGAGCGCGCCGAATCGAGTTCGGTGGCGGCGAGTTCCGGGCCGTAGGCCGCGGCCTGCAGGCGGCGGTTGCGCCGCACGGCGATGGCCAGCGCCTCGGTGAAGGAGACTTCCTCGCCCCACTGGCCGGGCTGCGGATTCAGCAGGCGGGCATCGGCCATGACCGAGAAGTCCGGCTCGTAGCCCAGCCGTCCCGCCACCGCCATGTTGATGGTCAGCCGCTGTACGTGATTCAGCGCCACCGGGATGCCCGCGGGATCGTCGCCGAGCAGGATGCGCTGGACGTTGAGCGCGATGCGCCGTGCGGCGACGATGTCGGCCTGCTCGCCGCCTCCCAGGTTCATCAGGAGGCCGTGGTCCAGTTCCTCGCCGCCCAGCATGGAGAACGAGGGCAGGTCCATGGCGATCAGCCGGTCGGCCAGCCGGCGCACGTCGTCCGCACTGAAGCGCAGCAGCGGCGTCACGTAGACGGCATCTGCATCGGTCAGCCGGCCGAACACCGACTCGGGCGAGGGACCCGTCGGCACGATCTCCACCCGGATGCCGAAGCGCTGCTCGATCTCGGCCTCCTTCTCCCGGCGCAGCCGCGGCAGCGCTGCCAGGATGTGGGCATCGACGAGGATGGCGAGATCGTCGAACTCGACGGCGCGGCGGAAGCTGCGCACCTGTTCGCCCATGCTGCGGAAGTCCGTCAGGTAGGTGAAGTTCCGCTTCCCGCTGGCGCCGTCCGTCAGCGGAAAGCCCTGCAGCTCCGGGTCCGCCACGATGGCGGCCACCACGGGTTTCGGCAGGGTGTCGATGTCGGCGGCCGCCTGGCTGGCGAGGACGCCGAGCGTGACCACCACGTCGATGCTCTCGTCGGCGAGCTGTGCCTCGAGCGCGTCGCGGGCGCCGGCGAGGGTCCAGTCGCCGACCCGGGTGGTCTCTTCCCCCATCTCCAGCCGCCATTCGCCCTCCAGCAGCGCGGCGATCTCCCCCCGGATCCGTTCGCGGCTGAATATCGGCCGGCTGAGTGGCCCGTCCAGCACGACGCCGACCCGGGCGACGGGCAGCTGCTCGCCGAGGCCGCTTGCTGCCAGGGCGAGCAGTAGTGCGAGAGCGAGGCCGCGTGCGATCATACGCGCCATATTATTGGGGGCACGGAGCGGAGGCTATTGTGCGTGTTACGCATGCGCGGGCGGTAGCGGCACATCGGGCGGCAATCCGCGGCTCGGTCGCGGCAGTCGGTGCGGCCTTGCTGACCGCGATCGGCCTGTTCCCCGCCACGGCGCCGCAAGCCCAGGAGGCTGCGGCGGCCACAGAGGTCACCGCCGCACTGGTCCAGTCGCGGCTGGAGCAGGTGCAGGCCTCGGCAGCCTACGACGCCGAGACGAAGGCGGCGGCGACGGAGCAGTACCGCCGCGCGCTCGCAAACCTGGAGGCCGCGGCGGCGCACCGGCAGGCGGCGGCGCGTTTCGAGCAGGCGCAGGTGAGTGCGCCCCGGCAGACCGAGGAGATACGCCGGTCGCTCGCCGCGGCCGCCGGCCGCGATCCGCTGGCCGGACTGGATTTCGGCGAGGATGCGCCGGCGCGCGAGATCGAGCGGCGCCTGCAGCAGGAGCGCGCCGAGGTGGCCGCGGCCCAGGCGAGGCTCGCCGAGCTGGAGCAGAGCCTTGCCGCCGCGCAGACCCGACCCCAGGCGGTGCGCCAGAGGCAGGCGGGTGTGGCGCAGGAGACGAGGGAGGTTGCGGCCGGGATGAACCAGGCCGCACCCACCGACGAGAGCGATATCGTTACCCAGGCCCGCGCGTGGGCGCGGCAGACCGCGGTCCGTGCGCTGGCCGAGGAGGGCCGCAAGCTCGACCTTGAGTTCCTCAGTCTGCCCATGAGAGTGGAGTTGCTGGAGGCGCAGCGCGACGAGACCCGCCGCACGCTGGAAGCCGCGCAGGCCCGGGTTCGGGCGTTGCAGTCGGCGCTGGGCGAGCGGCGGCGGACCGAGACCGAGCGCGTGATAGGCGAGATCGACCCCGGCGAACTGGGCGAAGTCGCCGACCACCCCCTGGCCCGGGAACTGCTGGAAGGCAACCTTGCGCTGGCGGACGAGCTCGGCGAACTGACCCGGCGCCTCGAGCAGCTGACCGCCGACGACGAACGTGCCCGGGCGCGGCTGCAGTCGCTCGAACGCCGTTTCCAGAACGCGCGCCAGAAGCTGGAGGTGGCCGGCGTCAGCCCGGCGATGGGGCGCTATCTGGGAGAGGAGCGGCGCGACCTGCCGCCGCTGGCCGACTACCGCCGCGATTCCCGCGAGCGGGAGGAGCGGATTGCGGAGGCCGGTCTGCGCGACATCCGGCTGGAAGAGGCGCTGCAGCAGTATCGCGACGCGGACGCGCGCGTGGAAGATCTCCTGCAGGGCCTCCCGCCGGCAGAAGCCGGGGCGTTACGGGGGCCGCTCGGCCGCCTGGCGAGTGTGCGTCAGGACCTGCTGCGGCAGCTGGCCGAGGTGAACGACGACTACATCCGCCTGCTGTCCGACTACGAGTACACCGAGTCCAGGCTTTATCGCGTGGTGCAGGAGTACCGGGACTTCCTGTCCGAACGCCTGATGTGGGTGCGCAACCGGCCGACGCTGGGGCCGGCCGGCCTGCTGGGCCTGCCGGGTGAGGTCGCCGCCTTCCTGGCGCCCGGGCAATGGCTGGAGGCCGCCGAGGTCTTTCTTCTCCGCCTCACGCGCTCGCCCCTGCAGATGCTCGCCGTGCTCTCGCTGCTGGTCTTCTGGTGGCGCCTCGGCGCGCTGCGTGCCGGGCTCAGGGCGAGCGCCGCGAAGGTCGGCAAGCCGTCTGAGGATACGTTTGCGAGCACGCTGCGGGCGGTCGGCATCACACTGGTGATGACGGTGCCCTGGCCCCTGTTCACGGGGGTCACGGGTTACGAGCTCAGTGCGTCGTGGCAGGCGACGTCGGCATCCCGGGCCGTCGGCACCGCGTTGCTGCAGATCACGCCCCTGCTGTTCTTCCTGCGCGCATTCCGGATCCTGTGCACGCCGGGCGGCGTGGCCGAGGGTCATTTCCGCTGGGCGCCGGACGGACTCGCCCGGCTGCGCCGGCAGATGGATCAGCTGATGCTCACCCTGCTGGTGCCGGGCTTCGTTCTGGTGGCGGCCACGGGGTTCCAGGAGACTGCCTCCGTCGGCGCCCTGATCCAGGTCGTATTCCTGGTGCTGATCGGCGGGCTGATGGTGTTCCTCTATCGGCTGCTGGTGCCCCGTCGCGGAATCCTGAAGGCCCTGCAGCGTCGGGAGGGCGATGAGCCGGTGCTTTCCTGGCCCTGGTTCTGGCTGCTGCTGTCGCTGGCGCTGCCCGCCGCCCTGGGTCTGATGGCGCTCGCTGGCTTCCTGTATTCCGCCGGCACTCTGCTCGGCCAGCTGATCAACACGCTGTGGCTGGTCTTCGGCCTGGTACTGCTGCGCGAGCTCGTGGTGCGCTGGCTGCTGGTCATGCGCCGCCGCCTGCTCCTGCGAGAGGCGCTGCAGCGGCGCGAGGCCGCCCGCGCCGCGCGGGAGGCAGAGGGCACCGTGCCCGCGGCATCCGACGAGTCGGCAGCGGTGGCCGCCGAAACCCCGGCGGACATCGGCTCGCTCGACGCCGATACGCGAAAACTCGTCAACGTGGCGCTGGCCGTGGCCGCTTTCTTCGGATTCGGCGCCATCTGGTCCGGCATGCTGCCGGCGCTGGGCGCCTTCAGCGACATCACCCTGTGGCAGTCCGTGCAACAGGTCGGCGGCGAGGAACGGATCCGGGCGGTCACGCTCATGGACATCTTCGCCGCAGCGCTCGCCGTCCTGCTGACGGTGGTCGGCGCCCGCACCGTTCCTTCCCTGTTGGAGATCGTGCTGCGCCAGCGCCCCTCGGTGACACCGGGCAGCCGGCTTGCCTTCGCCACGCTCGCCCGCTACAGCATCGCCGGCATCGGCCTTACCTTCGTGCTGGCCACCATCGGGGTGGACTGGTCGAAGCTGCAGTGGCTGGTGGCGGCGCTGGGTGTCGGCATCGGTTTCGGGCTGCAGGAGATCGTGGCCAACTTCATCAGCGGACTGATCATCCTGATGGAGCGGCCCGTGCGGGTCGGCGATATCGTCACGGTCGGCGATACCAGCGGCGCCGTCACCCGCGTGCAGATCCGGGCCACGACGATTCGCACCTGGGACCGGCAGGAGCTGCTGGTGCCGAACAAGGAGTTCATCACCGGCCGCGTGCTGAACTGGTCGCTCTCGGACGAGATCATCCGCATCTACTTCATGGTGGGCGTGGCCTACGGCAGCGACGTCGAGAAGGCGCTGGTACTGATCGAGGAGGCGGCCCGCGAGCATCCAAAGGTGCTGGACGATCCGGCGCCGCTGGTGACGTTCGAGTCCTTCGGCGACAACTCGCTGAATCTGGGTCTGCGCTGCTTCGTGCCGGCACTGGACGTGCGCCTGGAGACGAGCACGGACCTGCACCGGGCCATCAACCGCAAGTTCAACGAGGCGGGCATCGTCATCGCCTTCCCGCAGCGCGACGTGCACCTGGACACCACGAGCCCGCTGGAGATCAAACTGATGCGGGGCGCCGACGTCCCGGCGGCCGACTGAGGCCCGGGCGGGGAATCAATCCGGCTCGTTGCCCGGCTTCCACTTGATGTTGCAGCCGATGCTCGGCTTCTGCGGCTCGGGCACCGGCCGCCCCTCCAGCACGGCGTCCAGGGCGACACGGAGGTCGGCGCCGGTCACCGGCTCGTCGTTGCCGGGCCTGCTGTCGTCCAGCTGGCCCCGGTAGGCCAGACGACGGTCGGCGTCGAAGACAAAGAAGTCCGGCGTGCACGCAGCGCCGTAGGCCTTCGCCACCGACTGATCCTCGTCCACCAGGTAGGGGAAGCTGTAGTCCCACTCGGCCGCCTCCTCGCGCATCTTCGCCGGGCTGTCGTCCGGATGCGTCGATGCGTCGTTGCTGTTGATGCCGAACACCGCCACGTCGCGCAGCGTGTAGTCCCGCGCCAGCCGGGCGAGCTCCCCGCGCACGTGTTTCACGTAAGGGCAGTGATTGCAGATGAACATGACCAGCACGGCGGGCGCGTCCGCGGCATCCGCCAGTGAGTGCTCGGCCCCCTCGCAATCCGGCAGGGTGAAGGCCGGGGCTTCTCTGCCCAGCGGCAGCATGCGGGATTCTGTCAGCGCCATCGCTCGTGTCTCCTGTCAGCGTCTCGTTACGGCGTACCGGGTCATGGTAGCAGTGCCGCCACCTGCATCCGAAGCCTGCAGCGGCACGAAACACTCCCCTGCATGCCGGAGAGGTGTGGACCAGGCCGGGTTTGGCCGGATCGTTGGGTCTGTTGAGAGGGCGACACAGGACATGAGGATAGCGGTCATCGGTGCGGGCGTGTCGGGACTGGTCGCGGCACGCGGACTCGCCGCCGAGCACGAGGTGGTGGTGTTCGAGGCCTCGGACCGGCCCGGCGGACATACCCATACGGTCGACGTGGAGGCGCCCGAGGGCACGCTCGCGATCGACACCGGCTTCATCGTCTACAACGAGCGCAATTACCCGGAGTTCGTGAAGCTGCTGGCCGAACTGGGCGTGGAGAGCCAGCCCACCGCCATGAGCTTCAGCGTGCAGTGCGAGCGCAGCGGCCTCGAGTACTGCGGCAGTTCCATGAACGGGATCTTCGCCCAGCGCCGAAACCTGTTGCGCCCGGGCTTCTATCGCATGCTGCGCGACATTCTGCGCTTCAACGAGGAGGGCACGGCGCTCGCCCGCTCGTCCGCGCCGCAGGGCGAGGAGCTGACCGTCGGCGAGTACCTGGAGTATAACGGCTACTCGGCGGCGTTCCGCGAACAGTATCTGCTGCCGATGGCAGCGGCCATCTGGTCCGCCTCGCCGGACCGGGTGGGGGATTTCCCGCTCGCCTATCTCGCCCGCTTCTTCGACCACCACGGCCTCATGCAGCTGACGGACCGGCCACGGTGGCGGGTTATCCGGGGCGGCTCGCGGCAGTACCTGGAGCCCCTGATGCGCTCGTACGCCCGCAACCTGCGGCTGGCGACGCCGGTCCAGAGCGTGGCCCGGGATCGCGACGGCGTCACCGTGACGCCGCGGGGAGCGCCGCCCGAGCGCTTCGATTACGCCGTGCTCGCCTGCCACAGCGACCAGGCACTGGCCATGCTCGCGGACCCCAGCGACGCCGAGCGGGAGGTGCTGGGCGCCATCGGCTATCAGCCGAACGAGGCCGTGCTGCACACCGACGACCGTCTGCTGCCGCGCCGGCGCCGGGCCTGGGCGGCGTGGAACTACCACCGGTCCCGGCAGCCGCAGCGCCGCGTCGCGGTAACCTACAGCATGAACATTCTGCAGTCCCTGCCGACGGAGACCCAGTATCTGGTGACGCTGAACCGCAGTGCCGACATCGATCCCGCGAAGATCATCCGCCGCATCGATTACGATCATCCGGTCTACGACGTCCCCTCCGTCGAGGCCCGCGGACGGCGGCGGCAGATCAGCGGCGTCAATCGCACCGCCTACTGCGGCGCCTACTGGGGTTTCGGTTTCCACGAGGACGGCGTGCAGAGCGCGCTGGCGGCGGTCGAGGACGTGCGCGGCAGCCGCCGGGAGCAGATGAGCGATGCAGAGCTGTATCTATCGCGGGTGGGTTAGGCACCGCCGCTACGGCGAGCCGGAGCACGACTTCCGCTACCGCCTGTTCATGGTGTTCCTGGACCTGCAGGAGCTGGACCGGCTGCGCGGGCGCCTGCTGCTCTGGTCGGCGCGCCGATTTGCCCCCGTGCGCTTCCGGCGCGACGACCATCTCGGCGACCCGTCTCGGCCTCTCGACGAGTGCGTCCGCGAACTCGTCGCCGCGCGCACGGGCCGCCGCCCCGGGGGGCGAATATTCCTGCTGTCCCATCTCGCCTACTTCGGTCATTCCTTCAATCCGGTCAGCATCTATTACTGCATGGGCGCGGGCGATGACGAGATGGAGGCCGTCGTCCTTGAGGTGAACAACACGCCCTGGGGCGAGCAGCACTGCTACGTGCTGGCCGGCGATTCGCTGCGCCCGGCCGCGGGCGGCCGCCGCGCCGGCTTCGACAAGGACTTTCACGTCTCCCCCTTCCTGCCGATGGACATGCGCTACCAGTGCTACTTTTCGCGCCCGGGAGAGATGCTGTCCGTGGCCATGAACGACTTCCAGGACGGCGAGCTGCGCCTGCAGGCCTCGATGGTGCTGCGCCGCCGGCCGCTCACCGGCCGCGAGCTGGCAGTGGCCCTGTTGCGCTATCCTTTCATGACGCTGAAGGTCGTGGCGGGCATCCACTGGGAGGCGCTGCGCCTGTGGCTGAAGCGGGCCCGCTACGTCCCGCACCCCGGAAAAACCGTATAAATGCAGGAGGGCCTTCAGGCCCGAAACCGAATACCGAAACCGAAAACCGAAAACCAAAAACCAAAACCCTCACCGACTCATGAGACACCACGACATCGCCATCGCCGCCAAAGACCGCCGGGAACGGAAACTGCCGTGGAGCGATTCGCTGGCCCGCCGCGGCCTGCTCGGCCGCCTGAACAGCGTCCGTCGCGGCCGGATGGTCGTGCGTGAAGGCGGGCGGGAGCACCGTTTTGGTGCGCCGACCGCCGATTGCCCCCTGGACGTCACCGTGGACATCCTGGATCCGCGCGCCTGGGCGGAGATCGCGCTGGGCGGCGCGCTCGGCGCCGGCGAGGCGTACATGCGCGGCTGGTGGAAGGCCGACGATCTGACCGGCGTGGTGCGGCTGTTCCTGGTGAACCGGGACGTGCTGGAAAGCATGGACGGCGGTGCCGCCCGTCTGCTGCACCCGGTGTTCCGCCTGGCCCATCGGCTGAACCGCAACACCCGCCGTGGCAGCCGCCGCAACATCCAGGCTCACTACGACCTGGGCGACGATCTGTTCAGCCTGTTCCTCGACGACACCATGATGTACTCGGCGGCCGTGTTCGACGACGAGCACACCACGCTGGAGCAGGCCTCGCGGAACAAGATCCGCCTGCTGTGCGAGAAACTGGACCTCGCGCCGGGGCACCGGCTGCTGGAGATCGGCAGCGGCTGGGGCGCGCTGGCCGTCCACGCCGCGAAGGAGTACGGCTGCCGGGTCACCACGGTCACCCTCTCCGACAATCAGCTGAACGCAGCGAGGCGGCGCGCGGAGGCGGAGGGCGTTGCCGACCGGGTCGACGTGCGGCTCTGCGACTACCGGGACCTCGAGGGTACCTGGGACCGGATCGTCTCCGTCGAGATGCTGGAGGCGGTCGGCCATGAGTACTTCACCACCTATTTCCGCAAGGTGGACGACCTGCTCGCCGACGACGGGCTTATGGTGCTGCAGACGATTACCATTGCCGACCAGAACTACGAGCACGCCCGCCGCTCGGTGGATTTCATCAAGCGCTACATCTTCCCCGGCGGCGGCCTGCCCTCCGTCACGGCCATGCTCGACATCATGACACGCGCGACCTCGCTCCGGCTCTGCGACCTGCAGGAGATCGGCTTCGACTACGCCCGCACGCTGGCCGAATGGCGCCGGCGCTTCATGGCGAACCTGCCCGCGGTGCGCGAGCTGGGCTATTCGGACGTGTTCATCCGCATGTGGGAGTACTACCTCTGCTATTGCGAGGGTGGCTTCCGCGAGCGCGCCATCGGCGACGTCCAGATGGTGCTCGGCAAGCCCGGCAATCGCAGTCCGCTCGGTGGTTACCGCCCGTGACGCGGCGCCGGAATCTCGAGCAGAGGAATCGATGGCGATGAGGAAACGGCGCATCGTCATCGTCGGCGCCGGTTTCGCGGGACTGGCCGCCGCCACCGCGATTTCCCGGCGCTACGCGGTGACCGTGGTAGACCCGAACTCCGCGTTCGACTGGACGCCGAACATCCACGAGATCCTCTCGGGTGTGAAGAGCCGGCGCGACGTTCAGCTCGACAGCCGCGCCCTGGTGGAGAATGCCGGCCACCGCTTCCTGGAGGACGCGGTGGAGCGGCTGGACACGGGCGCCCGCCGGGTCCATACGGCGACCGGCGCGGCGCTGGACTACGACGCCTGCCTGCTGGCGCCGGGCGGGATCAGGGCGCGCGGCCGCATAGCGGGTGCCGCGCAGCATGCGGTCGAATTCCGGCATGCCGACGATGCGGCGGTCATTGGGGAGCGGCTGACCGCGATCGCCGGGCGCGGCCGTGCTGCGCCGGCGTCCGTGGCGATCATCGGCGGCGGTATCTCCGGCGTCGAGGCCCTCGGCGAGATGCTGCGCCGATACCGTGACGAGGAGGGTTTCACCGTCCACGTGGTCGAGCGCGAGCCGGAGATCCTGCCGGGCCTGCCGGCGGCGCTGGCCGCAGACATACGCGAGCGCTGCGCCGGGTTGCCGGTCCGATGGCACACCGGCGCAGCCGTATCCCGCCTCACCGCGAGATCCGTCGTCCTGTCTTCCGGCGAGCGCCTCCCGGCGGATCTCGCCATCTGGTCGGCAGGCCTGGCGCCGCCGCCCTTCCTGGCGGACTCGGGGCTGATCCCTGCCGGGCGGCCCCGGTCGAGCTGGGTGCCCGTGCGGCAGACGCTGCAGACCGAGGTGTCTCCCGCCCTGTTCGTGGCGGGCGACTGTGCCGGTCTGCCCGAGCCGCTGCGCAAGCAGGCCTACCACGCGCTGGACATGGGCGAGTATGCCGCCTGGAATCTGCAGCATTTCCTGCGTGGTCGGCCGCTGAGGCCCTTTCGCCCGGCGCACAAGCCGCTGTTGATCTCGCTCGGCGACCTGGACACCTACCTCGTGGCCGGCGAGAGGGTGCTGGCGAGCCCGTTGCTGGCGGCCGCCAAGGAAGGGGTCTACCAGTACTACATGACCAGCCTCTCCCTCGGCTTGCCCGCACCGCGCCTCGCGGCCGGCCTGCTCTCCCGCGCGACAAACGCTCTGCGCAAACAGGTGTTGCCAGAAGCGTTCTCGTGTGCAAGTCTTGCCCGGGTCCGGGGGAGCCGCATCGTCAGCGCCGCCGACTAGCACCTGGCGCTCAGGCGTCATATAGGTGAAATCCGTCAGTGACCTGCGCCGCATACGGACGGGCGGTCGCTGAGGGGGGTGCTACGCTCAGTCGGACACGCTGCGCGGGGATAGCTCGCAGCGGCAGCACAACAAGCTGAAAAGATTCGATGAGGGGTCCTATGAACAGAATAACTGTGCCGGTGCTTCTGGCGCTGGTCTGGTCCGTCCTCGCGCTACCGGCACCTGCGTCGGCAGCCGAGTTCACCATCGGGGACATCGAGGGGAGCTTCAACTCCGAAATCTCCATCGGTGCGAGTTGGCGGGTCGACGAGATCGACCCGGGGTTGGTTTCGCCGGGCAATTTCCCGGGCGGCCGCGCCTCGAGTAATACCGCGGACGACGGCGACCTGAACTTCGAGGACGGCGATATCTACTCGCTGATCCTGAAGGGCGTGCACGACCTGGAACTCACCTACGAGAACATGGGCGTGTTCCTGCGCGGCAAGTACTGGTACGACCACGAGCTCGAGAACGGCTCGCGGCCCCACGGCAACCTGCTGAACCAGTACTTCCCCGGCCAGGAGCTGAACGACGCGGACTTCAATGACTTCGCGAAGTCCTCGGGCATCGAGCTGCTGGACGCCTTCTTCTATGCCGACCTGACCATCTTCGACAATGTGCCGCTGGACTTCCGCATCGGCCGTCAGGTGCTGTCATGGGGCGAGAGCACGTTCATCCAGAACGGCGTCAACTCCATCAATCCCATCGACGTGTCGGCGTTCCGCCGTCCCGGTGCGGAGATCAAGGAAGGCCTGCTGCCGGTCAGCATGGTGACGTTCAATGCCGGCCTCACGCAGTCGCTCAGCGTCGAGACGTTCTACCAGCTGGAATGGGAACGCACGGTCATCGACGGCTGCGGCACCTACTTCTCCCAGACCGACCCCGCAGCCCAGGGCTGCAACGGCGTGACGCTCGACGCCACGCTGCCGGACCGGGTGAACTACTTGAACGGGCTGTTCATCACCCGCACCGAAGACGACATTCCCCAGGACGCCAAGCAGTGGGGCGTGGCCTTCCGTTACTTCGCGGAGAACCTGAACTTCAGCGAGTTCGGCCTGTACTACATCAACATCCACAGCCGCACGCCGTACTTCAGCGGCGTGGTATCGGGCAACCCGACCCTGCCTGACGGCAGCCTCGGCCCGCCGGACGGCAACCCGGACTTCGCGCCCTTCATCCCGGGCAACCCCTTCGGCGGCAACCCGCAGTACACGATCGACTATCCGGAGGACGTCCAGATCTTCGGCGCGAGCTTCGCGACCAACGTGGCCGGCTACGCGGTCTCCGGCGAGGTCAGCTACCGGCCGGACTTCCCGGTGCAGCTGAACACGGTGGACCTGCTGCAGGCGGCCGTGGGCCTGGCGCCCTGGAGCCCCGTGACGCCGCGTGTGCTCGCGACGCCGCCGGGCGAGACGGCGCAGGGCTACGACGACTTCGACGTGCTGCAGTGGCAGTTCACGGTGATCAAGTTCTTCGAGCAGGTGCTCGGCGCCAACCGCCTTTCCATCGTCGGCGAGGTCGGCGGCAACCGGGTGAGCTCGCTGCCGGACCCCGTTTCCTCCACGCGCTACGGCCGCTCACCGATCTTCGGCACGGGCACCTTCGAGCCGATACCGGTCGCTCCCGGCGTGTTCCTGACCTGTGAAGGCATCCCCGGTGTCGCGACGCCGAATATCACGCCGGAGTACTGCACGGACGAGGGCTATGTGACCGACACGAGCTGGGGCTATCGCATCCGCGGCTCGCTGACCTACAACGATGCCATCGCCGGTATCAACCTCACGCCGAACATCGCCTGGTCCCACGACGTCGACGGCTACTCGCCGACGCCGAACTTCAACGAGGGCGCCAAGGCGCTGAGCGTGGGCCTCAACGGCGAGTACCTGAACAAGTACACGGGCTCGCTGTCCTACACCCGCTTCAGCGGCGGCGATTACAACACGCAGAAAGACAGGGATTTCGTCTCCCTCAGCTTCGGCATCATTTTCTGATATCTTGAATTAACGAATGCAATGGTGAAACGAATGCGCAGATCAGCAATCTCCATGGTGTCGGCCGCAGCCTGCCTGCTGGCCGGAACAGCCGTGGCGGGCATCTCGCCCGAGGAGGCCGCGCGTCTGGGTGGCCCGGAACTGACCCCGATGGGCGCCGAGCGCGCGGGCAACGAGGCAGGCACGATCCCGGAGTGGACCGGCGGTCTCACCGAGCCGCCGGCGAACTACGCGGACGGCGGCCCGCTGGTGGATCCTTTCCCCGGGGACGAGCCCCTGTTCGTGATTACGGCGGCGAATTACCAGCAGTACGAGGAGAATCTCACCCCCGGCCAGATCGCCGTCCTGAAGCGATATCCGGACACGTACAGCATGCCGGTCTACAAGTCCCGGCGTACGGCAGGTTATCCCCAGGAAGTCTACGAGCAGGTCAAGTCAGGGGCCGTGGACGTCCAGCTCGTTGCCGGCGGCAACGGTCTGGAGAACCTCGCTTCCGACTTCCCGTTCCCGCTGCCGGAGAGCGGCATCGAGATCATCTGGAATCACGTAATGCGCTACCGGGGCGGCAGCTTCAAGCGCACCTACGCCCAGATTCCGGTGCAGGCCAACGGTGCCTTCAGCCCGGTGATCTTCGAGGACCAGCTCACCTACGCACGCTACCTGGAAGACGCGCCGGACAACCGGCTGTTCTACTACAAGCAGCGCATCGTCGCGCCGGCGCGCCTGGAGGGCGACGTGCTGCTGGTGCACGAGAACATCAACCAGGTGAAAGAGCCGCGGGCGGCCTGGGTGTACAACGCCGGTCAGCGCCGGGTACGCCGCGCGCCGGACGTGGCCTACGACGGTCCCGGTACCGCTTCCGACGGTCTGCGTACCGCGGACGACCTGGACATGTATAACGGTGCGCCGGACAAGTACAACTGGAAGCTCGTCGGCAAGAAAGAGCTCTACATCCCGTACAACTCCTACCGGCTGGCCGACAAGCGCCTGTCCTACGAGGACATCGTGATGCCGGGTCATCTGAATCCTGACTACCTGCGTTACGAGTTGCATCGGGTCTGGATCGTCGAAGCCACGCTGAAGGAAGGCGAGCGTCACGTCTACGCCAAGCGCGTCTTCTACGTGGACGAGGACCAGTGGCAGATCGCGGTGGCCGATCAGTACGACGGCCGCGGCGAGCTTTGGCGGGTCAAGGAAGCCCATCAGATCGTCCATTACCAGGCGCAGGTGCCCTGGGCGATCGCAACTTCATCCTACGACCTGATCTCCGGGCGTCACCTGCCGATCGGCCTCGACAACGAGGTGGACGGTTACTCGTACGTGTGGGGTTACGAGGCGACCGAGCGCGAGTACACGCCGGCGGCCCTGCGCAGGTCCGGCATCCGGTAAGAGACGCTACGCGCGGCCGGCTGCCGGGTGAGGGCGGCCGGCCGTGTTTTCTGCAGAGGGGGGAGTCCTTGAAGAAAGCGGTTGCAGCGCTGCTGTGCCTGTGGGCAATTGCGGGCACGGCTCAGCAGGAACCTTTCGCCTATCGTCCGGCCATCCCTTCGCCGGACGCAGAGCACGCGCTGCTGGTCGACCTCGACTGGGCAGGCGACCGGCTCGTGGCCGCAGGCGAGCAGGGCCATATCATCTATTCCGACGACTCAGGCACCACCTGGCAGCACGCCGAGGTGCCGGTTTCGCTGATGCTGACGGCGGTGGATTTCCCGGCCCCGGACGCCGGGTGGGCCGTCGGCCACGAGGGCATAGCGCTGACCAGCGCCGACCGCGGCGAAACCTGGTCCGTCGCGCTCACCGGAGAAGATATTGCCGAGCTGCAGATCGATGCGGCGAAGGAGCTCATCGACGAAGCCCGCGCGAGGCTGGAGAACGCAGCGGACGGCGAGCGTGAAGACGCCCAGTGGGCGCTGGAGGAGGCCGAGTTCGCTCTCGAGGATGCCGAACGCGCCCGGGAGGAGGGCATCACGCACCCCGCTCTCAACGTCTGGTTCCAGAACGAGCGCAGCGGCTATATCACCGGCGCTTACGGGCTGCTGCTTTACACCGACGATGGCGGCGAGGCCTGGAAGCTGCGCTCACACCGGCTCGACAATCCCAACGGTTTTCACCTTTACGACATCGGACGCAGCGAATCCGGTGCGCTGCTGATCGCCGGAGAAGCCGGCCAGCTGCATCGCTCCAGAGACAACGGCGATACCTGGCAGGCGCTGGATTCGCCCTACGAGGGTTCGTTCTTCGGCGTCCTGACGACCGAAGCGGGCAGCGTGCTGATCTTCGGGCTGCGCGGACGAATCTTCCGCTCGGAGGACGATGGCGATACCTGGGCGGCCATTGACGCCCCGGGGGAGAGTACGCTGTTCGGCGGCCAGGTGTTCCCGGACGGACGCATCGTCCTGGTCGGCGCTGCGGGCACCGTTCTGGAAAGCCGTGACGACGGCCAGAGTTTCACCGCGTTGCCGCTCGACAGCCGTGCTTCGCTGGCCGCCGTCGAGCGGGTCGGAAACGGCCGCATGTTCATCGCCGGTTTCGGCGGCATCCGCACCGGTCTCGACACGGCTGAGGGTGCCGCACCATGACGGAAGACAGGAATCAGGAGTCGCCCGGCGGCGAGGACGAAGAAGCCCGCAGTCGCCGTTTGCAGGAGCAGCTCGCCCGCGAGGCGCACGTCGCGCCCCTGCTGTTTTCCAACCGGCCCATCATTTTGCTGCTGTTCGCGGCGGTGACGGCATTCCTCACCTTCCAGGCGAGTCAGCTGCGTCCGGACGCGAGCTTCGAGAAGATGATCCCGGTCTCGCATCCCTATATCGAAAACTATCTCGAGAACAAGCAGGATCTGGCATCGCTCGGCAATTTCGTGCGCATCATCGTGCAGACGACGGAAGGCGATATCTTCGACGCGGAGTTCCAGGAGACGCTGCAGGAGATCACCGACGAGGTCTTCTACATCACCGGTGTCGACCGCTCGAAGCTCGAATCGCTGTGGACGCCGAACGTGCGCTGGAGCGAGGTCACCGAGGAGGGCTTCCGCGGCGGCGCGGTCATCCCGGACGATTACGACGGCTCGCCGCGAGCGCTGCAGCAGCTACGGGAGAACATAGACCGATCCGGCCAGATCGGACGGCTGGTGGCCAACAACTTCCGTTCGGCGGCCATCATCGCACCGCTGGTGGACGTGAATCCGGAGACCGGCGAGAAGCTCGATTATTACGAGTTCTCCCAGGATCTCGAGCGCCTCGTGCGGGACAAGTACGAATCCGACACCATAAAGATCCGCATCACCGGCTTCGCGAAGGTCGTCGGCGACCTGATCGAGGGCGCGACGCTGGTGGCGTCGTTCTTCGGCATCGCCTTCCTGATCACGCTCGTCCTGCTCTACTACTACTCCCGTTGCCACTGGGCGACGATGATGCCGCTCGTCTGCTCGACCATGGCGGTGATCTGGCAGCTCGGTCTGCTGAAGACCCTGGGTTACGGTCTCGACCCGTACTCCATGCTGGTGCCGTTCCTGGTCTTTGCCATCGGCATCAGCCACTCGGTCCAGATCATCAACAACGTCGCCAACCGGTTCAGCGTCGGGGCCACCGCCGAGCAGGCCGCGCGTGGCACCTTCCGGGTGCTGTTCGTGCCCGGCATGGTGGCACTCGTCAGCGACGGCATCGGCTTCCTCACCCTGATGGTGATCGACATTCCGGTCATCCAGGAGCTGGCGCTGACCGCCGGTATCGGCGTCGCCGTCATCATCTTCACCAACCTGTTCCTGCTGCCGGTGCTGCTGTCCTACACCGGTATCTCGAAGCACGGCGTCCGCCACCTGCAGAAGCGTCGGGAGAAGCCGCATCCCGTCTGGCAGTTCTTCGGCAATTTCGTCCTGCGGGGACGCGCCACCGCCGCGATCGGCATCGCGATCGTGCTTGGCGGACTGGGGCTCTATTTCAGTCAGGATCTGCGCATCGGCGACCTCGATCCGGGCGCGCCGGAGCTGCGGCCCGACTCGCGTTACAACCTCGACAACGCGTTTCTGACCAGCAATTTCTCCACCGGTACCGACGTCTTCGTGGTGATGGTGGAGACACCCCCGCAGCAGTGCGGCGAATACGAGACGCTGGCGGCGATCGATCGCTTCCAGGAGGTCATGAGCGATAGCCGGGGCGTGCAGTCCGTCGTCTCGCTGGTGAACGTCTCCAAGCTGGTCATCCAGGCGATGAACGAGGGTAATCCCCTCTGGCACACGCTGAGCCGCAACCAGTACATCCTGAACAATTCGCTCTCCCGGGTGCCCTCGAACCTGATGAACGTGGACTGCAGCATGGTGCCCGTGCTGCTGTTCCTGGAAGACCACAAGGCCGAGACCCTGCAGCGGGTGGTCGATGACGCGGAGGCCTTCGCCCAGGCGAACAACAGCGACGACGTGCGTTTCGTGCTGGCCGCCGGCAACGCCGGCATCGAGGCGGCCACGAACGAGGTAATCGCCAAGGCGCAGTACCAGATGCTCGCGCTGGTGTACGGCGTCGTCAGCTTCCTCGTGCTTCTCGCCTTCCGCTCCTGGCGGGCGGTGGTCTGCATCATCCTGCCGCTGGCGCTCACGTCCGTGCTGGCGCAGGCGCTGATGGCATTCCTGGGCATCGGCGTCAAGGTGGCTACCCTGCCCGTAATCGCGTTGGGTGTCGGTATCGGTGTCGACTACGGCATCTATATCTACAGCAGGCTCGACTCCCATCTGCGTGACGGTCTCGGTCTCAAGGCCGCTTACGACCGAACGCTGCAGACCACCGGCCAGGCCGTTGCCTTCACCGGCATCACCCTGGCGGTGGGCGTCGCCACCTGGATCTTCTCTCCCATCAAGTTCCAGGCGGACATGGGTCTCATGCTGACCTTTATGTTCCTGTGGAACATGCTGGGCGCGCTGGTGCTGCTGCCGGCTCTGGCACGCTTCCTGATAGGCGCCGGGCCCGACCAGGATGCCGAGCTACGGTTGGCCGGCGCGGCCGGCACGGCGAACTGAATCCCTCGGGGCCGCGTGTCGCGGTCCCGGGTTTTGCGGATGACGGCACCCGGGGAGTCGGGTAGCATCCCTGCGGAGGGCTGAATGGAAGCGGTCTCCGTAAGAGCTTTTGTTGGAGTACGACCATGATCGAAGAAGTCAGGAAGCAGCAGCGCGCATTGCAGGATGCCAAGAAGGAGTTCCGCAAGGCGGCGGAGTCGGCGACCAAGCGGCTCAGCCGGGAGCGCGACCGCTTGATGCGCGAGATCAAGAAGGCCAATAAGCGCGTAGAGAAAGCCCGCAAGGACATGCAGAAGAAGGCGGAGAAGCTCGCCAGGGCCACCAGCGATAAGACCCGCAAGGAGCTTAAAGAACAGATCGCGAACCTGAAGAAGACGGTCGGCGAGGCACGGGAGGAAGCCGTCGACATGCGCAAGGACCTCGGGCTCGTGCGCGACGATCTCAATTCGGCGCGCAAACACCTTACCCATGCGCTGCGCATCGACAAGGCGATAGACCAGGTCGAGAAGCAGATCGAGAAGATGACCGGCAGGAAGAAGAAAAAGAAGAAGGCTGCAGCGAAGAAGACCGCAGCGAAAAAGACTGCGAAGAAGAAGCCCGCAAAGAAGAAAGCAGCCGGGAAGAAGGCCGCCACGAAGAAGGTAGCGAAGAAGACCGCGCGCCGGAAGGCGCCCGCCAGGAAGGCAGCTACGAAGAAGGCCTCCGCCAGGAAAGCATCCACGAAGAAAGCGTCCACGAAGAAAGCGTCGACGAAGAAAGCCGCCAGCTGAGTGCCGGTCGCGCGGCATCCGGCCCGTGCCGGCGGGCGGGTGCCGCTGCTCGCTGGTAGGGAGGGCGAAGCCCCTGACCGCGTGGTAGATCGCGACCGAGTACGCGCTTGCCGCAATGGCCAGTAGAGACGCAAACGATTATCATTCGGCTCCGAACCAGAGAGCTGAAATGACCCTTAAAGACCTCAAGAGCGGCGATCGCGTCCGGATCGCGGCGGTCGATCCTTCCGATCCGGGCGTCCAGCGCCTGATGACGCTCGGCCTCGTGGAGGGCGCGGAACTCACCTTTCTGCACCGCTCCCTGGGCGGCGATCCGCTGGAATTCCGTATCCACGGTACCTCAATCTCGCTGCGCCAGGATCAGGCCAGGCGGTTCCGGGTGGAGCGCCTGGAAGGAAATCACGTCCCCGAAGGGGAATGAGCAATAACCGGGAAATAGCCGTTCCCCTCTCGTCAGTCGCGATGACCCGCCGGGCGGCGGGCACCATCGCGCTGGTCGGCAATCCGAACGCGGGGAAAAGCACGGTCTTCAACCGGCTAACCGGCATGCGCCAGCATACGGGGAACTACCCGGGCGTCACCGTCGAGAAGAAGTCCGGCCGCGCCTCCCTGCCCGAGGGCGAGTTCGACCTGATCGACCTGCCCGGCACCTACGGCATGAGCCCCTACTCCGCGGACGAGCGCATTGCCGTGGACGTGCTCCTAGGCCGCATGCCGGGCACGCCGCCGCCGGACGGCATCCTGGCGGTGGTCGACGCGACCCAGCTCTATCAGGGCCTGTACTTCCTGCAGCAGCTGGTCGAGCTGGAACGGCCGCTGCTGGTTGCGCTCACGATGACCGACATCGCGCGCCGCAACGGCACGCACATCGACGTGGAGGCGCTGTCCGCGAAGCTCGGCGGCATCCCCATCGTCCCGGTCGTCGCCACCACGGGCCGGGGATTCGTCGAATTGAAGAGCCGTCTCGCGCAGCTGCCGCACACGGCTGCGCCGCAGAGCGTCCGCTTCTGGCCGGCGCTGAGGGAGAAGGCGGAGCGCCTGAGAGCGGAGCTGGCGGAACTGCCTCCCCATGTCGGCATCGTCGACATCGAGCGCGCGCTGGTGGACGACGACCCGGCCACCGCGGCCTGGCGTCAGCAGACCCTGGACGAACGAGGCCGGCAGGCGGTCGCGGACGCCAGGCGGGAGCTTTTCGGCGAGGAGCCGCCCCGGGCCGTCGAGGCGCGTGAACGTTACCGATGGATCCGCGAGACTCTCGCGGACGTGCAGCAGCAAGGCTCCGCCATCGAGCGCCAGGGCGCCCGGATCACTGCCTGGTTCAGCCGGCCCTGGCCCGCCACCGGGCTGTTCGTCCTGTCCATGGCCGTGGTCTTCCAGGCCGTGTTCGCCTGGGCGACGCCCATGATGGATCTCATCGACGCGGCCGTCAGCGGTGCAGGCGCGTTCCTGCAGGCCCGGTTGCCGGATGGCTTCCTCGCCAGCTTCCTGGTGGACGGCGTGATCGCCGGCGTCGGCAGCGTGGTGATCTTCCTGCCCCAGATCATGATTCTGTTCCTTTTCCTGATCCTCATGGAGGATACGGGCTATCTCGCGCGCGCGGCCTTCCTGGTGGATCGCGCCATGCGCAGCGTCGGGCTGTCCGGCCATTCCGTGATCCCGCTGCTGTCCGGTTTCGCCTGCGCCGTGCCGGCCATCATGGCGACCCGCGTGATACCCAATCGTCGCGACCGCATCGCCACCATCCTCGCCGCACCGTTCATGACTTGCTCGGCCCGCCTGCCCGTGTATGCGCTGCTGATCGCGGCCTTCGTGCCGGATGGCGGCGTGGGACCGCTGAACCTGCAGGGTCTCGTGCTGTTCGGCCTGTACCTGCTCAGCATCTTCGGCGGGGTCGGCACCGCGCTGCTGCTGAAGCGCTCGGCGCTGCGCGGGGAGCGACCCACCTTCATGCTGACGCTGCCCGAGTTCCGTTATCCGAACCTGCGCACGGTGGCGATAAAGCTGCTCGATCGGGCGCGCATCTTCCTGCGCCGTGCCGGCACCGTCATATTCTCGGTGGCCGTGATCATCTGGGCGCTGGCCTGGTTCCCCCGCTCGGACGCCGTGGAGCAGGCGGCCGAACAGGCCGCCGCCCGCGCCGTGGTGACCTACGAAGGCGAGGCGCTCGAGGAACGGCTGCGGCAGATCGAGAACGAGGCGGCGGCGGCCCAGCTCGCCCAGAGCTGGCTCGGTCGGGCCGGGGAGACCATTGCCCCGGTCTTCCATCCTCTCGGCTGGGACTGGCGGGTGTCCGCGGCAGTGCTGGCCGGATTCCCGGCGCGGGAGGTGGTGGTGGCCGTGCTCGGCACCATCTACGCGGTCGGCGCCGAGGCCGACGACGAGCGCTTGTCCGAGCGCCTGAGGGCCGCGACGTGGCCCGACGGCAGTCCCGTGTTCACGCTGCCGATGGTGCTCGGGCTGCTGGTGTTCTATGCCTGGTGTCTGCAGTGCGCGGCGACGCTGGCCGTCATCCGGCGGGAGACCAACAGCTGGCGCTGGCCCGTCTTCGCCTGGTCCTACATGACCGCGCTCGGCTACCTCGGCGCTTTCGCCGTCTACCAGGGCTTCGGCTAGCGCGGCGTCAGGCGGCGGGTCAGCGCGGCGTCCGGGCCGCTTAACAGGGCCTAGTTCAGCCGCACGATGGCGTAGTTCAGGAAGCCGGCGAAGGTCACCCAGGCGAGATAGGGGATCATCATCAGGGAGGCCGCCAGCGAGATCCGTCTCAGGCCGACCATCAGTGCCACGATCGACAGCCACAGCAGGACCAGCTCCGCGAGCGCCCAGTCCGGACGTTTCACCTGGAAGAACATCACGCTCCAGCCCAGGTTCAGGAAGGCATTGACCCCGAACAGAGCGAGGATGCGGCGCCGGTCGGCGGCTCCGTCGGCGGCCGACCAGGCCAGCACGCCGCCGATGGCGGCCAGCACGAAGATGCTGGTCCAGACCGGCCCGAAGGCGACGTCGGGCGGCTTCCAGTCCGGCTGCGCCAGGTTCTGGTACCACGGGCCGAGGTCTGTCAGCAGCCCTCCGCCCGCACCCATGGCCAGGACGGCGAGGGCGGCGACGAGGATCGGCAGCGGGCGTACGGTTCTTGCGCTCAAGAAGAGGCGCTCAAGAAGAGGCGCTCAAGGAGAGGCGCTCACGGGGAGACGATGCCCAGCAGGTGCGCGAGGTCCTTGAAGAAGATGCGCACGTGCGCGACCGGCTTCGCCCGCACCAGGCGCTTGTTCATGTAGGCCTCCCAGGTGAGGCGCTGGACGTCCGGATCCTCGCAGATGCTGACGAAGCGCTCGCGCCGTTTGTCTGAGGAGTACCAGAAGCGCTGCAGCAGGCCCAGCACCCAGAAGACCCGGCCGTGCTCCTTCAGGAAGCGCTTGCGCGCCTGCTTCAGTGCTTTCGCCTTGCCGGTGGCGCAGAATTGCGCCACGGCCTCCGCGGCGTACTGGCCGCCGACCATCGCGTAATAGATGCCCTCGCCGGAGGCCGGCGCCACGATGCCGGCGGCATCTCCTGCCAGCAGGACGTCGCGGCCGTTGTCCCAGCGCTTCAGAGGCTTCAGGGGTATCGGCGCACCCTCGCGCCGCACGGTCTCGCACTCGCTCATGCCGGTGGCCGCGCGCAGCTCGGCCACCGCGCCGCGCAGCGAGAAACCCTTGTTGGCGCTGCCGACCCCCACGCTGGTGTGCTCGCCGTGGGGGAAGACCCAGGCGTAGAAGTCGGGCGACAGGTGCCCCTGGTAGTAGACGTCGCAGCGCTTGCCGTCGAAGTCTCCCTCGCCCTGGGCCGGCGAGCGGATGATCTCGTGATAGGCGGCGACGTAGGGGATGGCATCGCCCCCGGGCACCATCTGGTTCGCGACTCGTGAGTTGGCGCCGTCGGCGCCGATGACGGCCCGGGCGCGGACCGCCCGCGGCGGCGTGTCGCGGCCGTCCTCGCGGGCCCGGTAGTGCACGACGGCGGTGCCGTCGGCGTCTCGGGTGATCTCACGGAAGGTGCCCTGGCGCCGGTCGGCTCCCGCGGCCGCCGCCCGCACGCGCAGCCATTCATCGAACTCCTCCCGGTCCACCATGCCGACATAACCGCCCTCGATCGGCATGTCGACGCCGCGGCCGGACGGCGCCACCATGCGCGCCGAGTCCACTTTGGCCACCAGCAGCGCGTCGGGTATCTCGAAGTCCCGGATCAGACGGGGCGGAATGGCGCCGCCGCAGGGCTTGATGCGCCCCTCCCGGTCCAGCAGCAGCACGGAGCGGCCCTGGCGGGCGAGTGTGGCAGCGGCAGTGGCCCCGGCGGGCCCGCCGCCGACGACGACTACTTCGAATTCTTCCATGTCGTTTCCCCTGTCATTGTCTGCCCGTCTCCGTCGCCAGCCGCACGGGGCCGGCCTGCGGCGTTTCGGTGCCGTGCGCCTCGGTGTGGCCCACCCGCGCCGCGAGGACGGTGGCCACGAGGAACATCACCGCCTGGCTGGCGAACACCGCACCGTAGGCGGTGGCCGGCAGGCTCACGAGGCTGCGCATCACGTCCACACCCATGGTGCCGAGGAAGCCGCCCGCGCCGAAGGCCACGGCCTGGGCGGCGCCCCAGAGACCCATGCGGACCCCTTCCCGGCGCTCCCTGCCCGCCGCCACCAGCGCCATCATCGAGCCGATGGCGGCCACGGCGAAGGCGCCGTTGGCCATGCCCAGCGCGAATACGCTGGCCCGCAGCGGCCACTCGTCGGCGAAGAAGCCGCCCGCCGCCAGGGTCACCAGGGCGATGGCGGAGGCGATGCAGCCGCCGATGGTCCAGCCTCTCAGGGTGCCGAAGCGCCGCGCACCGACGGCCACCAGGATCATGCCGACGAGCATGCCCGTGTTCTGCACGCCGGCGAGCTGGGTGGACTGGCCCGGGGTCAGGCCGAACACGGTGCCGGCAAAGGGCTCGACGATCAGCTCCTGGCCGCTGTACGCGAGCATGGAGACGAACACGAAAATGGAGAACCGCCGGGCCCGCGACTCGGACCAGACCTCCGCCAGCGCGTGGCGGAACGGCGGCCCCGGCTCTTCGTCGACGGCCGCAGCGTCGGCAGCGTCGGCAGCCGCGGCAGCGGAGGCCGAGCTGCCGCTACCCTCCAGGTTGCGGATGGCGACCAGGGTCAGCAGGAAAGCCGCGCCGCAGACGACACTGGTGACCGTCACCAGCCGCGGCATAGAGAAGGGGTCCAGGAAATGGCCCGCCACCCCGGCCGTGACGGCGAAGCCGGCGATCATCATCAGCCAGACCGTGGTGGCCGCGGGGGCGCGTCGCTCCGGCGTTACCCGCTTCGCGAGCAGCACCAGCAGCGACGTGCCGGCCGCGCCGACGCCGACGCCGATCAGCAGGAATGCCAGCGCGGCCAGCGCCGCGCCGGCCACCGGATCCGTGGCCATCCAGGCCGTGGCGCAGGAGGCGGCAATGCCGCCGACGCCGAGCACCGCCATGCCGCCGATGATCCACGGCGTGCGCCGGCCGCCCAGGTCGGAGCCATAGCCGAGCCGCGGCCGGGAGACCTGCACGGCGTAGTGCAGCGCCACTAGCGCGCCGGGCAGCATGGCGGCAAGGCCGAGCTCGACCACCATGACCCGATTCAGCGTGGAGGTGGTCAGCACGACAATGGAGCCAAGCGCGGTCTGCACCAGGCCGATGCGGAAGATGCCGAACCAGCCCAGCGGCTTCACGACGCGAGTTCCAGGGCCCGCAGCCCGAACGCGCTGATCATCATGCCGGAGACGTACAGCGTGATGCCCGTGCCGTTGTACCAGGCGGCCTTGCCGCGCGGGTCCTTCAGCAGCCGCGGCATCAGCGCGAGCTGGCTGGCGAGCACGGCGGCGACGCCGAGGGCCCAGGGCACCAGTCCCCACCACCAGAGGAAGCCGATGACCGCCACCTGGGGCAGTGCCATGGTGATGCAGGCGAGGATGGCCGCGCGTTCCGGCCCGATGCGGGCCGGGATGGAGCCGACGCCCATGCGCAGGTCGCCTTCCACCGATTTGAAATCATTCAGCGTCATGATGCCGTGGGCACCCGCGCTGTAGAGCGCCGCCAGCACGAACACGCGCCAGTCCGGCATGGCGCCGCCGATCATGACGGCCGCGCCGGTGATCCAGGGCAACCCCTCGTAGCAGGCGGCGACCGCGGTATTGCCCCACCAGCCGTTCTGTTTCAGACGCAGCGGCGGCGCGCTGTAAACCCAGGCCAGGGTCAGCCCGACCGCCGCGGCGGCGAGCACCCAGGTGCCGAGGGCCGCGGCCAGGAGCAGCGACAGCAACGTCCAGGCGATCGCGATATAGAGCCCCCAGCGGCCGGGGATCCTGCCGGACGGGATCGGCCGGTTCGGTTCGTTGATGGCGTCGACGTGGCGGTCGAACCAGTCGTTCGCCGCCTGGCTGGTCGCGCAAACCAGCGGGCCGGCCAGCGCGATGCCCGCGGTGATCACCAGCCAGTTGCCGGACAGCGCCACGCCGGAGGACACGACCCCGCACATGAACGCCCACATCGGCGGGAACCAGGTGATGGGCTTCAGCAGTTCGAGTACGGCCCCGGGCGCCGGGGCCGGCGCGTGGACGCTGCCGGTAGCCTGTGCGCCCATGGTTCAGGCCTCGGTGTCGGGCCCCAGGTCGCCGAGGCCGTAGCGTCTGAGTTTGACGTACAGGCTCTGACGGCTCAGCCCGAGGAGCTCGGCCGCGGACGCGCGGTTGTCGTCGGTCAGCTCGAGGGCGGCTTCGATGCAGAGCTTCTCGATGAGGTCGGTGGCTTCGCGGACGAGTTCCTTCAGCGGCACCCGGCCGACCAGGTCCTTCAGCTGCTCCACCGAACGCGGCAGCGCCTGCATGGTCTGGTTGTCGGTCGCGAGCCGCGGGCCGACGTCCCGGATCACGAAGCCGAAGCGCAGCCGGTCCTCGCTGCGGATGGCCACGGCGGAGATCTCCACCTCGGTGACCGTGCCGTAATTGCCCTGCACGGAAGTGGAGAACAGCCGCACCGAACCGTGCTGGCGCACGTTGGCGATGAGCACGTTCAGATCCACGCCCGGCCGGCCGAGCCACTGGTCGAGCGATTCGCCCTTCGCTTCGTCCTCGCCGGCGAGCTGCGCCAGTTCCAGGAAGGCGGCGTTGGCGCTGACGATGCGCCCGTCCTGGCTCGTGACCACGATGCCGTCCGGCGCGCTCGCCACCACGCTGGCGAGCTGGCGCTTCGCCTCGGAGAGCGACGAGTCCGCGTCGCTGCCGTCCAGCGTATGCAGGCGCACCAGCATCAGCGTTCCGCTCTCCTGCCGCAGGAGCGCGGCACGCAGGGTGAGGCGCCGATCGTCGGGCAGCCTCGCCTGTATGTCCTCGGCACGACCGGCTGCCCGTACCTCGGCCAGAAAGTCGTGGATCGCCGTGGTGCTCTTCTTCGCGAAGGCATCGGCGAGGGGCCGGCCGACGATCTTCCTGCCCCGGTCGCCCAGCAGTTTCTCCGCTACCGGATTCACTTCCAGGACCTTCTGGCTGCCCGCATCGATGATCAGCACGGCCTCGGAGGCGGTCTGGAACAGGAAGCGGTAGCGGGTCTCGAGCTGGCGCAGATTCCAGTAATCGCGCTCGACGGACTGCTGGGCGTCCACCAGCCGTTGCTGCAGGTTCGCGATGGCCTGCAGATCGCGGCCCACCGCCACGATGTTGCCGTCCTTGCGCAGGCGCACGGTGCAGTAGCGTACCGGTATGTTGTGCCCTTCGGCCGTGAGATGGTTGACGTGACGCCAGCGCGGGGTCTCGCCCCGGGCCGCGTCCTCCAGCAGCGCCTCCACCTTCGGCCGGCTGTCGAGCGCGACGGTCTCGAGCCACGGTTTGCCCAGCCAGTCGTCGCCGAGCTCCGGCGGCAGATCGCTGCCGCCCAGGGACAGATCGACGATGACGCCCTTATCGTCGATCACCAGCGCGATGTCGGCGCTGGCCGCAATCAAAGTCGCAATGGTATTGGCGGTGAGCTGGTCCAGCGTGCGGGCCGCGGAGCGGAAGGCCCTGGTGATGGCCGTATGCCGGTTTCCCCTTGCGCTTACGTGATGCGGGTTGGTCACTAATGCCTCTTCAGTTGCCGGGGCAGTTGCAGCGCGTTTACTGCTGCCTGCCGCCCGTCCAGGGCCGTCGCGTCGGCGCCGACTTCGCGCACGAGCTCGGGGTTATCGATGAACACCCGGCCGCCGACGAGCACGCCGATCTCCGGGTTGCGGGATTGGTTGCGGATGGTCTGGATCCATTCGGTCAGTTCGTCCAGCCGGTCGTTGCAGCTCACCGAGAAACCGACCACCGAAAATTTCTCGGCATTCACTACCTGCAGGACGTCGCTGTGGCTGGCGGAAGGGCCGCCCCAGACGTCCCAGCCCTCGCGACGGAAGAATTCGGTCACCATGAGCAGGCCGAAGGTATGCTGCTCGCCGGGCACCGGCGCGAGCAGGGCGCGCTTGACCTCCACGCCGTTGCCCGCGCGCATGAAGCCCGGGCTCATCTCGCGCACCAGCTGGTGCAGCCGGCACAGCCCGACGGTCACCTCGGTGAAATCGCAGAGATCGTCTTCCCACAGGCTGCCCAGGTAGCGGGCCGTCGGGCCGAGCAAATCGAGGAACAGTCTTTCCCGCCGGAGGCCCTTGTCGCGCAGCGAGCGCACATAGGTCAGGGCGAGTTCCTGGTTCGGTGAGAGCACCAGGGCGGCGAGTTCGCGCACCGCCTCGGGGCCCACGCCGGGCCCGGTCTGTTCCTGCTGGTCGTCGAGCGCGACCTCTTCCTTATGCGCCAGCACTAGTCTCGGGATGGTTTCGGATTCGATGATGCGAACCAGCTGGGCCAGACGGTCCCGCGGTACCTCGCAGTCGTCATCGTCCTCTCTCCATCGGTCCTCGTCCGTTTCGCCGCTCTTCGCCAGCGGATGATGGTTTGGTCCCTGGTCGTCTCCGGCCAGATGTCGAGCTCCCCGTTCGAGCATCGCACGCCTCCTTCTGTGTCTTCCGCAGCCGACCGAAATCCTTCGGCCGGGCCGCTGCGGGCCCCTCGAGGCCCTGCTCCGGCATCCACCGTCCTTGCCGCTCTTCGGCGGGTCTGGCGGCGGATGCGCTCCCCACTTGGGCAGCTTGTCCGACAACCGGCGCGCGCCCTTACGGGGACGCGAGCCTTAATCATCGAATTCTACCCTCCGTTTGTCAAGTCTTGTTTACGTCCGGTTTAGTTGACAGATCGAAACAAGGCGTCTAGATTCCTTAACAACGGCACCGAGACCAGCGAGACACGTGGTCGCATGACCCGGCAAAAGAACAGAAAACCTCTTTACACCGAAGCGGAGCGCAGGAGGCGGGACGAGTCCCGCTGGACCCTGGTCCAGGGCATCCTCGCGCCGCTCCAGTTCCTCGTATTCCTGGTGAGTTTCGCCCTGGTGGTCCGCTATCTCGGCACCAGCGAGGGCTACTACGCCGCGACCGTCTCCGTCGTCGTCAAGACGTTGATTCTTTACGCAATTATGGTGACGGGGTCGATCTGGGAGCGGGTGGTGTTCGGCCGCTGGCTGTTCGCCCCCAGCTTCTTCTGGGAGGACGTCGTCAGCATGCTCGTCATGGCGCTGCATACGGCTTATATCGCGGCTCTTGTCTTTGGAATTATGGAGGCGCGCCATCAGATGCTCCTCGCGTTGGCAGCGTACTTGGCTTATGTCGTCAACGCAACGCAGTTCCTGCTGAAGCTGCGCTCCGCGCGGCTCGAGCAATCGGCGCCGCGGGCGGTGCACCGCGGGGCAGGGTACGCCGTCGAATGAACCGGAGCGCGGCAGCCACCAGCCTTCCGAACGGCTGCTCCGAGCGGCCGGTGCTCCGCGAGCGGGGCCAGCGGGAGGTCTTCTGCGGGCTCACGGGCATCGTCTGGCTGCACCGCAAGATTCAGGACGCTTTCTTTCTGGTGGTGGGCTCGCGCACCTGCGCACACCTTATACAGTCGGCCGCCGGCGTCATGATCTTCGCGGAGCCGCGCTTCGCCACGGCCATCCTGGAGGAGCGCGACCTGGCTGGGCTGGCCGACTGCAACGACGAACTGGATCGCATTGCCGCGCAGCTGTTGGAACGGCGGCCGGAGATCCGCACCCTTTTCCTGGTCGGCTCCTGCCCCTCGGAGGTCATCAAGCTGGACCTCGCCAAGGCGGCCGAGCGCCTGTCCCATGCCCACCGGGGCCGGGTCCGTGTGCTCAACTACTCCGGCAGCGGCATCGAGACCACCTTCACCCAGGGCGAGGACAACTGCCTGCAGACCCTGGTGCCGGAGCTGCCGGCACTGCCGGCGGGCGAGCGCTCGCTGCTGGTGGTCGGCACGCTGGCCGACGTGGTCGAGGACCAGTTCGCCCGGCTGTTCCGCGAGATCGGCATCGAGGATGTGGGTTTCCTGCCGCCGCGGGCCGCGGCGGAGCTGCCGCCGGTGGGTCCGGGCACCGACGTGCTGCTGGCCCAGCCGTTCCTCGGCGAGACGGCAAGGGCGCTTGCCGCGCGGGGCGCACGGCTGATCGACGCCCCCTATCCCTTCGGCGTCGAAGGCACGCTGGCCTGGCTCGAGGCGGCGGCCGCGGTGAGGGACATCCCCGCCGATCGGGTCCGCGAGGCCACCGACGCGCCGGCTTCGCGCGCACGCCGGGCCCTGGCGCGTTACCGGGAGAAACTCGCCGGCCGGCGCATCACCTTCCTGCCCGACTCCCAGCTCGAGATACCGCTGGCGCGCTTCCTGCACGAGGAATGCGGCATGGAGCTGGTCGAGGTGGGCACGCCCTACCTGGACCGCCAGGTGGTGACGGCGGAGCTGGAGCGCCTGCCGCGGGACGTGCGGCTGTCGGAGGGCCAGCACGTCGAACGACAGCTGGACCGGGTGCGCGAAGACGCGCCCGACCTCACGGTCTGCGGCCTCGGGCTCGCGAATCCGCTGGAGGCGGAAGGCTTCCGCACGAAATGGTCCATCGAGCTGGTTTTCACGCCGGTGCACGGCTTCGAGCAGGCGGCCGATCTCGCCGAGCTGTTCGCCCGGCCGCTGAACCGGATGGAAAGGCTGGCGGTGTGACGTGCAGCTGACCCTCTGGACATACGAAGGTCCGCCCCACGTCGGGGCCATGCGCATCGCCACCTCGATGGAGGGTGTGCACTACGTGCTGCACGCGCCCCAGGGCGATACCTACGCAGACCTGCTGTTCACCATGATCGAGCGGCGCCCGACTCGCCCGTCGGTGACCTACACCACCTTCCAGGCCCGCGACCTGGGTGCCGATACCGCGGGCCTCGTGAAGCAGACGCTCAGGGACGCTTATGACCGTTTCCGTCCCCGGGCGATGCTGGTGGGCGAGTCATGCACCGCCGAGCTGATCCAGGATCAGCCCGGCGCGCTGGCCGAGAGCATGGATTTCCCCGTGCCCATCGTGCCGCTGGAACTGCCGTCCTACTCGCGCAAGGAGAACTGGGGCGCCAGCGAGACCTTCTACCACCTCGTGCGCACGCTGCTCGCCGGCCGGATACCGGCGCCGGGCAGCGAGCCGCCGGCGAGGCCCGAGGGAGGCCGGCCCAGCGCCAACCTGCTCGGCCCGTCGGCGCTCGGTTTCCGCTGCCGTGACGACGCGCGCGAGATCGCGGGCCTGCTCGAGAGTCTCGGCGTGGACGTCAACGTGGTGGCGCCCGAGGGCGCCACGCCCGAAGACCTCCAGCGCATCCCCGACGCGGACTTCAACGTCTGCCTGTACCCGGAGATCGCGCACACGACCTGTGCCTGGCTCGAGCGCATGTTCCACCAGCCGTTCGTGAAGACGGTGCCCATCGGCGTGGGCGCCACGCGGGACTTCATCGCCGAGGTCGGCGAGCTGGCGGGCCTCGACGTCAGCGATGCGCTGTCGACCTCCGAATCGCGGCTGCCCTGGTACTCCCGCTCCGTCGACAGCACCTACCTGACGGGCAAGCGGGTGTTTATCTTCGCCGACGCCACCCATGCGGTGGCGGCCGCCCGGATCGCCAGAGAAGAGATGGGCTTCGACGTTGTCGGCCTCGGTACCTACAGCCGCGAATTCGCCCGCGAGGTGCGCCAGGCGGCGAAGGAATACGGCGTAGAGCCGCTGATCACCGACGACTACCTGGAGGTGGAGGCGCGGGTGGCCGAACTCGAGCCGGAACTCGTGCTCGGCACCCAGATGGAACGCCACATCGCCAAGCGCCTCGGCATCGGCTGCGCCGTCATCTCCTCGCCGGTGCACGTGCAGGACTTCCCCGCGCGCTACTCGCCGCAGATGGGCTGGGAAGGGGCCAACGTCATCTTCGACGCCTGGGTGCACCCCCTGATGATGGGCCTGGAGGAACACCTGCTGACCATGTTCCGGGACGACTTCGAATTCAACGACGAGGCGATGCCGTCCCACCTCGGCCACGGCCGCAAGCCCGCTGCCGGCGAGCGCAGTGAGGCCGCGCCTGCCGATGGCAATCACCTCGAAGACACCGTCGACACCACCGTCGCGCGGTGGACGGAAGACGCCGAGCAGGAGCTGAAGAAGATCCCGTTCTTCGTGCGCGGCAAGGCCCGCCGGAACACCGAGCGCTATGCCACCGAACAGGGCGTGGCGAGCATCACCGTCGAGACACTGTACGATGCCAAAGCACACTTCGGCCGCTGACCGCACGACGATGAACTTCGTCATGGTGACGCTGGACAGTCACATGGCGAGTGCCGTCGAGCGCGCCCACCGTCAGCTGCGTCGGGAACTGCCGGGGCTGTCGATGCATCTGCACGTGGCCACGGAATGGAGCGCCGACGAGGATGCGCTGACCCGCTGCCGGGAGGACATCGCCCGAGCCGACATTATCGTGGTCACCATGATGTTCATGGACGACCACATCCAGCCCATCCTCGAGGATCTGCGCGCCCGCCGGGACGGCTGCGACGCGCTGGTGTGCTGCATGTCCGCCGCCGAGGTGGCGCGGCTCACGAAGCTGGGCAATTTCCGCATGGACGGCAGCCAGAAGGGGCCGCTCGCCTTCCTGAAGAAGCTGAAGCCGAAGAAGACCGAAGGCGGCGGCAGCACCGCCGGTGCGCGCCAGATGGCCATGCTCCGGCGCCTGCCGCAGATCCTGCGCTTCATCCCCGGCACCGCCCAGGACGTCAGGGCCTACTTCCTGACCCTGCAGTACTGGCTGGCCAGCTCCGACGACAACGTGGCCAACATGGTGCGCTTCCTGATCGGCCGTTACGCCGACGGGCCGCGGCGGGGACTGCGCGACCGGGTGAAGGCCGCGCTGCCGGCCGAGTACCCCGAGGTGGGTGTCTACCATCCGCGCCTCAGGCAGCGCATGGGCGAGGACGCGCGCCGGTTGCCCAAGGCGGACGGGCGCAACGGCACCGTCGGGCTGCTCGTGATGCGCTCCTACGTCCTCGCGGGCAATACGGACCATTATGACGGCGTCATCGCCGCGCTGGAGGCGCGCGGCCTGAGGGTGATACCGGCGTTCTCCAGCGGACTCGACGCCCGTCCCGCGGTCGAGCGCTTCTTCCGCCGCGACGGCGAGACCCTGGTGGACGCGGTCGTCTCGTTGACCGGTTTCTCCCTGGTCGGCGGGCCGGCCTATAACGACTCCGCGGCCGCCGAGCAGCTGCTTGGCGAGCTCGACGTGCCCTACCTGGCCGCCCACGCCGTCGAGTTCCAGTCCCTGGAGCAATGGGAGGATTCCACCCTCGGCCTGATGCCGGTGGAGTCCACGATGATGGTGGCCATCCCCGAACTCGACGGCGCGACGGCGCCGATGCTGTTCGGCGGCCGCTCCACGAGCGCAGCGGAGGATCGCAGGCGCGACATGCATCCCCAGCCCGAACGGGCCGCCGCCCTGGCCGCCCGGGTGGAGCGCCTGATACGACTGCGGCGCACGCCGGCGGCCGAGCGCCGGGTGGGCCTGGTGCTGTTCAATTTCCCGCCGAATTCCGGCGCCACCGGCACGGCGGCCCACCTCTCGGTATGGGCCTCGCTGCTGCACACGCTGCGCGCGCTGGCGCGCGACGGCTACGACGTGGAGGTGCCCGAGAACGAGGATGCGCTGCGCGAACGCCTGCTCGGCGGCAACGCCGGCCGCTACGGCGCCGACGCGAATGTCTGCGCCCGCATCGGCAGCGACGATCACGTGCGCCGCGAGACCTGGCTCGCCGACATCGAATCCCAGTGGGGACCGGCCCCGGGCCGGCATCAGACCGACGGCAGCTCGATCTTCGTGCTGGGCGAGCACTTCGGGAACGTGTTCGTCGGCATCCAGCCCGCCTTCGGCTACGAGGGCGACCCGATGCGGCTGCTGTTCGAGCAGGGCTTCGCACCCACTCATGCCTTCTCCGCCTTCTATCGTTACCTGCGCGAGGATTACGCGGCGCACGCGGTGCTGCACTTCGGCACTCACGGCGCGCTCGAATTCATGCCGGGCAAGCAGACCGGCCTGTCCGCCGCCTGCTGGCCCGAGCGTCTCATCGGCGATCTGCCAAATCTCTATCTCTATGCGGCCAACAATCCGTCGGAGGGCACGATCGCCAAACGCAGGGCGGCGGCCACGCTGATCAGCTACCTCACGCCGCCGGTAGCCCAGGCCGGCCTGTACCGGGGCCTGGCCGATCTGAAAGCCAGCATCGAGCGCTGGCGCGCACTGCCGCCGGAGTTCGACAACGAGGCTGGCGAACTCGCCGCCCTGATCCAGGCCCAGGCCGCGGAGCTGGATCTGGCCGCACTCGAGCCCGAGTGGTCCGCCGACGCGGCGGCGGCCGAGATCGCCCGCCTGAACGAGGCGATGCTGGAACTGGAATACGCCCTCATCCCCCACGGCCTGCACGTCGTGGGCGAGGCTCCCTCGGAAGCCGAGCGGGCCGACATGCTGGCCGCCATCGCCGAGGGCTTCACCGGCGAGCGGCCGCCCGAGGCCGCCGTGCAGGCGCTGGCGGCCGGGGCCTCGGCGGCCGAGGCGCTCGCGGCGGGCGGCATGGAGGGCAACGAGACGAATTTCGAGGTCTTCGGCGAACTGGCCGCTGCAGCGGCGCTGCTGTCAGAAGACCACGAGATAGACGCCATACTCAAGGCACTGGACGGGCGCTTCGTCCGGCCGGTGCCGGGCGGCGACCTGCTGCGCACCACCGACATCCTGCCGACGGGCCGCAACCTGCACGGCTTCGACCCGTTCCGCATGCCGAGCGCCTTTGCGCTGGCCGACGGCGCACGCCAGGCGGACAAGCTGCTGGAGCGTCACCTGGCCGAGGGCAACCGCCTGCCGGAGACCACGGCGCTGGTGCTCTGGGGCACGGACAATCTCAAGAACGAAGGCGCGCCGATCGCCCAGGCGATGTCGCTGATGGGCGCCCGCCCGCGCTTCGACAGCTACGGCCGCCTGTCCGGCGCCGAGCTGATCCCGCTGGCCGAGCTGGGCCGCCCGCGCATCGACGTGGTGGTGACGCTGTCCGGCATCTTCCGCGACCTGCTGCCGCTGCAGACCCGCATGCTCGCCGAGGCCGCGTGGCTGGCCGCCGGCGCGGACGAGCCCTGCGAACGGAACTTCATCCGCAAGCACGTGCTCGCCTACCAGGAATCCCACGACTGCGACCTGGAGACCGCGGCACTGCGGGTGTTCAGCAACGCCGCCGGCGCCTATGGCTCGAACGTCAACCACATGGTCGACAGCGGCTGCTGGGACGACGAGGACGAGCTGGCCGATACCTACACCCGGCGCAAGTGCTTCGCCTACGGCCGCAGCGGCCGGCCGGTGCAGCAGGCCGAGCTCCTGAAGAACGTGCTGGGCGGCGTGGAACTCGCCTACCAGAACGTGGATTCCGTCGAGCTCGGGGTCACCACCATCGATCACTACTTCGACACCCTCGGCGGCATCAACCGCGCGGTGAATTCCGCCGCCGGGCAGAGCGTGCCCGTCTACATCGGCGACCAGACCCGGGGCGAGGGCACCGTGCGCACGCTGTCCGAGCAGGTGGCGCTGGAGACCCGCACCCGGATGCTCAACCCGAAGTGGTACGAGGGCATGCTGAAGCACGGCTACGAGGGCGTGCGCCAGATCGAATCCCACATCACCAACACCATGGGCTGGTCGGCCACCACCGGACAGGTGGCGCCCTGGGTGTACAGGCAACTGACGCAGACCTTCGTCCTGGACGAGGAGATGCGCCAGCGGCTGGCCGACCTGAATCCGACGGCCTCGGCGCGGGTGGCAAGCCGCCTGCTGGAGGCCCACGAACGGCAATACTGGACGCCCGACGAGAGCATGCTCGAAGCATTGCAGCGGGCGGGCGATGAACTGGAAGACCGGCTGGAAGGCGTGGTCGAGGGGGTAGCAGTAGCATGAATGTAACGAGCGTTCCGATGTCCGAGATCGGCAACCGGAGCCGCGGCCTGGACGGCGAGGGCAGCGTGCAGGTGCACATGGAGCCCGAGAAGATCGGCCGGGCGAAGGTATTCGCCGTCTACGGCAAGGGCGGCATCGGCAAGAGCACCACCTCGTCGAATCTCTCCGTGGCGTTCTCGAAGCTCGGCAAGCGGGTGCTGCAGATCGGCTGCGACCCGAAGCACGACTCCACCTTCACGCTGACGAAACGGCTGGTGCCGACGGTCATCGACGTGCTCGAGTCCGTGGACTTCCATCCGGAGGAACTCAGGCCCGAGGACTTCGTGTACGAGGGCTACAACGGCGTCATGTGCGTGGAGGCCGGCGGTCCGCCGGCCGGTACCGGCTGCGGCGGCTACGTCGTCGGCCAGACGGTGAAACTGCTGAAGCAGAATCACCTGCTGGACGACACCGACGTGGTCATTTTCGACGTGCTCGGCGACGTGGTGTGCGGCGGTTTCGCGGCGCCGCTGCAGCACGCCGATCGCGCCCTGATCGTCACGGCCAACGACTTCGACTCCATCTTCGCCATGAACCGCATCGTCGCGGCCATCCAGGCGAAGGCGAAGAACTACAACGTGCGCCTCGGCGGTGTCGTCGCAAACCGCAGTGCCGGCACCGACGAGATCGACCGCTTCAACGCCGCCATCGGCCTGGATCGCGTGGCGCACTTCCCCGACCTGGACGTCATCCGGCGCAGCCGGCTGAAGAAGTCCACGCTGTTCGAGATGGAGGACGCCGAAGGCCTGGAGGCCGTGCGCCAGGAGTACCTCCGCCTGGCACAGGCCCTGTGGGACGGCACCGACCCGATGGACGCCGCGCCGATGAAGGACCGGGACATCTTCGATTTTCTGGGGTTCGACTGATGACGACCATGACCTACCAGGAACGCCGCGGCGAGCTGGAGACCTATTTCGACCGGACGGCGGTCGATGCCTGGCGCCGGCTCACCTCCGACGAGGCCGTGGGGCGCATACGCGCCACGGTGCGAGCGGGCCGCGGCCGCATGCGTGAGCGGCTGCTTTCCTGGCTGCCGGAGGACCTGGAGGGGCGCACCCTCCTCGATGCGGGCTGCGGCACCGGCGCGCTGGCGGTCGAGGCCGCCCGCCGCGGCGCCCACGTGACCGCCGTCGACCTGTCGCCGACGCTGATCGAGCTGGCCCGGGAACGTCTGCCGGCCGAGCTCGGCACGGGCCGGATTGATTTCCGCGTGGGCGACATGTTCGACGAGAGCCTCGGCCGCTTCGATCACGTGGTGGCCATGGATTCCCTGATCCACTACGACGCGCCGGACATCGTCCGCGTGCTGAACGGCTTCGGCCGGCTGGCCGGCACGTCCATCCTGTTCACGTTCGCGCCGCGCACGCCCGCGCTGGCACTGATGCATGCCGCCGGCCGTCTGATCCCGAACCGCCATCACCGTGCGCCCGCCATCGTGCCGGTCGGCCGCGGCGCGCTGCATCGGCGCATCGGGCAAGCAGGCGCGCTGGAACGCTGGCGCACCGGCCGCGACGAGCGCATCGCGAGCGGCTTCTACACGTCTCACGCCCAGGAGCTGATCCGCGCATGAAATCGCTGAACGGCAGGCTGGCGAAGAGCTGGCGGGGCGTGAGTCCCGCGCTGCTGCCGTTCGCCGATGCGGCTTCCGCCGAGCTGCCGCTCGGTCGGCTGCTGCGCCTGTCGCTGTTCCAGGTCTCCGTCGGCATGGCGATGGTGCTGATCGCCGGCACGCTGAACCGGGTGATGATCGTCGAGCTCGGCGTGGCCGCCTCGCTGGTGGCCGCCATGGTGGCGCTGCCGATCGTGTTCGCGCCGTTCCGGGCGCTGGTGGGGTTCCGTTCCGACACTCATCGTTCGGTGCTGGGCTGGCGTCGCGTGCCCTACATCTGGTTCGGCACTTTGCTGCAGTTCGGCGGCCTGGCAATCATGCCGTTCGCGCTGATCCTGCTCTCCGGCGACTCCAACGGCCCGGCGTGGATCGGCCATGCCAGCGCGGCGCTCGCGTTCCTGCTGGTCGGCGCCGGGCTGCATACCACCCAGACAGCCGGCCTCGCCCTGGCCACCGATCTCGCGCCGGAGGAATCGCGCCCGCGGGTGGTCGCATTGCTCTACGTGATGCTGCTGATCGGCATGGTGGCGAGCGCCCTGGTGTTCGGCGCGTTACTGCGCGACTTCAGCCAGGTGCGCCTCATCCAGGTGATTCAGGGGGCCGCGCTCGCGACCTTCGCCCTGAACATGCTGGCGTTGTGGAAGCAGGAGGCCATGCAGCCGGAGAAGACCGACCGCAGCCTGCCGCGGCCGTCGTTCACCGACGCCTGGCGCGCGTTCGCCGAGGCGCCCGGCGCGCGGCGCTTCCTGGTGGCCGTGGGTCTGGGGACCGCGGCGTTCAGCATGCAGGACATCCTGCTCGAGCCCTACGGCGGCCACATACTCGGACTGAGCGTCGGCGCCACCACTGCGCTGACCGCGCTGCTGGCCGGCGGCACGCTCGTCGGCTTTGCGCTGGCTGCGCGGCATCTCGCTCGCGGCGGCGACGCCTTCCGGCTGGCCGGCGTCGGCGCGCTGGTCGGGCTGTTCGCCTTCCCCGCCGTGATCTTCGCGGCGCCGCTCGCCTCGGCCAACCTGTTCCGGGCGGGCACCGTGCTGATCGGATTCGGCGCCGGGCTTTTCTCCGTGGGCACCCTCACCGCCGCCATGGCGATGAACCGGGGGCGCTACACCGGACTCGCCCTCGGCGCATGGGGTGCGGTGCAGGCCAGCGCGGCCGGCATCGCCATCGCCGCCGGCGGCGCCATCCGCGACCTGGTGTCGGGACTGGCGAGCGCCGGTGTTTTGGGGCCGGCCATGAACAATGCCTCGGCCGGCTACAGCTTCGTCTACCACCTGGAAATACTGTTGTTATTTGCGACGTTGATCGCGATAGGACCGCTCGTGCGTCATGCGCCTGCGGCGCCTGAGCGGTCGCCATCGAGGTTCGGCCTGGCGGAATTCCCGGGCTGAGCGGTTTGCCTCAAGGAGATTGACTATGGAAACCGGCGCTATTACTGGCTACATCGACGTAGCACAACTCGTTCTCTACGCCTTCTGGATATTCTTCGCCGGCCTCATCATCTATCTGCGCCGGGAAGACAAGCGGGAAGGCTATCCGCTGGAGTCGGAGCGCTCCGGCAGCATCACCGTGCAGGGCTTCCCCGCGGTGCCCTCGCCGAAGACCTTCCTGCTGCGCGACGGCCACACCGTCCAGTCCCCGCGCCACGAGCCGCCGGAGACCGACATCAGGGCGAAGCCCGCCGCGCCGTTCCCCGGCTCGCCGCTGATCCCGGACGGCGACGGCATAGGCGCCGGCGTCGGGCCGGGTGCCTTCGCCAATCGTGCCGACGAGCCCGATCAGACCTACGACGGTCGCGCCCGCATCGTGCCGATGCGCAGTGTGAGCGAAGCCGAGGTCGACCGCCGTGACGCCGATCCCCGCGGCATGGAACTGGTCGGCACCGACGGTGAAGTGGCCGGCACCATCAAGGACCTGTGGCTCGATCTGTCCGAGCCCCACGTGCGCTACCTGGAGGCCGAGGTGGGCGGGGCGACGGGCCCGCGCCGCATTCTCGTGCCGATCTACTTCGCGAAGATCCACGGCGGCCGCGGGCAGGTCAGGGTGGACGCCCTCAAGGGCCATCAGCTCGCGCACGTGCCCGGCACGGCCAACCCGGATCTGGTCACGCTGCTCGAGGAAGACCGCATCATGGGCTACTTCGGCAGCGGCACGCTGTATGCCGATCCGGTGCGCCAGGAGCCGCTGATATGAGTCATCACGACCACGCCCCCGAGTACATGCCGGGCATCCCGGAGCCGCTCCCCGAGGGCGAGCGGCTGCTCTGGCAGGGCTCGCCCCGCTGGCAGAACCTCGCTATCGACGCGCTGCACGTGCGCAAGCTGGTCCTTTACTTCGCCGTGCTGGCCGCCTGGCGCATCGGCGCCGACCTGGCCGGCGGCCAGGCCATGGGCGCCGCGCTGACAGGGGCAGCGGGCCTGGCCGTGCCCGCCGGGCTCGCCGTCGGCGTGCTGCTACTGATCGCCTGGCAGATGGGCCGCACGACCATCTACACGGTGACCACCGAACGGGTGATGCTGCGTTTCGGCATCGCGCTGCCGATGACGGCCAACATCCCGTTCTCGCTGGTGCAGTCGGCGGCGGTGAAGATCGGCTCGGACGGTTCCGGCGACATACCGGTGGACGTCAAGCCCGGCAACGGTGTCTCCTGGCTGATCTTCTGGCCGCACGTGCGGCCCTGGAGCTTCGGCAACGCCCAGCCCATGCTGCGCGGCATCCCGGATGCCGAGCGGGTGGCGGGAGTGCTGGCCGATGCCCTGGCCCAATACTCGGGCCAGACATCGGACCAGACATCGGACCAGACATCGGGCCAGACATTGGGCCAGACATCGGACGAGGCGGCCGGCCGGACGGCGGGCCACGGGCCGGCGCGCGCCGGCGAGCGATTGGCCGAAGAGGCGACGGCCGGCTCGTTCGCCGCCGCGGCGCGTTGAGGGTCCGCCGATGAGCGATACACACGGCGACCGCATCCCGCGCCCGGCCATCCTCGGCGCGCTGGCGCTGGTGGCGGTCACCATCCTGGCCGCCGCCGGGGCACGGCTGACGGGCGTGGGCACGGTGGAGGTGCCTCCCTCGGCCGCGGTCGACAGCCGGGAACTCGCGTTCGCGGACGCGGCGGACGGCTCGGTGGTGGTGCGGGACGCGGCGGGCGACGTGCTGTACGTCGTAGAGCCGGGCACCAACGGGTTCCTGCGCGGCGTGCTTCGCGGCCTGGCGCGGGACCGCAAGCTCCGCGGCATCGGGCCGGAGCCGGCCTTCGTGCTCACCCGCTGGGCCGACGGCAGGCTGACGCTGGAGGACCCGGAGACCGAGCGCCGGTTGTATCTGGGTCCCTTCGGCAGCGACAACGTGAAGATATTCGTCACCCTGCTGCAGGCGGGCGCGGGCGAGAGCGCACAGACGGCCGCCAACGGCGCGGCGACGCAACGATAAAGAGGAGAGAAGGATGGAAGCGACGATGGATGCGGGCCGGGATCGGCCGGGGGTCAACGAGTCCACCACGGCGGCGACGACGGAGACGCTGCTGACGCCGCGCTTCTACACCACCGACTTCGAGGCGATGGACCGGCTGGACCTCGGCCCCGTGCGCGAGGAGTGGGAAGCGATGATGGACGAGTTCAGGAACGACGCCAATCGCAACCACTTCGTGCGGCCGCCGGAGTTCGAGGACGAGATCCGCGAGCTGCCGGAAGCCCTGCGCAAGGAGTTCATCGACTTCATGGTGAGCTCCGTCACCTCGGAGTTCTCCGGCTGCGTGCTCTACGCCGACATCAAGCGGGCGGTGGACAACCCGGACGTCAAGGAGCTGATGGGCTTCATGGCCCGGGACGAGTCCCGCCATGCGGGCTTCATCAACCGCTCGCTGAAGGACTTCGGCGTGGCGGTGGACCTCGGCTTCCTGCGCCGGGCCAAGAAGTACACCTTCTTCAAGCCGAAATACATCTTCTACGCCACTTACCTGTCGGAGAAGATCGGCTACGCGCGCTACATCACCATCTACCGGCATTTCGAGAAGCATCCGGAGCGGCGTTTCCATCCCATCTTCCGCTGGTTCGAGCAGTGGTGCAACGACGAGTACCGCCACGGCGAAGCCTTCGCGCTGATCATGCGCGCCAATCCGCGCCTGCTGCGCGGCGCGAACAAGCTGTGGATCCGCTTCTTCCTGCTGGCGGTGTACGCCACGATGTACGTGCGCGACCATACCCGCCCCGAGATGTACGACGCGATGCAGATGGATCCCACCGAGTACGACTACCGGGTGTTCGAGATCACCAACGAGATCACGAAGCAGGTCTTCCCGCTGCAGCTCGACATCGACGATCCCCGCTTCCGCCGCGGGCTCGAACGGCTGCGGCGCATCTCCGAGTCCGCCGCGGCGGCGAAGGAGCGCGGCGGGCTCGTGGGGCTGGCGAAGCGGGGCGCGCTGGCGGCGGCGGGCTTCGCCATCTTCGCCCGACTGTATACTCTGCCGGCGAAAAGAAACGAGCTCCCCGCGACGGTGCGGATGGCGCCGGTCTGGTAAAGAACGAACTGGTAGAGGAAGCGCCGCGTGCCCGAATATGTCCTGCCGGTACTGTTTGCCCTGTTCCTGTGGTGGTTCAGCACCGGCGTGGTCTTCTATCTGGACGGGCTGCCGAAGCGCACTTTCCCGTGGAGCATGGCCGGCGCGACGGCCGTGCTGGTGGCCGCGCTGGCCGGCCTCGCCGCCGCGGCCGACGATACCACCGTCGCCGGCGCCTACCTCTCGTTCAGCTGCGGGCTGCTGGCCTGGGTGTGGGTGGAGGCGAGTTACTATCTCGGTTATCTGACCGGCCCCCGCAAGCACCGCTGCGAGGAGGGCTGCTCGGGCTGGCGTCATTTCGGGCACGCGCTGCAGACCAGTTACTACCACGAAGCCGCCATCGTCGTCGTGGCGCTGGTCATGGTGCTCGTGACCGCGGGCGAGCCGAACCGGCTCGGACTGTGGACCTTCGCCGTGCTGCTCGCCATGCACGAGAGCGCCCGGCTGAATGTGTTCCTGGGGGTGCGCAATCTCAACGAGGAGCTGTTGCCCGACCATCTCGATTATCTCGCCAGTTTCCTCCGGCGGCGCTCGATGAATCTGCTGTTCCCGTTCTCGGTCACGGTCGCGACGCTGGTGACGGCGTGGATGATCGGCGCGGCGGCATCGGCGGCGACGCCCCACGACGCCGTGGCCTGGACTTTCCTGTCCGCACTGATGGCGGTGGCGGTGCTGGAGCACTGGTTCCTGGTGTTGCCGCTCGACGTATCGGCGTTGTGGCGCTGGAGTCTCGGCTCCCGCGGCACTGCGGCGCCGGCGCCCGAGGAGCGTGCCGATGACGGCCCCGCGTCGGTTTTCGCCGGCCGCTACTGAAACCCGCGACCGGAGTCTCTGAGATGGCGGCACCCTTTCCGTTTTCCGCGATCGTCGGTCAGGACGAGATGAAGCTCGCCCTGATGATCGCCGCCGTCGATCCCGGCGTCGGCGGCGTGCTGGTGTTCGGCGACCGGGGCACGGGCAAGTCCACCACCGTGCGTGCGCTGGCGGCGCTGCTGCCGAAGATGCGGGCGGTGACGGGCTGCCGCTACGGCTGCGATCCCGATGCCGCGGACGACCGGTGCGACGAGTGCCGCGAGCGCGGGCGGCAGGGCGAACTGGGGAGCCGCACGCTGCCGGTGCCGGTGGTGGACCTGCCGCTCGGCGCCACCGAGGATCGCGTGGTGGGCGCACTGGATCTGGAGCTGGCCCTGACCCAGGGCGAGAAGGCCTTCGAGCCCGGCCTGCTGGCCCGCGCTCATCGCGGCTTCCTGTACATCGACGAGGTGAACCTGCTGGAGGATCACCTGGTGGACCTGCTCCTGGACGTGGCCGCCTCCGGCGAGAACGTGGTGGAGCGCGAGGGGCTGAGCGTGCGTCATCCGGCGCGCTTCGTGCTGATCGGCAGCGGCAACCCGGAAGAAGGCGAGCTCAGGCCGCAGCTGCTGGACCGCTTCGGACTGTCGGTGGAGGTTCGCACACCGGAGGAACTGGCCACCCGCATCGAGGTCATCCGGCGCCGCGACGAATACGAGCGCGGTCCCGCCGCGTTCGTCGAGAAGTGGAAACGACGCGACGGCCGCCTGCGGACGAAGATCCGCAAGGCGCGCGAGCACATCCACGACGTCGCGGTCTCCGATGCCATGCTCGAGCAGGCGGCCCGGCTCTGCATCGCTCTCGGCACCGACGGGCTGCGCGGCGAGCTGACCCTGGTGCGTGCCGCTCGTGCCGTGGCGGCGCTGGAAGGCGCGGACGAGGTGACCGAGAAGCAACTCCGCGAAGTGGCAGCCCCGGCGCTCCGTCACCGGCTGCGGCGCAATCCCCTCGACGACTCCGGTTCGGGCGTGCGCGTGGAGCGGGCGCTCGAAGAGGTGCTCGGCACGTGAGCGCCGCCTGGTCCGACGCGCTGCGGGCCGCGTGTCTGTTCGCGCTGGATCCGGCCGGCTTCGGCGGCGTGAATGTCAGGGCCCACGCGGGCCCGGTCAGGGACGAATGGCTCCGGGTGCTGAGAAGCCTGCTGCCGGAGGGAAGACCGTTTCGCCGCGTGCCGGTACACGTCACCGAGGCGCGTCTGCTGGGCGGCCTCGACCTCGCCGCGACGCTCGGTCAGGGTCGGCCGGTGGCCGAGAGGGGGCTCCTGGCCGAAGCCGACGGCGGCGTGTTGCTGCTGACCTCCGCCGAGCGGACCGAGCGCAGCACCATCGCCCACGTCACCGCGGCGCTCGACACCGGCCGGGTCGTTCTGGAGCGCGACGGCATCGCCTCCAGACAGGCTGCCCGCGTCGGCATCGTGGCGCTGGACGAGGGACTCGACGAGGACGAACAGCCGGCCGCTGCCCTGCGCGACCGCCTGGCATTTCACCTGGACCTGCGCGCGATCGGCTATCGGGAGACACGCGAGGTGCCCGCCGGATGCACGCCCGGCCGGGTCGATGCGGCCCGGCGCGCGCTGCCCGACGTCGTGGCCGACGAACGCTACGCCGAGGCGCTTTGCGGGGCGGCGCTCGCCCTTGGCGTGGACTCCCTGCGCGCCTCCCTGCTGGCGCTGCGGGCAGCCCGGGCGCTGGCCGCGCTGGCCGGCCGGGACGCGGTGACCGACGAGGACGCCGCCGGCGCAGCGCGGCTGGTGCTGGCGTCCCGTGCCACCCGTCTCCCGCAGACGGAAACCGAGGAAGAGGAGCGGCCCGAGGACCGGCCCGAGGACCGGGAGCCCGACTCGCCGCCGGAAGAACGTCAGGAGGAGGGCATCCCGGACGGACCGCTGCCGGATCAGGTGCTGGAGGCGGCCCGGGCGGCGCTGCCGGCGGCGCTGCTGGATGCGCTGCTGGCGGCCGGCGGGGCGCTGCGCTCCGGCACTGCCGGCAAGGCCGGTGCCGTGCAGACCTCGCGGCTGCGCGGCCGACCGACCGGGGCGCGCCCCGGCGAGTTGCGGGACGGCGCGCGCCTGAACGTGATCGAGACCCTGCGGGCCGCCGCGCCCTGGCAGCCGGTGCGCCGGGCAGAGACGCAGCGCGGCCGCGGCGCCGTGCACCGCAGCGCGCGCAGCGCGCGCGTCGAGGTGCGCAAGAGCGACTTCCGCATCACCCGCTTCCGTCAGCGCACCGAGACCACGAGTATCTTCGTGGTGGATGCTTCCGGATCCGCCGCCATGCACCGGCTGGCGGAGGCGAAAGGCGCCGTGGAGCTGCTGCTGGCGGATTGCTACGTGCGCCGGGACCGGGTGGCGCTCATCGCGTTCCGCGGGCCGGGCGCCGAGCTGCTGCTGCCGCCCACGCGCTCGCTGGTGCGGGCGAAGCGCGGCCTCGCCCAGTTGCCCGGCGGCGGCGGCACGCCGCTGGCGGCCGCCATCGATTCTTCGCTGACCCTCGCCCACGCAGCACGGCGGCGCGGGGAGACGCCGCTGGTGGTGTTCCTGACCGATGGCCGCGCCAACGTGGGGCGCGACGGCGTCGGCGGGCGTACCCGCGCACGGGAGGATGCCCTGCAGGCAGCCCGCTCCCTGCGCGTGGCGGGTTTCTCGACCCTGGTGATCGATACCTCGCCGCGGGCGCGGCCCGACGCGAGGGAACTCGCCGAGACCATGGCCGCCCGCTATCTGCCGCTGCCACAGGCGGACGCGGCGACGCTGTCCCGGGCAGTGCGGCAGGAAGGCGAACTGGCGGCGGGAACCGGTCATGCGGCGGCCTGACGGCAGCGCGACGGTGCGCCGTCCCGGCCCGGCTGCGGCCCGGCGTGATGATGGCGTGCGGCGCAATCGCCGCGAGGCCGGCACGCTGCAATGGGATGTCGACGGCCGCGACTGGCCCAACCGGCAGGCCAGCCGATTCGTGGAGACGGGCGGGATCCGCTGGCACGTGCAGCGGGCCGGCGACGGTCCGGCGGCGCTGCTGCTGCACGGCACCGGGGCGTCCACGCACTCCTGGCGGGATCTGCTGCCGGAGCTCGCCCGCGAGTTCACGGTGGTGGCGCCGGATCTGCCCGGTCACGGCTTCAGCGGATCCGCCGACGACCCCGAGTGCTATTCGCTGCCGGGCATGGCCGCGGCCGTCGGGTCGCTGCTCGGCGCGCTCGGACTGTCCCCCGGCCTGGTAATCGGTCACTCGGCCGGAGCGGCCGTCGCACTGCGCATGGCGCTGGACGGCCGGGTCGTGCCGGCGGCCCTCGCAAGCATCAACGGAGCCCTGCTGCCGTTTCGCGGCCTGCCCGGGCAGCTGTTCTCGCCGGCGGCACGGCTCCTCGCGCGGCTCGATTTCGTGCCGCGTCTGGTCGCCCGGCGAGCGGCCGATCCGGACGCGGTCATCCGCCTGCTGCGCGATACCGGCTCCCGGCTGGACGAGCGGGGGGTCTCGCTCTATCGGCGTCTGATATGCAGTCCCGAACACGTCGGGGCTACCATCGCCATGATGTCCCGGTGGGACCTCGCGCCGATGATCCGCGAATACCCGGATCTGGCGGTGCCGCTGCTGCTCGTCGTCGGCGAGCGGGACGGGACCGTCTCACCCGGCGAAGCGGACCGCGTCGCGCGCCTGGTGCCCGGGGCCCGCATAAAGAAACTCCCGGGGCTGGGGCATCTGGCGCACGAGGAGGAGCCGGCACGGATGGCGTCGCTGATCCTGGATTTCGCGCGCACTGTCAGGGTGGAGGACGCTCCGTGATGAAGAGTCGGGAAGGCAAGGCGCGAGAGCGGGCGCCGGCGGGGAACGCGGCGCCGCCGTCGTGGATCGACGGCGATCTGGCCGCCTGCCGGGAACTGCTGCGCCACGGCTCTCGCACCTTCCACGCGGCGTCCTACCTCCTGCCGCGCCGGGTACGCGAGCCTGCGACCGCGCTTTATGCTTTCTGCCGGCTCGCCGACGACGCCGTGGACCAGACCGGCGCGAGCGCGGATGTGCTGAGCGATCTCGATCACCGCCTGCGGCGCGCCTATGCCGCTGATCCTGTGCCCGTGGCCGCCGACCGTGCCTTCTCCCGGGTGGTGCGCGAGCACCGCATCCCCGTGGCGTTGCCCGCCGCGCTGCTCGAGGGCTTCCGCTGGGACGCAGAGGGCAGGCGCTACGAGACGCTGGAGGCGTTGCAGGCTTATGCGGCGCGGGTGGCGGGTACGGTCGGCACCATGATGGCCATGCTCATGGGCGTGCGGGACCGCCGCCAGCTGGCCCGTGCCGCCGATCTGGGGGTGGCCATGCAACTGTCGAACATCGCGCGCGACGTCGGCGAGGATGCGCGCGCCGGACGGCTGTACCTGCCGCTGTCATGGCTGCGGGAGGCCGGCGTCGATCCGGACGCGTGGCTCGCCGCCCCGCTCCACTCGGAAGCGCTGGGCCGCGTCGTCGAGCGCCTGCTTCGCGAGGCCGACCGGCTCTACGATCGGGCGGAGGCCGGCATCGCGCGCCTGCCCCGGGCCTGCCGGCCGGGCATCCATGCGGCCCGTTTCCTGTACGCCGGCATCGGCGACCAGGTGCGCCGGCGGCGACTCGATTCCGTCAGCGGTCGGGCCGTGGTTCCGGCCGCTCGCAAGGCCCGCCTGCTGGCGCGGGGACTCCTGTCGGCCGCCCTGCAGCGCGCCGACAATGCGGCGCCGCCTCTTCCGGCGACCGTCTTCCTGGTGGATGCGGCGGCGCCGGCTCCGCCGGCCGCCGCGACGTATCCGGTCGGCCGGGGGCGCTGGGCGTACTGGTTGCTGGATCTCTTCGCCCAACTCGAGCGCCGCGAACGGGCGATGCCCGGCGGCGCGATGGCGGCGGTGGAGGAGTGACCGGTGCGGCTCGCCCTGCGGCAGCCCGCTTCAGAACGGCCAGAGAAACGGCACGAGGGCGAGCACCACGGCGAGTGCGATGACGTTTAGCGCCAACCCGAAGCGCAGATAATCGCTGCTGCGGTAACCACCGGGCTCCTGCACGAGATAGGGCGCGGGATGCCCGTAGGGCATCAGGAAGGCGGCCGAGCAGCCGACGACCACCGCCACGCAGAAACCCCTGGGATCGGCATCGATGAGATTCGCCGCGTTGATGGCGATCGGCGTCATGATGATCGCCACGGCCGCGTTGTGGATGGGCTGGGTCAGTATCATCGAGAGCACTGTCACGCCGGCCAGTACCGGCAGCGGCCCGTAACCGCCCAGCACGGCGATGAGGCTCTCCCCGACCGCGTCGGCGGCGCCGCTGTCGTTCAGCGCCACCCCCAGCGGATACATGCCGCCGATCAGCACCAGCGTCCGCCCGTCGACGGACTTGTAGATCTCCCCCGGCGGCAGGATGCCGATCAGCACCATGGCGACGGCGCCCGCGACGGCCGTGGCGGCAATGGGCATCAGTCCGAGTGCGGCCGGGACGATGACCGCCAGCAGGATGAGCGCGGCAACCGGCGCCATGCGCTTCTGCCGCGTCGAGACCTCCGGCTCGCCGGGCTTGAAATAGATCAGCAGTTCCCTCTCCGGATCGAATTCACGCATCTTCTCCCGCGGGCCCCAGATCAGCAGGCTGTCGCCTTCCTGGAGCAGAATATTCTGGATGCCGGTGCGATGCGGCTGGCCGTCGCGATAATAGGCGATCGCCTTCATGTCGAAGGACTCTTCCAGGCCGAGGTCGCGCACCGGCCGGCCGATTGCGGGCGAGCGCGGCGGTACCACCGCCTCCGCCAGCTCGCCGGTGCTGAGCGGATATTTCTGCTGGCTCTTTGGCACGCCCGCGAAGGTCAGCGCCGCATGGTCCTGCGCGAAACGCTGCACGACCTCCTCGCGGCCCTGGAACAGGAGCATGTCGCCCTGCAGGAGCATGACATCCCCTCTCGGGACCACGAGCTGTTCGCTCTCGCGCACGATTGCGATCAGCACGACGCCGTAGTCGGCGAGGTTGAGTTGGCTCATGCGCATCTCGCCGTCGTCGCCTTCTTCCCCGACCCAGACCTCGAACAGCCTGTCGTCGAGGCGATAGGTCTGCACGAGATCCGGCGCGGGCGGCACCTGCAGCGGCGGCGGCGCGCGTTCCTCGCCCGGCAGCAGCCGCTGCCCGAGCACAAATATGTAGGCGAGCGCGGCGGCCAGCAGGACCGCGCCTACCGCGGTGAATTCGAAAAAGCCGAATCCGGAACCGGTTGCGTCCGCCAGCAGGCTGTCCACGACCAGATTGTGCGAGGCGCCGATCAGCGTGAGGTTGGCGCCGATCAGTGCCGTACAGGCCATCGGCAGCAGGATCCTGGACTGCGGCACCTCCATCTGTTTGCAGAGCCGCAGGATCACGGGGACGAAGAATGCGGCAGCGGCGACGATATTGACGAACCCGGACAGGATGCCCGGGATGCCGGTGTTCAGGAGCAGCAGACGGTTGTAACGGCGGTGGATGACGTTTTCCAGCCGCCGCGCCACCCATTTGACGACCCCGGTTCGTTTCAGACCGGCGCCGATCACCATGAGCCCGGCTATCGTGACGACGGCGAAACTGGAGAAGCCGGTGAAGGCCTCCGCGGGCGACACCAGCCCCGTCAGAACCAGCGTCACCAGCACGAGCACGGCGGTGATGTCGGGCTCGATCCAGCCGCTCACGAACAGGACGAACGCGACGAACAGGATCAGCAGGACCAGCAATGCGCTGAAGGTCATGCAGGGAACTTTACCAGACGCTCCCGCGAGCCTTCAGCGGCGCGGGGCGCGGAACGGCAGCAGGCATTGCACCCAGGGCGAGGCGAAGCGGTCCAGCGACAGGCTCTCGTGGATGCCCGTGAGCGTCTCGCCGAACAGCCGTGCCTCGACGATCGAGCGGGCGTAGAAGGGCGTGTCTTCCAGCGTGCGCAGTACCCGCGCGCCGCCGGGTTCCTCGCTGCGGGTGGTTCGCGCCACGCGCCAGCCGGTGGCGGGCAGGATCGCCGCGGCGGGTGCCTCGAAGTTCGCGACCCCGCCGTCGCTGGCGAAACGCAGTGCCAGCGAGTGGCGGCTGCCGTCGCGGCGGACGGCGTCGTAGAGCACCGCCGCATCCCGGCCCGCGTCCATGCGCGACCAGTTCCAGCCGGCGAAGTCGCGTTCGAGGGCGTCGTCGCCCCAGTTGCTGTCCAGGTAGCCGGTGCCGCTCCAGCGGGACGCGGGCGCCGAAAGCTCCACTTCCACCCGTGCCCGGGGCGCCAGCGGCTGCCAGTGGTGGCGGCCGTTCGCGTCGAGGGCGTAGGGGTCCGCGCCGGGGATCTCCGGGCGCACGCGGACGGTGCCGCGCAGGCGCTTCGGCACCGGGACGGTGACCTCGTCGATCTCGAACACGAGGTCGTCGCCGTCGCGCCGAACCGCGCTGGGGCCGATGCGGAACTCGTCGGCGCCACGCTCGACCCGCGCGGCAGAGCGCTCCGTGAACGCCCACCGTTTTGATCCTGGCCGGTACAGCACCGCGTTCAGCGCGCAGTGATCCGAAGGCTCGGCCGGAGCGCGTCGGCGCGCCATGGCATACCACGGCGAGAAGACACTACCGACGAACGCGATCAGGGTCAGCGCCTGCCGGCCGTCGGGGCTCATCGCGTCCACGTACCACCAGCGATAGCCGTCGGCGGGAACCGGTGCGTCGAAAGGCGGGAAGAGCGAGGACAACCGTTTGACTCCGTCTGCTGGTGTGTCTATTCTAACTGACACCACCTTTGACAACCTGACATGACACTCTAACATGACACCCGGGAGGCGGGCATGGAAGGCACATCGCGGATCGAGTCGGCGCTGGCGGCGGCGCTGGAGCAGGGGAGCGCGCAGCCGAAATGCCCGCCGAAGCTTGCCGAGGCCATGCATTATGCCGTCTTCCCCGGCGGGGCGCGGGTGCGCCCGAGGCTGTGCCTCGCGGTCGCCGAGGCCTGCGGCAGCGACGCGGGCCGACTGGCGGTTGCCGCCGCGTCCGCGCTGGAGCTGCTGCACTGCGCCTCCCTCGTGCATGACGACATGCCCTGCTTCGACGACGCTGCGTTCCGGCGCGGCAAGGCGTCGCTGCATCGCGCGATGGGAGAGCCGCTGGCGCTGCTCACCGGCGATGCGCTGATCGTGCTCGCCTTCGAAATCATCGCCGACGGCGCAGCCGGGGCGGAGCGCAGCCTGGCGCCGCTGCTGCTCACCGTCAGCCGCGCGGTCGGCGGACCCGCGGGTCTCGTGGCCGGTCAGGCCTGGGAGTGCGAACCCCGGGTGGTACTGGCCGATTACCATCGGGCGAAGACGGCAGCGCTGTTCGTGGCCGCCACCGAAGCGGGTGCCATCGCCTCCGGTGCGGATCCCGTGGAGTGGCGTGCGCTGGGCGAGCGGCTCGGCGAGGCCTACCAGGTCGCCGACGATCTGCGCGATGCCGCGGGCGATTGCGAGGAACTCGGCAAGCCCGTCGGCCGCGACGCCGCACTGGGCCGCCCGAGCGCGGCCACCGAACTCGGCATCGCGCGGGCGCTAGGCCGGATGGAGGCGCTGGTGGACGACGCCATCGCCGCCATACCGGACTGCCGGGGGGCGGAGAGCCTGGAGGAGCTGATCCACCACGAGTCGCGCCGCCTGGTGCCGAAAGACCTGGCGCGCCTGGTGGCGTGAGGCCGTGTACCGGCAGCCTGTGCCGGCACTGAGGGACAGGCTGGCGGGGTGGCGCGACGCGCTGCTCGCGAGCACCCGCTTCCAGCGCTGGGCGGCTGCTTTCCCGCTGACGCGGCCCATCGCCCGCCGCCGCACGCGGGAACTGTTCGATCTCTGCGCGGGTTTCGTCTATTCCCAGGTGCTGCTGGCGTGCGTCGAGCTCGACCTGTTCGAGCGGCTGGCGGAGGGCCCGCGCGACGCCGACGCACTGGCACGGGACTGCGATCTGCCGGAGTCTGCGGCGACGCGCCTGTTCGACGCCGCGGTCTCGCTGCGGCTGCTGAGCCGGCGCCCGGACGGGCGTTACGCGCTGGGCCCCCTGGGCGCGGCACTGCGGGGCAATCCGGGCGTGGCCGCCATGGTTCGCCATCATCGTCTGCTCTATGCGGATCTGGCCGATCCGCTGGCACTGCTGCGCGGCGAGCGGCGCGATACCGCGCTGGCCGACTACTGGGCCTATGCCGGCGAGGACGACCCGGCCGGCGCCGCCGCGGAGCGCGTTGCCGACTATTCGGAACTCATGTCGGCCTCCCAGCCCTTCGTCGCCGCCGAGGTGCTTGCGGCGGTTTCGCTGAAGCGCTGCCATCGCCTGCTGGATGTCGGCGGCGGCCAGGGCACCTTCCTCGTCGCCGCCGGGCGGCGCTGGCCCCACCTGCAGCTGGCCCTGTTCGATCTGCCGGCGGTTGCCGAGCGGGCGCGGCATCGTCTCGACCAGGCGGGTCTCGGCGGGCGTGCCACGGTAACCGGCGGCAATTTCCTCACCGACCCCCTGCCCGGCGGAGCCGACGTGATTTCCCTGCTGCGGGTGATCCACGATCACGACGATGCCGCCGCCAGGCGGATCCTCGCTGGCGCGCGGGCGGCCCTCGAGCCGGGCGGGCGGTTGCTGCTCGCCGAACCGATGGCGGGCACCCGGGGCGCCGAACCCGTCGGCGATGCCTATTTCGGCCTCTATCTGTTCGCCATGCGCAGCGGCCGGCCGCGCACCCTGGAGGAACTTCGCGCGCTCCTCGCCGACGCCGGTTTCACCGACGTACGGGCGATTGCCACCCGCGTCCCGCTGCTGACCCGGGTCATCGTGGCGGAGCGCGCGACGAGTTAGGCGAAAACCCTGACACCGGAAACCGTCAATACAACTTGACAACACCGATAGTCAAGCTAGACTGACGCATAAGGCGTTAATGACTGTCCGTGCCGGGCAGCCGGAGTGTGTGACTCAGTGACCATGGATGCCCTTGCCGTCGTGCTGGAGAAGCCGGAGCAACTGGTGCTCAGCCGGCTGGATCTGACCTCGCCCGCAGCGGGCGACGTCGTGGTCGATATCCGCTGGAGCGGGATCAGCACCGGCACCGAGCGTCTGCTGTGGTCCGGCCGCATGCCCCCCTTCCCGGGCATGGGTTATCCGCTGGTCCCCGGTTACGAATCCGTGGGAGTGGTCCGCGAGGCCGGTCCCGCCTCCGGCCGCCGCGCCGGCGAGTTCGTGTTCGTGCCCGGGGCCCGTTGTTTCGGCGAGGTGCGGGGCCTGTTCGGTGGCGCCGCGTCCCGGGTCGTCGTGGCCGGCGAACGCGTCGTACCGGTGGACGAGAACCTGCGGGAAGAGGCAGTGCTGCTGGCGCTGGCCGCCACGGCCTACCACGCCATTGCCGGCGCCGGCCCGCCCGCATCGGTCCCCGAACGGATTCCCGAACTGATTGTTGGCCACGGCGTGCTCGGCCGGCTGCTGGCGCGCCTCGCGGTGATGCTCGGCAATCGCCCCGTGACGGTGTGGGAGAAAGACCCGGCCCGGGCCGACGGCGCGCTCGGCTACCGTGTCCTCGACCCGGCGGAAGACGAGCGCCGCGACTATTCGGTCATCTGCGACGTCAGCGGCGACGCGTCACTGCTCGACGAACTGATCGGCCGGCTCGCGCCCGGCGGCGAGGTCGTGCTCGCCGGCTTCTACCACGAGCCGGTGTCGTTCTCGTTCCCGCCGGCCTTCATGCGTGAAGCCAGGCTGCGCATCGCCGCCGAATGGCGCCCGGGCGACATGATCGCCGTGCGCGATCTCGTCGCCGCCGGCGGGCTGTCACTGGCCGGCCTCATCACCCATCGACATCCGGCCGGCGAGGCCGCCGCGGCCTACCGCACGGCGTTCGGCGATCCGGCCTGCCTGAAGATGGTGCTGGACTGGAAAGACGCGCATCCGGACGGCGCCACACCCAAGAACGCAATCAGCGGGAGAGATTCATGAGCGACAGGCGAACCGAGGGCGGCGTGACCGTGCAGCTTCCCGACAGCATGCAGGCCAGGCTGCGGGCCGAGGCTTCCATCGAGCCCGACCCGGTGCCCACGGGCGAGCCGGCGAAAGAGACCCAGATCATCGCCATCTACGGCAAGGGCGGCATCGGCAAGAGCTTCACGCTCTCCAACCTGAGCTACATGATGGCGCAGCAGGGCAAGAAGGTGCTGCTGATCGGCTGCGACCCGAAGAGCGATACCACCTCGCTGCTGTTCGGCGGCAAGGCCTGCCCGACCATCATCGAGACTTCGTCGAAGAAGAAACTCGCCGGCGAGGAGGTCGAGATCGGCGACGTCTGCTTCGTGCGCGACGGCGTCTTCGCCATGGAGCTCGGCGGCCCCGAGGTGGGCCGCGGCTGCGGCGGGCGCGGCATCATCCACGGCTTCGAGCTGATGGAGAAGCTCGGCTTCCACGACTGGGACTTCGACTACGTGCTGCTCGACTTCCTCGGCGATGTGGTCTGCGGCGGCTTCGGCCTGCCCATCGCCCGGGACATGTGCCAGAAGGTGATCGTGGTCGGCTCCAACGACCTGCAGTCCCTCTACGTCGCCAACAACGTCTGCTCGGCGGTGGAGTACTTCCGCAAGCTGGGCGGCAACGTGGGCGTGGCCGGCATGGTCATCAACAAGGACGACGGAACCGGCGAAGCCAGCGCCTTCGCGGATGCCGTCGGCATCCCCGTGCTCTCCGCCATCCCGGCGGACGAGGACATCCGGCGCAAGAGCGCCAACTACCAGATCGTCGGCATGCCCGGCGGGCAGTGGGGGCCGCTGTTCGAGGAACTCGCCAGCAACGTGGCGGACGCGCCGCCGCAGCATCCCACGCCGCTGGAGCACGACGGTCTCCTGAACCTGTTCAAGTCCGAGGACGTCGGCCGGGGCATCCAGCTGCAGCCGGCAACCCAGGCGGACATGTGCGGCAAGAACCACGTCGAGAAACCTTCACTGGAGGTCGTCTACGAGCAGATCTGAGCCGGGGGCAGCAGCAATAAGAATGACGGACAAGAGCGACAAGACGGACATCAACGTGGAGGCCACCCGCGGGGACGGCCACGGCTGCCACGCCGGCCGCGACAAGATGCGCGAGGCGGCCGCCGCGGCGGGCAACGGCGAGGCGCTCGAGCGCTACGCCGAGGATTATCCGCTGGGGCCCCACGACCAGCCCCAGAGCATGTGCCCCGCGTTCGGCTCCCTGCGCGTCGGCCTGCGCATGCGCCGCACGGCCACCATCCTGTCCGGATCGGCCTGCTGCGTGTACGGGCTCACCTTCACGTCCCATTTCTACGGCGCCCGCCGCACCGTCGGCTACGTCCCGTTCAACTCGGAGACGCTGGTCACCGGCAGGCTCTACGAGGACATCAAGGAAGCCGTCGAGAAGATGGCGGATCCGGAGCACTACGACGCCATCGTCATCACGAATCTCTGCGTGCCTACGGCCTCCGGCGTGCCGCTCAGGCTGCTGCCGAAGGAAATCAACGGCGTGCGCATCATCGGCATCGACGTGCCCGGCTTCGGCGTGCCCACCCACGCCGAGGCGAAAGACGTGCTCGCCGGAGCCATGCTCGCCTACGCCCGCACGGAAGCCGAGCACGGCCCGGTGCAGGCGCCCCGCGAGGGTGTCGAGGACCGGCCCACGGTCACGCTGGTGGGCGAGATGTTCCCGGCCGACCCGGTCGGCATCGGCATGATGCTCGAACCCATGGGTCTCGCCGCCGGGCCGGTCGTGCCGACCCGGGAGTGGCGCGAGCTGTATGCGGCCCTCGACTGCGCCGCTGCCGCCGCCATCCATCCGTTCTACACCGCCTCCTTCCGGCAGTTCGAGGCAGCCGGGCGGCCGATCGTCGGCTCGGCGCCCGTCGGCCACGACGGCACCGCCGCATGGCTGGAAGCGATCGGTGAGGCCTGCAACGTGCCCGCCGACCGCATCGCTGCGGCGAAGAACGCGGTGCTGCCGGCGATCCGCGGCGCGCTCGCCGAGGCGCCGATCGACGGCCGTATCACGCTGTCCGGCTACGAAGGCTCCGAGCTGCTGGTGGCACGGCTGCTGGTGGAGAGCGGCGCGGACGTCCGCTACGTGGGCAGCGCCTGTCCGCGCACCCGCTGGTCCGACGCCGACCGCGAATGGCTGGAGGCGAAGGGCGTGCAGGTGCAGTTCCGCGCCTCGCTGGAGCAGGACCTGGCGGCCATGCGGGAGTTCGAGCCCGACCTCGCCATCGGCACCACGCCGGTGGTGCAGAAGGCGAAAGAGCTGGCGATACCCGGCCTGTACTTCACCAACCTGATTTCGGCCCGGCCGCTGATGGGCCCCGCCGGCGCCGGATCGCTGGCCCAGGTCGTCAACGCGGCGCTCGGCAACAAGGCGCGCTTCGACGAGATGCGGTCGTTCTTCGAAGGCGTCGGCACGGGTGACACGGCGGGCGTCTGGGAGGACCGGCCGGCGGAGCGCCCGGAGTTCCGCGAGAGCTACCGGCGCCAGCTCGAGAGGCTGGCGAAGAAGAAGGCGGCGGAGGCGATGGTCTGATGCTGGTTCTCGATATGGATCGGGCAGGCGGCTACTGGGGGTCGGTGTATGTCTTCACCGCCATCAAGGGCCTGCAGGTCATCATCGATGGGCCGGTGGGTTGCGAGAACCTCCCCGTGACCTCCGTGCTGCATTACACCGACGGGCTGCCGCCCCACGAACTGCCCATCGTGGTGACCGGCCTCGGCGAGGACGAACTCGGCCAGCACGGCACCGAAGAGGCCATGAAGCGGGCCCACGCCACGCTGGACCCGGACCTGCCGGCCGTCGTGGTGACCGGCTCCATCGCCGAGATGATCGGCGGCGGCGTGACGCCGGAAGGCACCAACATCAAGCGTTTCCTGCCGCGTACCATCGACGAGGATCAGTGGCAGAGCGCCAACCGGGCCATGCAGTGGCTGTGGACGGAGTACGGCACGAAGCGCATCCGCAAGCCGAAGAAACGCAAGGACGGCGACAAGCCGCTGGTCAACATCATCGGCCCGATCTACGGCTACTTCAACACGGTCTCCGACCTGGCAGAGATCCGCCGGCTGGTCGAGGGCATCGGGGCCGAGGTGAACATGGTGTTCCCGCTCGGCAGTCACCTTGCCGACGTGCAGAAGCTCTCGGATGCCGAGGTGAACGTCTGCATGTACCGGGAGTTCGGCCGGCTGCTGTGCGAGACGCTGGAGCGTCCCTACCTGCAGGCGCCGATCGGCGTGCATTCCACGACCAAGTTCCTGCGCAAGCTCGGCGAGCTGCTGGACCTGGACCCGGAGCCGTTCATCGAGCGCGAGAAGCACACCACCATCAAGCCGGTGTGGGACCTGTGGCGCTCGGTCACCCAGGATTTCTTCGGCACTGCGAGTTTCGCCGTGGTGGCCAACGAGACCTACGAGCGCGGCCTGCGGAACTATCTGGAGCACGAGCTCGGTCTGCCCTGCACGTTCTCGTTCGCACGCAGTGCGGGGAAGAAGCCGGACAACGAGGCGGTGCGCGAAGCGGTGCGCGACAAGACGCCCCTGATCCTGTTCGGCAGCTACAACGAGCGCATGTATCTCGCCGAGAACGGCGCGCGGGCCATGTACATCCCGGCCTCGTTCCCCGGTACTGCGATCCGCCGCCATACGGGTACGCCGTTCATGGGCTACGCCGGCGCCACCTGGATCGTCCAGGAGGTTTGCAACGCGCTCTTCGATGCGCTGTTCCACATCCTGCCGCTGGCCACCGACATGGACAGTGTCGAGGCCACGCCGACGAGGCTGCACCAGGAGCTGCCCTGGGAGGACGCCGCCAAGGCGGACCTGGACCGGGTGGTGGAGGAGCTGCCGGTGCTGATCCGCATCTCCGCGGCGAAGCGCCTGCGCGACGCCGCCGAAAACCGCGCCCGCCGCCGGGGCGACGAGCGGGTGACCGAGGAACACGTGGCCGACGCACGGGCGGCACTGAAAGAAGGGAGGGCGGCGTGAACGGTGCGCTGATCACCGCGAGCCGTCTGACGGTATTGGAGCAGTCCGCGCAGGCCGCGACGGGCGCTCCGGTGGAGAGGAGAGAAAACTGATGACGGAAATGCACAAGACGATGGACGCAAGAGCGAGCCTGTCTGCACGAGGCGCGAAGCAGTATCACCTGATATTCGCGGTGGGATTCACGATCTTCCTGATGATCGCGATCGCTGGGCGGCTGCTGCCGCGCCGCTGGCGCAACGTGCCCCCGGGCGCGCCGGCCGACATGTCGATATTCGAAGAGGCCCGGGCCATGGCGAACACCTACGTGCCGTTCGCCTTCATGGCCTGAGTCCGCGAGTTTCGTCCGCTGGTCCGCAAGCGGGCCGGGGGACGGGAAGGGGTCGTGGTCCTGATCACGGCCATCCCCGCCGCGCGGGATTTGCGCGGTAACCGGCCGCAAGGCCGATCTGGAGGTGAGATCTATGTCTGAGTCTTTCACCGGGCTGACAGACGAACAAGCACAGGCTTTCCACAAGCTCTTCGTCGTTAGCTTCATCGTGTTCACGGCAATCGCCATCGTCGCGCACTTCCTCGTGTGGCAGTGGCGGCCGTGGCTCCCGCCGGAAGGTGGCTATGCGTCCCTCATCGATGGTGCGCGGATGGCTGCTGAACCGCTCATCCAGTACCTGGCATAAGGAGGAAAGAATATGTGGCGTTTATG
>Ga0209943_1000043_pt1 | contig 76439 bp, 75 predicted proteins | sample SalPonR1_B_D2_MG_FD_185698 | JGI IMG/M metagenome (GOLD analysis project Ga0209943, IMG submission 185698) | Salt pond soil microbial communities from South San Francisco under conditions of wetland restoration - Salt Pond MetaG R1_B_D2_MG... ... | reverse complement strand
CCGGCCGGGACGCCCAGTACTTCATTCCCAATGTCTTTACACCCAATGGCGATGGGATTAATGATTACTTTACTTTATTTGGCAAACAAGGTGGCGTGGACCAAATTGAGCTCCTGGAAATCTACGATCGCTGGGGTAACCGCTTATTCGAGACGCAAAATATCGCGGCCTCTATTGAATCTCAGGGTTGGAATGGATGGTATCGTGGGCAACCCATGTCTACGGGCGTATATGTTTATCGCATCATTTATCAATATTGTGATGGGACCCTGCATGAAGAAAGTGGGTCGGTGACATTGGTGCGGTAAGAAGTATATTTTTTTGAAAGTATAAATGCCAATACTATCAATCTACATCAGAGCTCAGGGCATTTTTATTCCTGCTAGATAAAAAACCCGATATATAATAGCATGATTCAGTCTTAATATTATTTTTAGGTGTTGATTGATTTAAAACTAAACTAATACCCGTTGCAAGTACAACAAAAATGTAAATTTTCACCTCAATTACCGATGCTGAGTTTAATAAAGGAATGGGAAGCTTTCGCAAATTGAATTAAGAAAAAATCATGGTATGCTCATACTCATAGGGAATTCTCCCAGTTCTGGAAGTACATTTTTAGCTGAAATTTTAGATTCCCTTGACGGGTGCTTTTGTGGGCCAGAATTAAGTGTATTCGCCAATCCTCTAATTTTCGACGACTATAGTAAATATAAGTCAAACTCAAATAAGTCTGGAACTCCTCTTAGTATATACAAGCAAACCAATCGGCCTTATTACCACAATTTGCCCTATTACGGATTGAGCAAAAGAGAATATTTTTATTTCTGTAAAAAACAATCAGACGCTAAGTCGTTTACGCAGTCTTTAATAAAAAAGGTCGAAAGAAAATACCACAAGAATGTTGATTTGTTTTTTGAGAAGAGTCCTGAAAATATCGCATCTATAAGAAACTTTTTACACCATTATTCCGACGGATACTATATCCATATTGTCCGTAATCCTATTTATGTTTATAAATCTTTAATTAAAAGGGGGTTTTCTCCTAACATTGCTTTACTAACCTGGTATTTTGATGTTATTCAAGCTCTACCTTTTGCCAAAAATAATAGGCTTATTACCGTTAAGTATGAAGATTTGAGCGAAAACCCTTCAGAAGTAATAATGGACATTTTTGAAACCATTGGCAAGCCTAAAAATATAACCAATGAGGAGCTCGAGAAAAGATTAGCAAACAATAAAAAGCGCAGAGGCCTAAAACGCATTGAAAGCTGGTCGGGCAAGTATGGTAATATATACAACGCCAATGATAAGCCTATCACTGAGCAAGAGGCTTCGTTTTTTTCAAAGGGACTTAATTATGGACTAACAAAAGAATTATGTTGCCGTTTTAATATCCCAGAAATTAGTTACAAAGAATTGATACATATTATGGGGTACTCGCACCATTTAAGAAATATACTGAATTTTGACACTAATGGTAATTTAAGTTTTACTTTTAGAGAAAAATGGTTATTCCACTTAAAAGGCATTAAGGGATATCTAAAGGGTAGCCTCCAATCAAAGGAAGTCAACCTATTTACAAATCCAATTAAAAAATATTAAGATGTGTGGTATAGCATGGTTAGTCTATGACAAGCCTACTAAGAACAATATAATTAAATCTGTTTGTGATTTGATTAAACATAGAGGCCCAGATGACTCCGGCTATTTAGGACTAAAGATTGAAAAAAAAACTTTTCAAGCCTTTTATGATAAAGATGGACAAAAACACGGAAAATATATTGAAGACAACCATGACTATTATGATTCGTATTTTGGCCATCGAAGATTGGCGATAAATGATTTATCTCAAAATGGTCATCAGCCTCTTATTTACCGTAATCGCTATATAATTATATTTAATGGAGAAATTTACAACTTTAAGGAATTAAAAGCTCAGCTTAGAACTAAGGGGTACGAATTTAACACAGAAACAGATACGGAAGTTATACCTGCAGCATACAATGAATGGGGTGTAGAGTGCCTAAATAGATTTAATGGAATGTGGGCATTTGTTATGTGGGATTTGAAAAGGTCAAATTGCTTTATCAGCAGGGATCGATTCGGAATAAAACCCCTTCATTTCACTCGAAAAAAGAATTGTCTTGCCTTTGCTTCAGAAATTAAGGCATTTCAACCCCTAATAAATTTTAAGCCTAGCTACCCCTATTTAAAAAACTACTTAAATCTTGGAGCCCATGAATTTGGCTGGGAAACAGCTTTCGAAAATATTTTTAGGTTCCCAAAAGCAAGTTATTTTTTGGGTAAAAAAAAGGATTTAAGAAGCATAAAAAAGCTTACAAAAAAGTTTTGGAGCCCAACTGTGAACTGTTTGCAAGAGCCTTTTATCCAAAAAAAGGCTGATGACCTTGCAAAAGTTTACAAAGAAAAATTATACCAAGCTGTAAAATTGCGTCTGAGAGCAGATGTGAAAATTGGTTCAGCTTTATCGGGAGGATTGGATAGTTCATCAATTGTTGCCCTCATAAATCAAAGGGTTGGCTCACAGCAAAAAAAGGATAAGCAAGTTACTTTTTCAACGGTTTACAAAAAAAAAGGACTTGAAGCTTTTGACGAAAGTAAATATATTGAGAAAATAGCCAGATTACTGAAGGTTAAATCTTATCAGATTGAACCCAAAATAGAGGATATTTTGGAGGAGCATAAAAAAATGATTTATCATCTGGATACTCCACCTAACGCAACAATGATGAGTAGTTGGCACACTTACAGTTTGGTAAAGTCAAAAGGAGTAACTGTAACTCTTGATGGACAGGGCGCTGATGAATTGTTGGCTGGCTATTATCGGTATTTAATAAACCATATTGTTCATTTTAAAGGAAATATAAAAGAGGAGTTGAAATTCATTGAAGCTGATAAAGACAAAAAGCCATACCGTAAAGCTGGAATGAACTTCAGGATAATAAAAAAATTAGGAGGGAATTATTTAACGAAATTTATACTATACAATAGGGAAGTAAAAGCCTTTATGGCGTTGAATGAGCGGCTGAAAATAGATTTAGATGGGATTTTCAATAATTTATTGCATTATGCGGATAGAACCTCAATGGCCTTTAGTATTGAGTCCCGTGTACCTTTTTTAGACTATAAGCTGGTTGAATTCTTACTAGAAATGCCCGCCTGTTATAAAATCAATCAAGGTTGGACAAAATATATCGCTCGAAAATCTTTTGAAGGAATCCTTCCATCTGATATCGTGTGGAGAAAAGATAAGATGGGCTGGCCTATCCCAGAAAAAGAATGGTTCAATAATGATTTAAAAGAACCGGCTTTAGAGGCCATAAGAAATTCAGCACTGGTATCATCTCTTTCTCATAAAAACCCTGAAAGACTCTTAAAAGAAGATATAGGCCGCTTTGTGAGGCTTTATAATTTAGCTATATGGGATAAAACATTTATAAATACCTGACAAGCTTTTTTAATGTGATCATTTTAAAGGAGTTTACACCACCGTTTTTATTCTTATTGTGCTACTTTTGGCGCCCTCCCGTTTTTGTTAAATAGGTCATCTATTTTAATGAACGTAACACAATGGCCTCTTTATTAAGCCTATAAGGATGGCTATATTCTATTAAGGAGGTGCATATAAAGGTCAATATTTTTTACTTTAAAGCAATATAGTAAAGTTGAGTTACTTTTGAAGTGCCCTAAAATTTATGATTTAATGAAGCCTGGGATTATGTTAAGAAAGATACCATTAGTTTTAATTAGGCTTGAATATTTTCTTTAGATTACAAAACAAAAGTCTCATGAATGGTAATGACTTGATTATAAATTTGAGGGATATAATCCTTGCAGTTTACTAATATCCGTTATTACGAAATATATCATCGTATAAACCAAGTAGAACCTTTTCATGATCACTCGTGTCGTAACACTTATACAGATTTTCCAACCCATTAGCTCCAAGCTTTTCTCTTAGCTCTTTGTCCTCTGCTAATTTTATTATGCTAGCTATCAACTCTTCGTCGGTAGAATATGAAAGTCCACAATTAAATTTCTCAATAAGATTTTTCTGAGGCTTACAATCGGACACAATTATGGGTTTCCCCCCGTATAAATATTGATATATTTTATTTGCTACCCCTGATTCGTGTTGCCGGTTCTTTTTTAACGGGGATAAAAAAATGTCACTAATGTGCATATAGCTAACTAATTCTGATAATTCAATCCACGGAATATAGTGGATACGGCTTTCTAAGCTGGGATGCATTATTTCAGAATGAAATCGCTTTTTATCAGCCTTATCTACTGGGCCGATTATTAATAAATCGACCTTCAGGTTTTGTATATTTTTGTTTTTTAAAACCTTTAAAATATCAAAAATGCCCCTTCGTTCAGCAACTACTCCAAAATACATTAATGTGACCCTATCGCTTTTTTCAATACCAGGGTTTATCTTGTAGTTCTCAAAGCGCCTTAAATCAATAATATTTGGGAAGGTCACAATATTCTTTTCGAGTAAAAAATCATGCTTTCTTATTAACGCTCGTTTGAATGAATCAGATAAGACAATTAATTTTGTCGCATAATTAAGATACCTAGATTCCTTTTTAATCCATGCCTCGGGTGCGGATATTAGACTTCTAAGTTTCCCTTTAGTCCAGTTATATTCCTGTATTGCATATGGAAAGTTTTCGTGTAAGTCAAGAACTAAAGGTATTTTTAACTCGCACTTTTCTATAGCTAAGGCTGCTGACTTTGCCAAGTATAAATCATGGACATGCAGAACATCAACTGTTTGATATTTTATAAATCTTATTATTTGTCTCTTCCAAAAATATTCATAAATAGGTATTCGGTTAAACAGAAAAAATAAAACGTCTTTCAGTTTTTTATTTATTTTGATGCGATGAACTCTTACTCCTTCAATTAAATCATAATCTTTATTGTTAAAACTAAAACAAAGAACATTAATATTATATCCGTTTTTCTTAAGGATATCTACTTCCTTTTGGACTCGGATATCCGAATTGAAATCATTATCTACAACTATGCCAATATTTTTCACTATTATATTTTTAAACTTTTTGACTTGCAGCAATTGATGAATTCCTTTGAATAGACCTTTGGAACGAACATCTTACTATTTTCATTAGCAAACCACTCATTTATACGCTGAAAATTTGAATATGATCAGAAAATCCGAACCTATGGGGATAATTCATCATGTAAATTGTATGTTTGAGAGCGACAGTTATTTATCTTTTCTACCCTATATCTATAATACAATATGAATTAAAAATATGATATCACAATTTAGGCTATTTAATCCATTTCAAATCTAATTAGTCTGCACTATGGAGATCAATTTCTTGGCCTGCTCCTGCCGTGAGAATTGTATTATCGAATCACTACTATATGTTACCCGCTCACCTTCTGCCTCGCCCCATCTTGATAATTCGTTAGCTATGACGTCTTCCATCGCCTTTTGATCACTGTAATCGAGCATAGGAGCTCTCCCCCCCTGCCTTAGTACATCAGCTGCATTTCCATTTTCCGGACCGACCCCCAATATGGGGGTGCCAGACGCCAAATACTCAAAAATTTTAGCTGTGATAATTAATTCATTGCCAGGCGCATCGGGAATAATAAGGAGCAAGAGGTCTGCATCAATCATTTTTTGAACAGCCTCCGAATGAGGACAGTAGTTTTCCAGAGTTACTCGATCGGATAATCCGTAATGACTAATAATATCAATAATTCCCTGGCTCACATTGCCTGTAAATCGAAATTGGATGCGATCTCCTAGATCATGGTTCTCAATCACTTCTGCAAAAGCATCCCAAATACTCCCTACCACTTGATTATCTGTAAAATTACCGGTATAGCGAACGATAAAGTTCTCTTCCTTCATAGATTGAGGAGAGTCAGGAAAATCGTTTTTATCATAGCCATTCATGATGGTAACAATCTCCTGAGCCCTTTCTTCAAACTCGTTTCGCATTCCATCGCTAATCACACTGATGAGATCCGCAGTTTGTAAAACGGATGTTTCCAAGCGCTTATCTTTATCCCAGGCAGTACGCCAGCGCGATAAATGGCGGTTATAATATATATTCACCCACGGATCCCTGAAGTCAGCCAGCCAAAATATATCGGGAAAGGCTTTCTTCAAACGCATACCTACCAGATGTGTGCTGTGCGGTGGACCCGTAGTGATCACCTGGCTAATATTTTCCTCCGCTATTAATCGTTTGGCCGCTTTGGTTGCGAAGGGAACCCAGCCCTTCCGCGCGTCGGGGATAAAAAAGTTGGCCCGGATAAAGTTTCCTGCCTTGGCGAGGAGGGACGCATTCCCAGATACATCGCCCATTCCCACAGCCGAAGACTTTTTCTTTCCCCTCAACCAATTATAAATTTGAAAGGGCTCGCGCGTAGCTGTTCGAATGACTCTTACATCAGAGGAGCCCTCATCATAATCTGGATTGGAAGCTGCATACGTCCCATCCTTAACTGTCAAAACAATAGGGGAGATGCCTGCTTTTTGTAACTCCCTGACCAGTAAACTCCAACGCTGAACCGCAGGACCGAGTGCTGGATGCCAATAATAGGTAATGAGAAGGACTTTATGTTCCATAGCTTTAGACAAAGCTAATAAATATACTATTTGAATCGATGGAAGTCTTCTCATTAATCCATCTCAGTGCTTCAAGATTTAAATCAGAGTTAAAATCTTTTGTAAATTTGCTACGAACAAAAACCCAGAAAATCAAACCTCACATTCTATCTCTTCTCGTGTCAGGTGGTGACGATCGCCTGGATCTCGACCCGAAAACGGGTCGAAACAAATATCATATTGGATTCAAGCAATATGATAGCCTAATACAGCGTGGATCTTGTACTGCCAATGCTGTAAATCCAGATAACCTCGCAGATATTGAGTACGGCTATCAACTATTACATGAAAAAGGGTTTTCATACGTTCGAAGAAAGCAGGCAGAACGGATTTATGAACTTCTTGGAAAAGACTCAAAAGAAACCTTTGATTTGTTTTTTGCTCCTTCGGGGAGCGACCTGGCTTATGTGCCTCTACTCATCGCTCAAATTCTTTACGAAAGTCGACAAATCACATCCCTTACTTCCTGCCCGGAAGAATTGGGCTCTGGAACAAAATTAGCCGTAGCCGGCAAATACTTTTACTCAAAAAACCAAAAAGGCCAGAAAAAGTCAAAGGAAGCCCCGGTTTTTTCTCACTTGAAGATTCGATCAAAATCTTTCCCTGCACGAACCACAGCAGGAAAAATAATTGATCAACAATCGCTGCTTCAGCGTGCTTTAGAAGAGGAAAGCGCTGATGTTAAAATATGCAATTTAGTGGTAGGTAGTAAGTCCGGAATTGAAGATAACTTGAACGTTATTGATCCGGAGCTCGATCGAGTGGTTTGGACCGTAGACTTATGTCAGCTCAGAAATCCAGCCAACCTCATCCATAAGCTGCTCGATCGAAATTGTCTTATTTTACTGACAGGCTCTAAATTTTTTCAGGCACCCCCATTTTGCGGACTCATGCTTATACCTAAAGCCTTGAGCAAAAAAATAGAGCAGTCTTCTTATCCAGTTGACCCAGGATTTTCTCAACTTTTTGCCAGAGAGGATCTCCCCATCTCTTGGACAAAGGTCAGAGGATCTTTTAACTCATTCCAGAATACGGGCTTATTGCTTCGGTGGGAAGCTGCTATTGGTGAAATGGAACGCTTTGACCAAATTAATAGAAAAAGAAGAAACGCTCTTATCCGTTCCTGGTATACTTTTGTCTCTAAACAGATTGAGAAGTCGCCCTTATTCCTACCCATGCCTGATCAGGAGCAAACCAATAGCACCATTGTCTCTTTTCGTTTGCGATATCCCGATGAAACATTCTTGTCCTTTGAAGAACTAAAAAGACTTCACAAGTCATGTATGTATAAAACCGGCTTAGATTTTACGGGCTCCTATGACCGATTTACAATGGGCCAGCCCGTTGCCTATAGCCACGGAGCATTTATTCGATTAGCTATAGGTGCTTACGATATTCGGCAGCTTATGAAAAACCCTTCCTGGCATAATGATGAACTGATCTTCAAAATAATAACCGAGGAGATCCAAAAACTGTACAATGAAAAACTTTCTCAGTCTTTTCAAAAAGGCTCAGTCGCTAAACCTAATCGATAGTTTTGATGATGCCGTTCTGTTTTATGATTTAGGAGCAGTGAGTCAGCTCCTCGAAAAGTTCGCCTCCCACTTTCCTTCAAATCACAAACCAACCGTTGCAGTTAAAACATGTCCTTTAGCATCTGTCCTCCAGCAAGTTGGATCATGTCATTATGGCCATGAAGCGGCTTCGCTCTCCGAAGTTATACTTGCCGCGCAGCAGTCGAACCAGCTCCTTGTCTATGATGGACCAGCAAAAGAAATACATGAACTCGAGCTCTTATTACCCTACAAAGAACGACTGATCATCAATGCCAATTCCTTTGGGGATTTAAAAAAGATACAAACTCTTCCCTTTCCTAATATAGGCCTGCGCCTCAATCTGCAGGTGACTCCTCATGTGGAAAAACGATTTGATGTTAGTCAAAGTGGATCTCAATTTGGAGTTCCTTTGGACTTTAAACAGCAAATTATCGATGCTTTTAGCCAGGATGAAAGAATGAATACCGTCCATTTCCATTTGGGAAGCGGTATGACTTCTGTAGTACCTTTTGAAGAAGCGCTCCAACTTTTAGAACCTCTGCTTAAAGTCATAGCATCTAATCGATCCAAAAATGGACTTTCGCCATTAAAAAATATTGATATTGGAGGAGGGCTGGCGGCTGAGCCCCTGGCTAATAATATGGAGAGAGCTAAAAAATTAGGAGCCTTGCTCAGGGAAAAGTTTGGGCATCTGTGGGAAAATTATACTTTAATCACAGAAATGGGCCAATACATCCATACGCATTGCGCGTGGTTGAGCACAAAAATTGCCGACGTTCTAGATCATAGGAACCGCCCGATTCTTATCGCCCATTCTGGCGCAAATCTATTCCCCCGACAAGCGTATACAAACACCCCTCCTCCGTTTACCTATGCGAACTTGAGTCCTTCTTCATCAACCAGGCCTGTGCGAGCGTATGATATTGCAGGGCCATTATGCTTTGCTGGCGACAGAGTTGAAGAAAATGTTTCACTGCCCACCTTAGAGGCTGGTGAGTGGCTAGTTGTAGACTCTGTTGGTGCCAATACATTTTCGCTGTATTCCATGCACTGTAGCTGGATTTTTCCAAAAGTAATAGGCTACAATGAAGATAAAGGAGAGTTTAGGATAATTAAAGATCGCATGCGAACCGAGGAGATTGTCGAGTTCTGGTCATGATTAATAAATTCTATATTTTTTTTCTATTCCCTCCGGAAGAATGCAGTTATAATCATTCTCTACGAAAAGAAATTTAAGAAGCTGCTCATACAGTTGGCCCCAACCTGCATATCTAAATGGCGTAAAAAACTCATTATGCCATAAAATGCTCAAGCAGCTTCCCCTTTTGTGCCGAGACATAAATTCGTTAATATGCTCGTTGGCTTGCTTCGGAGAGTTTCCCAAGTATGTGTGAAATGTATTGTCCATAATATGTAAGGGCACTTCCAGAAACTGGAAAGGCCTCCAGTTATCAAAGTCGAAGGGGTGAAACGGCAAGCTGTATGAGTTTCGAAAGCCGGGTTGCTCAGCAAAGCCATAGCTATAATCTTGTTTTACCGTTCGATTGAGCTCTGGTCCATTCTCTAATAGATCGAAAAGCAAGAAATGGTAGCGATTGATTGGGCTGAGTTGCGAGTACCCTTCTAATTCCTTTAATAAGGCTTTATCTTTACTTGATTTATGCAAAGCATTGACACTCTCAGACTGCTTAATATGCTCCATGGCCTTCATGACATAAGGACTCTTAATAGAATAGTCTGCATTCTTTATTCCAAATTTACCTCTTCCTTTTTCGGTGAGCCAGAAAAAAACAGAATGTACACCAAACTGCCTTTCTAACTCTAAAATATTATCAATATTTTTTCTTGTATTTCTAAATAAAGTGGGAAGATTATGAAGAGCTTCCACGCTATTTGATGGGAGGTTCTTTTTAAGAAAATGTTTGCCATTCTGAAATATAGGCCACCGCAACAAATCGATATCATGCGTAAGAACAACATTGGAAGGCGGCTTTTTTACATTTGGAAGGTTGATCTTACTCTTGAGTGTTTCGTAAATATTCTCAAAATAAAGATCTACCCAGGCAACCTGTGCCTGACCAAATTTTTCTTGAAAACTGCCCTCGTAGGGAAACCTTCCCCATTTATCTTTCTTTTTTGAGATCCACTCTTGTATACCGCTTAACAAAACAAAAGCAGACAATAAGTAATCTACTTTTCCCTTATTCGAGATGAGTGGGACTCCGTTTTGAATTTTGAAGAGCTCCTTTAAATCGAGATCTTGATCAATGATTGCAGACAATTTATTTGAAGCTATAAAAAAATCATCTTCCTCTCCCTCACCCATAGTGATATCGGCGTTCTCTTTGAAGTCCGTCCGTTGAAAACTAACTTTATAGTCCCTTGCTATATGATCTAACACGTACACTATGGCAGCAGTAGCTTTAGGATCTAGGTCATCCAAGTAATACCTTATATCTCTATTCACTTCCATATTTTGATCAAATTCAAAGGGAACTTATACTTTTTTATTTCCGGATATACGATTTGTTCTGCACCGAAGTATCTAAATATTCGTTCTACGCCTGGGAGCATACTCCCCTCAAAATCAAAACTCAGCACCCGGCTTGACAAGTCCCTAATCGCATGCCATAATAGGAAAACATTCATGTTGCTCTGTATCTCTGCTCGATCTACACCTCCCAATAAGTAGTAGGCTCTATTTTCAGACCAAACCACATAAATAGCACCTAAGTCACGACCATTTTTGTCTTTTCCCACATATATCTTTCGACAGTTTCTTTGATTAAGTGCTTGGTCTAATCGCCTAAATGAATCAAACGATAATTGGGTTCTTTTCTCTTGATTTGCCATGGACTTAGAGTGTAAATCATACACGGTTTTAGGGTTATCACTTTCCGTTATATGTATATCATCCTTGTCCTCAAACTTTTGGATCGTGCGACGAGCCCTAGGATGTATTTGATTCCATAATCTATCTGTGTTGCTAAGATCATTTAACATATACGTATAGCGGAACTGAACAGAGAAGCCCGCCCATATAAGCTGCAACAGATTATTATTGCCGGGGTATAATGTTTGATGAATATATGGCGTTTTGGGTAGCAAAGAATATAAGTTCGAAAGCACCTGGTTTTCAAATGAAATTCGATTTTTTCGACTTAAATCTTCTGGATAACAGTAAAAAACGCCTTGATAGGGTGATAAAGCGGCGTTGCAGAGGTAGGGTATGCCATATTTACTTGCCTGAATAAAAACCCAGCCACCCAGGATGTGATTCCCTCTAATATCTAAAACGACATCCCAATTGCTCCCCGCAATGGCATCTAACCACCAATCCCGCATGAATAGATTGGTCTTAGAAGTTTTGCAATGAGCTCGGTATCGCTCCTTATATGTCTTTTCCCTTATCATCTTAAGCATTCAAATATACATCCCTATAGCTATAGATTGAATAATGCAGACACTACATTCCTAATAGACTTGCCTCTGATTTTTTGATGAGGAATTTACCTTTAGAATTTAAGCTAGGTGATGTATAAGACATATTAATTGATAAGATCCACCATTGAGTCTATTTATTCGATATTTTTCATAAATATTCTACTTACCATGGACCAAACTATATTTTGGCTCAAAAGCATAAGAGTAAGACATTTTTACTTAAGCAGAGCCGCTAGAAAGGGATATAGAACTATAGCTCCATAGCAATTATAATTGGTATAAGTGCCTATGTATTTATTAAGGATACAAAGCATATAATATTTGCGAATGTTCTCCGTATTTAATAAGAACCCTTGCTTGAAGTCTACTTTTTCTAGACTCTACAATTCCAACCAAAAAATCCTAACATCCTCTAGAGGATATAACGTATAGCAACTTGAGAACATCTCCAAACATAAAATTTGCCACCCCCATATTCATAATTTAAAAAGTCATAGGCTGGTCTCCAGGCACCACTTATATTAAAGCTATTCCATCTTAGACTTAATCCCAAACCAAATGTAACTCCCGAGGTCATAAAAGTTTCGCCATAATCTCTTAGACCTCCGCGATCAGAGTAATCCGCTTGTGCTATATGAAAACCGGTTGTTCCAAAAGCGGTCACCAATCGCCTAGAGTTAGAATTTAGCGGATAGTGATATTCATAAGCGAAAATTGCCCCTATACGGGTATTTTCACCACCACCTAACCATCCCCCAGGAATTCTATATCCCAAATTTACTGAGAAAGAAGAAAAAGGCGCGAAGAATTGATTGTAACTTAGTCCAACCGTTGTATAATACCCAGTAGCTAAACCAATAGATTTAGATTCTGAGAGTAATTTTTTTACATCTTTCTGCTCTGATTGCATTTTTATGCTCTCCGAAGAAGTAACATCTTGAGCGATGACGCTCAAATTAGCAATCGTAAAAACCAAAGAAAAAAATATAATCCATAAGTATTTCATAATACTTCATTTATACTTTACCAAAAGCAATAAAGGTTTAAAAAATAATCTACGGAAGAAAAGTAAGTTAAATAACCTGTCAAACCAAGTAAACTAGCTATAAAAAGTGCATAGACACCTTAATTTTACTGGATACAAGTCTTTTTAAGCCTAAAATTCGATAAATGTGCCGTTATTGAATTGATTAATAAGAAAACATAGGTCGAAAACCAGTCTTTACATTTTCTTTTCACTCCGAATAACTACCCCAAAAACGATAAGTAGAAGCGATATAGAAAATGTATCTTTGTCGACAAATTCCTCAAATAATGTATATCTGGAATTCACGATACCTACTATTTAGTAAATAAAATCAATATCTCATGAAGACCCGATACTCTGATGAAGACCTCAAAGAATTCGAAGCTTTAATTGATAAGAAACTTGAGCGCGCGCAAAGCCAACTAGATTATTATGAAGAATTATTACAAGAAAATGAAAATGAGAAGGTAAAAGGCATGGAAGATAGTGCGCTTTCAGTGGAAAACGAGTCAGCTGTAAAACACGCTGGACGCATGCGTAAACACATCCAACATCTACAAAAAGCAAAAGAGCGCGTTCACAAAAAAACATATGGAATTTGTCGCGATACCGGCAAACTCATCGCTAAAAATAGACTTTTGGCTGTCCCTCATGCCACACTTTCCATTGAAGCTAAGCAAAACCGTAAATCTTAATTGAATCAATGATGAAAACAAATAAAGAGAAGCTCTTTTGGGTTCTTTTCACCATTTTATTAGTACTCATTATTGACCAAGCCTCAAAATTTTGGATAAAAACCCATATGAATTATGGTGAAGAGTTTCTCATTTTTGGTCAAAGCTGGGCTCGCATTCATTTCGTTGAAAATGAGGGTATGGCATTTGGAATGGCCTTTGGCGGGTCATGGGGAAAGATTTTTTTAACGGTCTTTAGACTATTTGCTGCACTTTTTTTGGTATACCTGATTCATACGCTGATGAAAGTTCAAGAGCGATTGGGTTTACTCATAAGTTTGGGATTAATCTTAGCTGGGGCTATTGGAAACATAATTGATAGTTTATTCTATGGCGTATTGTTTTCAGAGTCATCCGTGTATGGCGACCCCGCTGTATTCTTGCCTAAAGAGGGAGGATATGGCGCATTTTTGATGGGAAAAGTTGTCGATATGCTCTATTTTCCTTTGTTTTCCTTCCACTGGCCTGAAGCGATTCCAATATGGGGAGGAGATCAGTTCGAGTTTTTCAAACCTGTTTTCAATGTAGCAGACAGCGCAATAACCATAGGTGTGGCTATGCTACTTGTTTTCTATCGAGATTTTTTTGTAAGCGAAAAAAATAAACCGACTCAAACTTCAGAATAATTTATTCCTTTTAAATCGAGCAAGTGACTCCTCGTGCTATATGCTACGAGGTTTTTGAGAAATTGGGTTTACTGTTGTTGGGATGGGACAGAATAGTAAGCTGAAAAAAAAGAGGTAGAATTAACTCTCAATAGTGGATGGTTTTTCCGCGGCCATAAAATTTTTCATAGCTTTTTCAGCACGTAATACCGTAGGATAATGTATATTATAATATACAAATTTCCCTTCGCGCCTGGCTTGCAGAACACCAGCCAATCTCATAATCCGAAGATGTTGAGAAGTGACAGATTGTTCAATGCCCAATCCTTGATAAATTTTATTCACATTGACCGTGCCTTGACGATCAATAAACTCCAAAATTTGGAGCCGTAATGGGTGTGCTAATGCGCGAAGCATCTCAACCGAAGTTTTGAGATGCTCCTTGTCAAATGTTACTGTTGTCCTTTCCATGCGTTTTCTTATTTATTGATATGTGACCTAAGTAGAAACAAATATGCATATAAAAAATCGTAATTCAAAGATCACCACACACGCGCATAGAGTAAAACTTTAATCAGCGACGTTTAACTCGCTGATTATCAGTTATTTTTCTTTGTAAAAAATTTTTGAAAAAAGTTTATAACTTGTTAGCTATCAAACAAATTACAAGCTTTATGTAAAGTATATGTTTAACTTGCTAAATCCTCCACTAATCGACTGATTTGGGCCAATCGCTCATTGTCTATAGAGTAATAAATAAACTTCCCATCGCGATCTGTATTAACTACTCCCGCACGGCGAAGAATAGCTAAGTGTTGAGAGGCTACACTTTGCTCTAAGCGAAGTTTTATGTATATATCTGTTACCGTAAGTGATTCGTTTTCTTCCAACAAATTAATAATTCGTTGACGTAACTTGTGGTTAACAGCGCGCAATACAAGCACAGCTTTTCTTAAATCAGCATAGTCTAAGTGGATGTCTTTATCTCCTCCCTCTCGTAATGTAACATTTTCGTTCTTGTCCTTACTCATTGTTCCGGTTTTGTGTTATTAGATTATACATAGGACTAATGCATAAACTGTACCAGTTTTTTATTTCACGATTAAAATATATGTAAATCCATATCAATCAGTGATTTCCATACAAAATTTTTGCATCTACTATTATAACGCATTTTTCTAGATAAGAGTTTTCTTTGACTGTGTTATATTAGGATTTTTTAAATATTTTGGTGTGATATAGGCAGTGGATGAATAATCTTGAGCCTTCCAGGAGCTAAAAATCAAAGGCCCCATATGCCGAGCTGAAGATCTAACACCACTATCTTTACAATGATTGGATATCTCGGGTATTGTTAATGCTTTTTCCACGCCATCTCCGCTTAAGTAAACTAAATCGGATTGATGCAAATACTCTTGAACAAACTCCGTCTCGAGAAGAACGGGCTTTGCTGCTTTAATTTCCTGCTGCTTATTCGAATAAATGCCTGCGTAGACTTCCATACGTCTCGCATCGATCAAAGGGCAGTGTATAGCGTTGCTGCTATTTCCAATTTTACGGATAGATCCCGCAGCTAATATGGCTAAAGAGTTAATACCTATAAGCGGGACATCTAACCCATAGCAAAACCCCTTAGCTATCGAAAGACCTACCCGTAGGCCCGTATAAGAACCCGGCCCAATGCTCACCCCGACAGCAGCTATTTCATTGGGGGTAACTCTCGCTTCTTGCAAGCATTGCTTCATGAAAACAGCTGTTTTCTCGCTGTGTATGCGCCCTTTTTCTTCCTGTAAAGCTACCATCTGTTCGTCCTCGAACACTGCTACTGAACAGATATCAGTTCCTGTTTCAATCCCAATAAAATAGGACATACCTAATTGTTTATAGACAAAATACGATTGTACCGCTCTTTGTCATTCAATACTTCTACAGCAACATTAATCTCGGGGTCAAACTGTAGTTTTCGGATGAGCCTCCCTTCTAAATATTCAAATCGAGATACAATTTCTTCAGAAATCATATTTGAAATTAGCTCCTTATTATCTTCAAGAGCAGCTACTTTAGCCTTTTCAATTCTCTTTTCAGCATTTTCAATATCATTTTCGATCTCTTCCCAGTATCCATATTTTTCAGCTACTTCTCGTAATTCTCTTAACTCCTTCTCAGCAGCAAACTCCAGCTGTACTTCATCCGAGAAAATATAATCTAAAAACTTATCGTAACCGGAAAACATAAAGGTTCGCGGATCTTTAACTTGCACACTTTGATCTTGATTAATGTAATTAGTCACAAATTTGAAAATCGCATTCTTCTTTTTTAAAGCCAGCAAAATCTCTTGGTCCTGAAAAGGGTCAAGCTGAATATCAGGCAGGACACCACCACCACCGTAAACCGTCCTCCCTGCTTTCGTTTTGTACCTGTTGGACTGGCTGGCGGAGTCCGTTATATTTATGGCTCTTCCGTTTTCATATACTGCGCTCTGAATAGATCGTCCGCTTGGAATATAATACCGGCTTGTCGTAATCTTAACTTGGTTATTATAATTTAAGGTTTTTACATTTTGAACAAGACCCTTACCAAAAGTACGTTGCCCCATAACCACAGCGCGATCATAATCCTGAAGCGCACCCGACACAATCTCAGAAGCCGAAGCGGAACGGTCGTCTACCAGAACAATTAAAGGTAAGTCCGGGAACTGGACATCGCTCCGGGTGCGAAAAAGCTGATCGCGTTCTTCTACCTTACTGCGCGTACTTACCACCGTTTCTCCTTTAGGAACAAACAAATTGGTAAGTTGAACAGCCTCACTTAAAAGCCCCCCACCGTTCTGCCGCAGATCCAAAATGAGCCCATCCAGGGAACCGTCATTATCCTGCATCAGGCTTTCAATCGCCGCTTTAACATTGCCGCTGGCTTGCTGGGTGAAAGTCGATAAGTTGACATACCCTACCCCGGCAGCCACGAGCTCTTTATGTGGCACATTGGGTAATGAGATCTGCTCGCGAAACAACTCTACTTCAATCTCCTCTCCCGTTCCCGGTCGACGAATTTTTAGCTGAAGACCCGTGCCGCTCGCCCCTCTAAGCATGAGCTTGGCCTTCTTTAGTCCAATTGTCTCAACGGACATTCCGCCAATTCCTATCACTTGATCTCCCGCTTTTAAGCCTGCATCATCGGCTGCATAGTCTCGATAAGGTTGAGTAATCGTTAAATATCCGTCGATTTCTACAATCTCTGCTCCAATACCCTCGTATTTACCTTCCTTCTCCAACTTATACCGTTCTATTTCTGACTCAGAATAGAAGACAGTATATGGATCCATGGATTCTACCATAGCGTCGATAGCGGTAGCCATGAGGGAGCTAGGGTCCAACTCGTCTACGTAAGAATGGTTCAGCTCTTTGTACAGGGCTGTGAATATTTCCAGGTTTTTACTGATTTCAAAATAGCGGTTGTTATCCGCAGGCCCCAGTTGATTTGACAAGAAGATCAAGGTGAAACCGATAAGTAGTAATTGGCGCTTTATCATAATTCGGTGCGATTGCTAATTTTATATAATGTTTGGCTGATACAGCTAGAACGATAGCGAATATAAAAACTATTTTTCGGGATGGTTATGTAAAAATCGAAGCAGTCCTTCGCGGAGTTCTTTGGGTCGCTCCGCGTGAACCCAATGCCCCGCATTCAATTTCTGAAACTCAACTTCTTCAAATTTATTGCGTATCAATTCTTCATCTTCCGTCCGAATGTATTTAGACTGAGTTCCGTTTACAAACAAACTGGGCGTTTTTATTGAACGGTCTATTGAAATACCAGACAATATATCCTCATAATGCTCTTCAATAGCCTCTAAGTTCATTCGCCAGCTGTAATTCCCGTCCGACTCCCGCTTAAGATTCTTGAGTAGGAATAGCTGAATTGATTTCTCCGGAATATATTTGGCTAATACCTCTTGTGCTTCAGATCTACTTTCAATCTGCTGAACTGGAACTGCTTTTAAAGCCTTGAAAATGGGTCCATGGCCCGGAGGATAGGCTTGAGGCCCTATATCTACTACTACTAGTCTGCTTAATCGGTCTGGATAGGTCTTCGTGAACTCCATGGCTGTCTTACCTCCCATAGAGTGGCCCAAAATGGTTGCCCGATCCATATCTAATATATCCATCAGATTTTTCAGATCTTCGGCCATCGCAGGATAGTTAATGGTGGAATCGTGAAAAGAACGGCCGTGATTTCTCTGATCGACAAGTATCACTCGATAATCTGAGGCTATGGAACCTGCGAAGGTCTTCCAGTTATCCAGCATGCCAAACAAACCGTGTAAAATAATAATGGGCTCGCCTTCACCCATAATCTTATGATGTAACTTTCTCATTTTATTTCATTTTAAGATCTCTGTAACTTCCCGAAATGGATTTGATCTCAAAGCGGGCAAACATATCTTCACTATACCATTTTTCGCGACGCGTTTTTTCAACAATCTCACGGTGGCCTTTATCAGTATAAGCAAAATGCCGCATGGCATCAAGACTTTCCCAAATACTAAAGGTCGCTTGCATGGCCAGAGGCCATTCTCCTACGCCCTTCGTAAATAAACACCCCGGGGCATCTTCAATAGCTCTGGCTGCCTGACCTACATGGCTCCAAAATCGATGCAAACGCAATCCCCGCACACGCGCCCTGGTGAGCACAGCTATTCTTCCTTGATGATCAACAGATGCTTCTTTTAGAGGTTGAGCGCCATCCCATTTCCCATGAACTTGAACGCATTGCAAACCTACCTTCAATTGCTCCACGGCATAATTGGACCATGGCAAAGAATAGTTTTTTTCTTGGAGATGCATATCTAATTCTTCCTCGCTCTGCCAAGTCGCAAAATATCCGTACGTGCTCCAGTCCGGCCATAAGCTAAAACCCGAGCCCGCGCCACTTCCCAGATGCCGGGAGAATACCGGCGCTCTATGTTCTTGCTCCAACGCACGAACTCCCATATCCCGAAAAGCGGCCAGCCGCTCTTTTAATCCCGAAAAGCGGAAAAGTTGAAAACTGGCATATGACCCGGTAGTTCTTTCCATGATTATAGTAACGGAACAAGCGCAAAAATGATGCTCGAAATACAAAAAAGGTGATGACATTTTTCGATCTTGTGTACATCTGGATTGATCTAATAGCTAAAAACCCTTCACGATGTCTACAAAAAAAAACTACTTCGCTCATGAGACGGCCGTTATTGATCCAGATTGTAAGATTGGAAATGGAACAAAAATTTGGCACTTTTCACACATTATGTCACATGCAGACATAGGAGCTCAATGCAATATTGGACAGAATGTAGTCATTAGCCCGTATGTGCGTCTGGGTGAAAACTGTAAAGTGCAAAACAATGTATCAATTTACACGGGAGTGGTTTGTGAAGATGATGTTTTTCTTGGCCCCAGTATGGTTTTTACTAATATTACCAATCCCCGCAGTGCTGTCGTTCGTCGGGGCGAGTATGAATCTACACATGTAGGACAAGGAGCGTCTATAGGCGCAAACGCCACCATCGTTTGTGGTCACGATATAGGTCGGTTTGCATTTATTGGTGCAGGAGCCGTAGTGACCAAGGATGTCCCTGCTTATGCACTACTAGTAGGTAACCCTGCCAAACAGGTAGGCTGGATGTCTGAATATGGGCATCGGCTGGAATTTGATGCAAAAGGCCGTGCCAGTTGTCCGGAAAGTGGAGACGATTATCGCCTTCAAAACGGGCAAGTACAAAAATTATAATTGTCTGCGTGCCTCCACATTCGCCATAAAGACCTCTTGACAGTTTTCCCCCTCAGTGAAAAAACGTAATCACAAAATAGCTTATCTCTAAGGATGAGCCCCCTTCGTGTAATGCACTTTTTAAGTTGCTGCAATCCTCCATATGAATTTGCGTGAGGGATAGCAGTGGCAGGCAGCACCTCAAGCGGTGAGCAGCCGTAGAGCGAGTAGGTGACCGCAAGGAAACCCCACGCAGCCGAACGGATGCCGACGCTTGAAGTACTGCCTATGAACGTATAGCCCGGCCGCCAACTGTTGGCGGACACGCCCAAAACACTATTCATCTAAAAGTTATAATGATTTTAATTGCTCAATTTATCAGCTTGGACAAACTTTTATACCTTGTATGATTCATTCTTCGTTGGAAGACTGAGAGCACGATAAAATCCCGTACCTTTGAGCGAGATTTTTCTGTGATATCCATTTAAACTCTACTGGTATGTATCCCGATCTCTCCTATATTTTGCATGATATTTTTGGAACTTCTCCCGATAATGCCTTTAGCATCGTCAAAACTTTCGGATTGATGCTTGTTCTCGCTTTTATTGCAAGTGCGTATGTCCTGCGGCTGGAGCTCAAACGCAAATACGAGGAAGGCCTGCTCGGCGCATCCGTCGAAAAGGTGAAAATTGGCGAAAAGCCGACACTAACAGCTTACTTTTATCAACTTTTAACCGGTTTTATTATTGGTTTCAAGGGTGTATGGATCGTGCAGGAATATGATCAGTTTGCAATGGATCCATTTGATGGTCTGTTCTCAACCCAGGGAAACTGGCCCGCTGGAATCGTTGGTGCGCTACTTTTCATGGGATGGACCTATTACCAATCTCAAAAGACAGCTAAACAGGAGCCGAAAACGGTTACCCAAACGATACCTCCTCAAGATAGGGTTTGGGATATTACTATGGTTGCTGCAATCTCGGGTATTATTGGCGCTAAAATCTTTGCTATATTCGAAAGTACTGATACGCTCTCCCGGTTTTTCTCCGATCCTATTGGCACTCTATTTTCGGGCAGCGGCCTGGCTATTTACGGCGGCCTCATTGTGGCCTTTATTGTCGTTTATAGATATGTGAAAAAACGTAACATGCCGCCTATTCATGTCATGGATGCTGTGGCACCTGCTTTACTGGTGGGCTATGCAGTAGGACGTCTAGGCTGCCATTTCAGTGGCGATGGAGACTGGGGTATTGTAAATTCTATGCCTACCCCATCCTGGTGGATGTTGCCGGAGTGGTTATGGTCGTTTGACTACCCGCACAATGTTTTAAATAGAGGTGAACTCATTGAGGGCTGTGACTGGAACTACTGTCGGCGTTTGCCTGAGGGCGTTTTTCCTACGCCTATCTATGAGACCATTGTGTCGCTTATTTTAGCAGGTGTTTTGTGGGCGTTGCGAAAAAAAATGACCATACCAGGAACCTTATTTGCACTGTATCTTATCATGAATGGCGTAGAGCGGTTTTTTATTGAAAAAATTCGAGTCAATGATGTCATCGACCTCGGCTTTTTACAAGGAACACAAGCTGAATTTATTTCAGTAGCTACCGTGATTACAGGAATTGTTTTTTGGATTGTATTGGTAAAGCGCCACCGTTCATGACTCGAAAAGCTGTTATCATAGCGCTTATTATTACTAGCCTTTACATGGTTTTCGGTCAATTAATCATTGCCTGGCAGGTAAGAGACTTTTTGGGTTCAGCCAACTTCCCCAGCTGGGGCCCTTCCCCGATGAGCTGGGCGGCTGCGCAATTCGCCTTATATTTTGCCATGGGTTACCTGATTTTCCGAATGATGGTTATCCATAAGTTAATGATTCGACCTACTCTTTTGTGGTTTTTGCTCACTGCCTTGATGTGGGAGTTTTTTAAATATACTTTGGTTTTTCAAAGCTTTCTCTATTTGTCCTTTTTTGTCCTCTTATTATTTGACATCATGTTCCTTTTATTTAACCTCTTTTTATTTCGAGAAGATGGGCGCCTGGGGATTGTTGCGCTTCCAATGACCCTTTTCTACATGCTCGTCGTCACACCCTGGTATTACCAGTTTTTGGAATTGAACATGGCCGTAACACAACAATAAGTACCATTTATTCATTATTATATAAATGGAGTAGAGTGAAATAACCATCCTACTCGTAAAATAGAATTGTATGTCACAAGTAAAGAAAAATGACACCGTAAAGGTGCATTACACAGGAAAACTCACTTCGGGTGAGGTGTTTGATTCTTCAAAAGATAGAGATCCTCTAGAATTTAAGGTCGGTTCAGGACAATTAATCCCTGGCTTCGATCAAGCTGTAGAGGGTATGGAGGTCAATGAAAAAAAGACCATTAATATACCGTCTGAAAAGGCGTATGGTGCCTCAAATCCCGATTTGGTTCGAAATGTTTCGCAAGAGCAATTACCAGAAAATATTGATCCGGAAGTTGGTCAAACATTGGTTGCTTCAGGTCCTGAAGGACAAGAAACTAGATTGGTAATTACCGAGGTTCACGACGAACATATCGTAGTAGATGCCAACCACCCATTAGCTGGTAAAGACCTTATTTTTGATTTAGAACTCGTGAGTATCGACTCCTAGTTTTTTTGAAAAACAATTGAATTATAAGCCCCTTTCCATCTCATCCTGAGGTTATGGACAAGGGGCTTTTTTATACACTACTTTTTGCAAGGAGTCGATGGGCTCTACTCCACTTCCGGCAGGCAGTATGGCATCCAATCGAAGTGCTGTAACTTCTCCGTTATCCCCGGGTGTAGTTACTTTTAAAAAAGCAAAGAGAGAAGAAGTTCCTTCAGACATGCATCTCGAGTCTGCACCTATTTCCCGGGCCGCCTGCATGGCAGTCATTAATCGGCAGCGCATGGGCCCCGTAGATCGGCGAAAAGCGTTTTCCATTTGTTCCAAAATATGGATACCTGACAGTATATTTCCCTGGATGGAATAATACCAACCGTCGATATTCCCGGTAAGGTGCAACTTTACATTCAGACAACTATCACCAGTGTATCCAGCCGCCTGTAGCTGATCACCTGTCTTGCGTACCAGCCCATACTGACGACTGGCCGCATCTCCCTCGGCGTCCTCTGCCAGCAATACTTTTATAATTTCTTCGGGAAGCAATCCTGAACGAAAAGCCTGTGCAGCGCGCTTTTGGTTAGCCGGTAAATAAGCCGCCTGAGTGTGAATCCCACCCTGACCGGGAAAATGCTCGGCTAAAAAACTCCCGTCTTCTATACCATAAACCACCAAATCCACGCAAGAAGCACCCGCACTACCGACCGTCCCGCTGGTGCTATCCATAGCGAGAATAGAAAAGGTGTCCTGAGCAAAAATTTTTAGGATAGATGTGGCAAAAAGTAATAGCAATATCCAATACTTCATAGAATCTGGTTTTTAGCGATCACCCATCTGCATAAATCCGACGCACCTATTGCATGGGGCTACTTTCCGCTTCTTGAGTAAAAAGTAAATGCTCTATTTCTCAAAATTATAAGACCCCATGCAAAAAGTCAAATAGCTCTAAAAGCATCTTAAGTGAAAAGACGTCAGCTCATGATGGATAATTGTGATCCCATAGTGGAAAAGTCTTAGCTATTACCTGCTGGGCAAGTACGCATACCAAATAGCGTATATAGCGGGCAAAAACTGACCAGGCTCGTCAATACAAACACAATTGCTAATACAAGCAAAACGGTCCCTAAGGTTCCGGAAATAACGTTAGTGTAATACAAAGCACCAATAGCTATTGCTATAATTATGCGAATCGTTCGATCTGCAGTTCCCATATTCTTTTTCATAATCCTTGGTTTGGTTTGGTTTGAGGTAAGTTAGATAAAGAAATATACAAAAATATTTGCTGCATCCGAAGGATTTGAAACACAGATACAGCTTATTGTCATCCAAACCTTGCCACTCTTTCCATTGATAATGAGGCTCCTAAGTCAGCTATTCGGTTGTAAACTGCAGCAATTTTAGATTTTATGTCTTGAGCAATCTACGAAGTATGGAGAAGAATGTACTACGCATGATTGCACAGCATAGTGGTTTTGATGCGCAAAATAGACTTTGACTGTATAGAAAAGCAGGATGTAAATTACTATGCAAAAGGTCAGCCAATTCATCGGTAGTTGATTCCCTGACTCGCGCTCAAAATATGGAGGAGAATAGTCTATGCCCTTATGATTTAATGGAATATTTCTCTTTTGATCTGAAATCATCAGACACCCCGATCCGTCTGGCCTTGTCGAAACTTACTCTAGACCTTTCCTAACTTATATCTAATGTGATTTCCTATTCAATAATTAAGACCGTCACGATCATAACCCCAATGCTCAGTTTATCAAACCTGATGCCCATCTGTGAAAGCTCCCCAAAAATCCTTAGATTGGGTTTTATTTTGCTCTAACGCAAATGCCGGTGAAACGCTCACAAGAAAATAGAATAAGTCAGTTTTTTAATGTCAGACCCGGAGAGGAAGGTCTCGTACGTCGGCTATTCTTTCACAATTTCTTTCAAGGTGTGGGCATCGCTTTTTTCTTTACAGCAGCTAATACCTTATTCCTTGAATTCTTTAGCGTAAAATGGCTTCCCTGGATTTATATCACCTCCGCCCTGTTGTTGTTTGTCTTTGGCCGGGCATATGCATATTTTGAACATCATTGGCCCTTAAAAAGGCTTATGACCGTGGTTGTGGGTATTTTAGTTGTTACTCCACTTTTCTTTTATACGGGCATGGCGGTCTGGCAACAAGCTGGACTTATTTTTCTACTCATGGCGTTTCATCGCGTTCTCTACACCTTAAACAGTCTAGAGTTTTGGGGGCTGTCGGCACTCGCCTTTAATGTCCGTCAAAGTAAGCGTATTTTTCCATTGATTGGCGCTGGGGATATTCCAGCCAAGCTATTAGGTTACCTTGCGGTCACAGCCGTCGTTCCATATACAGGTATAGAGGCCTTACTCCTTATTGCCTCTGGTTCTTTTCTTATCTCCTTCTTTTTCCTACAGCGCCTGGCGAACCGCCACGGGGAGACGCTGCAACATACTGACGCGACACCTGACTTTAGCCCCGGGTTTCAACAAAAGTCGTACTGGGTGCCAGCCTCCATGTTTCGTTCCCCTTTTATTTTGTGGCTTTCCTTGCTTTCGGTTGTGAGTTTAATAGCGCTGACCCTATTGGACTTTGCTTTCCTTGCCGAAGTCAAATACAACTTTAAAGAAAAAGAAAGTCTAGCCCGATTCTTTGGTTTGTTGTTTAGTTTGGGATATACTTTAATTCTAACCTCAAAGTTTATCATTTCGGGGCGCGTTATTGAAAGCCTGGGTGTTGTTCGATCGACATTTATACTTCCGGTTTTTCTATGTATAGCATCATTCGCAGCTGTCATTACGGGCATGCTAACCTCAGACCAAACGGTCTTGCTTTGGATGTACAGTGCCATTCTGATTGGTGTGGAAATCATCCGTTACGCTATAAATGATCCCAACTTGATGACCCTGTTTCAGCCTTTGAGTCGGTCGCTTCGGCTCCATGGACATACCCTGGTAAAAACGATCATGAATCCCTTTGGTCTGCTGCTTACCGGCGCAATTCTGCTCGGTATTCTTCAGCTATCCAAAAAAATAGACTTGACGCTAATTAGTGCTATCCTACTGCTGTTCAGCATCATCATGACTTTCTTATCCTTTAAAGTCCGCACATTTTATCTGCGCCAGTTGTTTCACGCCGTCCGAACTCGTTTTTTTGAAGGGACTAATACCCATTTAATTTCCGAGCAGGCCATTGAAATACTAAAAGAAAAGCTGAGAGTAGGAGCCGAAGGTGAAGCCATTCATAGTATCAAGGTTTTGCTGCAGCAAAAACCCAAACATAAAGAGGAAATTATAGCCACGGCACTTGCCCATCCCGGAGACCAAGTGAGGGCCCATGCAATATATACCGCTATCCAACAAAAGATCACACTGGATCCCGAGCAGCTTCTGAAAATTCTAGATGGGGAACAAAGCAAGATTGTTCTTCAAGCTGCAATAGAGGCCCTTCCAACAAGTATTCCCGACCAGCTTAAGTTGTTGTATCCATTTATTGATTCTACGGATGAAGACTTTCGAGCGACAGCCATTAGTTCACTGTTGGGCAGTGGACAATTGGAAGCCGAATTAAAAGCGGGAAGTCTTGTTATTAATCTCCTGCAGTCAAAATCGCCAGCCGATCAAGCCTTTGGCTGTAGACTGCTTCGGAAAATAGCAAAGGAAAACAACTACTATTTAGTTCTGCCCCTTTTGAATTCCTCATACCCTGAAGTCCGTGCAGAGGCCATACAAACCGCTGAATACATTCAGCACCCCAGCATTCGTAAAGAACTATTTTACATTTTTGATGGTTCTCCGAACGAGCCTTATTTACTGCAAGCCCTGGCTGCTTACGGTGATCAAAGCTTGCCGGCTATTCAAACTCGGTTCGCTGACAAAAGCTCCAATCTGACCAGGGATCGACAACTATGTGCGCTCTTATCGGCTATAAAAACTCCGGCATCGCTAGATCTATTATTTCATCAACTGGCACACTCCATATTAGAGGTCCGTAGTCTAGCAGCCCGATTACTGCATCAAGCTCAGTATCAGCTGCCCCAGTCCCTGGAAAAAGCCTATAATGAATATGTAGAGCAATGGTTGACAGAAGCCTACCACCTTTTGTATGGAGAGGAAAACCATGCGAACCACAAGTTACTCCAGTCTGCATTCCAGCAAGAACGAAGAAGCAAAACCGAACAATTACTCATGTTGGTTTCATTGAAATGCGATAGAAGTAAATTTAATCGAATCATGGATAGCTTTGCCTCTGCTCAACATCAGCAGCGTGATCAGGCATTGGAAATATTAGAGTATGAAATTCCCAAAAAACTATTTTTTTTACTCGAGTATCTACTTGATCCGAGTCTTGGAAAGGCCCGGTTGAAACAAGTAATTAAAATTAAGCCACATTTTGAACCCGAAAAAGACATGATTCAAAATGTGGTAGAACTGCATTGGGGTAACTTTACTCGATGGACTACTGCAGCCCTTCTCCAGCATATTAGAGAGCAAGACACTTCTGTACATGTTTCCCATCTCTTAGAACACCCCTCTACTCTTATTCGACAGCAGGCCCTTGTCTGCACTGATAAAACACCCATATCTATGCATAGCGAATCATCTTCTGAATCGGTTTTACTTCAAGTCGAAAAAATCCTACTCCTCAAGAACACAAAGTTGTTCCAGAATATTCCTGAACATATTCTGGTTGATGTAGCTGAAATTGTCACCGAGGTCGAATGCGCTGCTGGTGAGCAACTCTTCAACAAAGGCGATATGGGAACTAAAATGTTTATAATTGCAAATGGCAGTATACGTATTCACGATGGTGATCATGTGTTCTCCAACCTGCATAAACATGACATATTTGGTGAACTCGCCTTGCTAAGTCCAGAGCCACGCTCAGCTTCTGCTTCCGCTTCTGAGGATAGTTTGCTCCTTTGTATTGATCAGGCTCCATTTTTTGAATTGACTAGTACACATCCGGAGGTGAGTAAAGGTATTATCCAGCGATTAGCTGAATTACTTCGAAGCCAAAATGAAGAAATTATTGAAATGAAAAGAGCGCGCAATAGCACTGAAAAGGACAATTAACCCTAGGCTAATCATCAACCTGGTCATGAATTTGCTGTAAGCGCTCAGCTTTTTTACCATTGCGCCAATTTTTAGCCGTTTTTGTAAAGTAGGAATGGGACTTAAAAAATCGAAGTTGTAATCGATTCCACTCCTCCTCATTACTTATTACTCCTAACTTTTTAAATTCCTCATATAATCTATTGGCGATGACCCAAAAATCATCTCTCCCCAGGTAATCTAAGTCTGCATCACATAAGACCTCACTCAAGTGATCTTTCGGATCCTGAGGAATTTGTGTGGCACGAATCATTTCGCACACCCGATTTATTGAATCTGAATGGTACCCATAGCGAGGCATCCACTCTTGAGCTACGTGGCAGCTCGCTTCTTCGTGATTTTTTGAGGAAACCACAAAGCCACTATCGTGCAAAACCGCAGCCGCTTTTAAATCCCCCATTTCACTTTCCGATATCCCTTCAGCCTGACCTATGCGAATCGCAGCTTGCAACACATCCTTTGTATGATCGACAGAATGATATGTTAGGTATCCGGGAAGGCCTGCTTCCATCCAATCGAATACATCTTCTTTTAATCCTGCAAAGTCTGGACTTTCCTTAAAATTTTGTTTGTCGCTAACCCGATTCTCCATTCTATAAATTATAGTAATAAATAAATATCCTTTTTTTTATTAAGGTCCTACACAATATAATATAATTTATTTTATTTCTAATCGCTATTTCTATTTTGGGGGTGTCCCCGCTGTGCTTTGCTCCGCGGGGTCGGGTCACTTCGGGGTTCGCTGGACGCTCCGTACTCAAGCCGCCCCAAAAGATTGCGGCGGTCTTTCGCACCTTCCCACCGCTAAGCGGCGGGCCCTCCGCACCCCTCACCCTTGCGCGCTCCGCGCGCTTTTCCGTTTAAGACATACGCTCCGTCTATTTAAGCCAAAAAAAGTGCTATAATATTAAAGCCGCACACAGCCTGATTTCAAAAACTAATCCAATGGAAAGCAGGTCACGGACTTTAGGATGAGATCTGGCTTTTCACGAAGTCTTGTTCAAGAATTCAGCTCCAGGCTACACACCCCCCAAGGTTCACTATAGCTCCGACAATAATGAGGGTGGACTCGTGCCTCGAAATGGGATGATCTCATGTTTTCAAAGGAAGTGGGATGTGATTTTTGAAGGTCACCTAGCATGGCGTGGCGGGCAGGTGCTCGTCGTGCATTTGTATAAGGCACCCAAAAATGCTCAGCAACAGAACGGGAGTCGAATTGTATGACAGCTAAAAGCCCTTTCTCATTGAATAACCACTCGCCAGAGTAGTCGTGAGGTCCGCATTGGCAAGAAAATTGATCTTCAGATAAAAATTGACATGGAAAGTTTTTAGGTGCGAATGTTCGTGGAAGGTCAAACTGTCTGGAGGCCATTTTATAGCTTGCTTCCTTCGCTACCCAAAATTTAAAAAGAACCACCTTTGATTGGGCATGCTTTTTCCAAAAGGTGATCTCAGCTGACGTTAAGATCTTGTTAGCGATGCGCTCAACCCGTTTCCATTCCCTATCCATAAAGGCGTGGGAAAGAAAGTCATTAGCGATCATACCTTTGCGGAAATAATTTCCATTGCAGCACCAAGCGTGAGCATATTCTCAGCCTCTTCATCCGTAATTTCGATATCAAATTCATCTTCGATATCTAAAATAATATCTATTAAGTGGGCTGAATTAATATGTAAATCCTCCATCAGGTCTAAGTCGTCGGTTACTTTTTCCGGTTTTTCTCCTTTGGGAATATAGGTATCGATGATACCCTCTAATTTTTTTCGAATATGTTCAGACGTCATAGCCCTTCAATTTTTAGAACAAGATCTAGAGGTTTGAAGCAAGGAGCTCAAAATACAACTCAACTCTTCGTCCATTTTTTTTAAATTCCAGCGTATCACAAAGTTCCCGAATTAAGAAAACACCTCTACCTCCACAACATTCAATTTTATCACTGGTCGTGGGGTCGGGAAGCTGCTGATAATCAAATCCACTGCCTTCATCTTCTACAACGACCCGTAACTGGGAGGAGGAATTAGAAATCTCAATTCTAACATACTTACTGCTATCTTTCTGATTTCCATGAATGATCGCATTACTGACTGCTTCAGTAAGCGAAACCATTAAATTACATTTCAAGTCGTCTGAAAGATTATAATAGTCTGCCCATTGATCTACCAGCGATTGAATTTCGCAAATATTGTCTGGATGAGAAGAGATTTTGTGCATAACAAGCACTTTCCGTGATTTGATCTACCCTTTTAACTTACTGAACACTCAAATTGTTCCCGAGTTGGTCATAGTAGTTTTCCACCAAGCCGCGATAAAATGACTGAACGGAAGGTGAAACCAGTCGAATCTGCTCAATGGCGGCCTCTCGTTCGCGCAAATAATCCTCTAAAGCCGGTGGTTTTTGCTGTCGAGCAATTTCGCGCGCCTGTTCGGCCTTTCGCTCCTCTTTTTGTTCCCGCTGCCGCTCTGCCCGATCACTTTCTAATAAACGCGTAACGATATCTCGCTGACGGCGGACCATCTCTTGCGTCAACCGCTTGTTTACAAGATCAGTTTCTATCTCCTCCATTTGATCGATGATATCTTGTAATGCTTGATCTCCTTGTCCTTGCTGCCGTTTTTCAGACTGAAAATCACGCAACATTTTCTTTAGCTTAGCCTGCTCTCTGGCCATTTTTGCAAACTCTTCAGCATTTCCCTCTTTGCCACCGGACTTCTTGCCTTTGTTCTCCTCCGCCTTCTTTTTCATCTCCTCATTTAGCTTTTTCTGGCCTTCAGTAATCATGTCCATAGGCTTTTTGCCTTGCCCTGGCTTCAAAGAAGGTTTGGGTTTGGAGCATTGCTGAGTACCGGGCTTCATATCAGCCATTTGCTCCTGCATTTGCTGCATAGCATCACTTAGCATTAAAGCCAGGTCATTCAAGTTTTTCATGGCTAATTGCTGATTTCGCCCGGCATCACCTTTTTCACGCTCTGCTAAATGACTTACACTTTTTGAGAAACGCTCCTTAACCTCATCCACCTTTTCTAATATAAAGGATTCAATTTGCAAGTTTCGCTGACTCAATGCCACCAGGCTGTCCTCTACAATTTTAAATTTATCCTCAAGCCCAAACTGTTCTTGCGTTAAGCGAGTAAACCGAGGGGTTAAGGGACTCGTTCGCGCAAAGCCATCAATTAGGTCCTCTTGAGTAAATGAAACTTCTAGTAAGTTCTCTAATATTTGGCGGAGAAGATCTAAATCCTCCTCCATCGACTCCATGGAGGCCGATTGCATCCCGGCAGAAGCGCTTTTCTTCATATCCTCCATTTTCTTCCTTGCGCTTTCTTGCTGCTTCCCTGCTTTTTGCTTTTCGTTTTGCTCCAAACTCTCCTTAGCTCCTTCGAGGTCCTTCTGAATATCACGCATTTCTTCACGTATGTTTTTCATATCCACGGGTGAGGGTAATTTGCGACTGCGTTGATTCAATTCCTTCATCTCCTCTTTCGACTTCTCAAATTGTTCATTGATTTTCTCCTGCTCTTCTTTCAACTCTTCAGCTGACTGTTCTCCTTCTTTCGTTCGTTCTTCAAGATCCTCAAGTTCTTTGGCCAGCTCTTCGATTTTACTGAGCTCCTGTTGTAAATCTTTCTCAAACTCTAACTGGCGGAACATTTTTTCCAATCGCTCCGTCGTCATTTCCATATTCTGCTGACTCTCATCCATTTCCTCCATCATATCCAGAGCCTCATCTTTTTTCATTTCCTCCATCAGCTCCTGGATTTTCTCCAGTAGTTCTTTCATCCGCTCATTTTCAGCGGCTTCTTCAAACATTTCCTTAAGTTTTTCTTGCTTTTCCTTTTGCTCTTCTGTCAACTCCTTACTCTCCTCTTCAGCACGCTGCTTTTCCTCAAACTTCTCCAGCATCTCTTTCATTTGTTCTTCAAGTTGCTTTTCTTTTTCCATCAAACTCTCTAGATCTCGCTGATCCTTCCAGTCCATTTCTTTTTTATTCAGCAACTTATCTCGCATCCGCTGTATTTCCTCTTTCAGCTTTTTCCGTTCCTTTAGGTTTTCGTTTAGCTGTTCTTGTATTTCATTTTGATTTGCCTTTGTTATAGCATCGTACTCCTCCAGTGTCGGCTTCTCAAATTGCATAATCTCTGAACGAGCGACTTTGGGGCCTCGGATTCCATCATTATCAAACACTTCAAAATAATACTTCACCGTACTACCCGGAGCCAGCGACAAACTATCCAACTCTAAAATGTAATCGAAAGTAGTTGGGTTTGACTGAATAGGTATTCGGTTACGCCTGACTATAGGCTTACCCGATTTCTTTTGAATTTCATACACAAACTGTAAGCGGGTGAGTCCGTAATCATCTCCTGCTTCACCAGCAAAAAAGATTCGTCGGTCGTCGAGACTATCCCTGAAAGTGCGGGCTCGGATATTAGGATATCGGTCTTCTCGAACTTGCAGAAGGTACGAGCTGGAATCTGCTCGATCTAAATGCTGACTCGATACGTATATTCTATAATCCTGCGAACTGAAAAAAGTTTCATTAAACTCAAAGGACTCGTGGCCCTTTTTTTCCGCTTGCACCACAGAGTCCTTTCCGTAAGCCAACTCAATGCGTTCTGCACCGCTTGTTTCAAACATCCACTTTAAACGACTTCCCTCTGCAACAGTTACATCTCCTACATTTTCTAAGGTTCGCGATGGCATACCGGTATACGAAGGGGGCTGAATTTTTAGTGTAAATGCACTAAGCTGAGGCCGCTCTGTCACTTTCAATTGATAGAGTCGAGACTTAACATTGCCAGATATCAAACGAAAGTCTGTATTTTCCTGCACTTGAGAAAAGCGATATTGAAATTGGTCACCATCCTGGGCAGACATATTATACACCTGGCTTCCCAATTCAATGCGGACTTCAGAGGGTCTTACCTCACCTTCCGTATATACTTCTAAATCGAAATCAGCATATTGGACAACTTGAAGCGTATCGTTGCTAACTATAAATTCAAAAGGGGCCGGACGTTCAAACTCGGTCTTATTTTGAATTATTCGCTGACTACTGTCCCGAATCCAGGCAGGAACAAAAACAAGTAGGAGTAAAAGAAGAAGCAATGGCGGAAGAGCATACTTTAGATACCTTCTGTTTTTCCCGAGGTTAATGGCAGATAAAAAGGGTACAGATTTTATCTGCTCGGCTTTTTGGTCAATACCCGCTAACAATAAACTGGGATCTTCTGCATGATCTGCCTGGCGCTGCAGCTGAAGAATATTTAGTAGGCGATCCTCTACGGATGTAAAATGCTGTCCAATAATTTGAGCGGCCTGATCGTGACTTATTTGCTGTCCCAGCTGAAAATACTTTGCGATTGGACTCCCCAGCCAAAAGCCAAAACTCGCCACAGCCAGTGCGATAAAACTGTAAAAAAGCACCTGACGGGTAGAGCTGTCAAACCAAAACTGAGCCTCCAAAACAGAAAATAAAACAAATAAACCCAGCACTAAACCTATCCATAAAAGACCTCCTCTAATCATTTGATTGAGGTAATACTTTCGGATAAAGCGATCCAGCTTTTCTATTAATACCTGATACTGTGTGCTCTGAGCCATATATATCTTAATTTATTCGCCTTTATAACCCGGGAATAGGCCTAAAGATTGCTTATCTATAGGTAATACCTAACGAACTTTAGGTCATCATCGTTCCCCTTGGAGAATAGAATCTAAGACAAATTTTACCCTTTGATTTAGATTCTTCCCCCAACCGCAATTCTAATAGGTCGAAAATACAATTTTCCGATAGACCTAATATAAATAGAGCGGGGGAAAACCTTCCCTCGCTCTATTTATATTATTTGCCTTAGATTATGTTGGATAACTTATTCCATCATATCGATGCTGCTATTGATAAAGGCATTCAATTCCTCGCCTTGCAACATATTTTGATTTAGGCGTGCCAGATCAAATAAGTATTTCGCAAACTTCTCTTTCTTTTCTTCAGAACGCATTCGAACAAGTTTTTCACTCACTAACTTGTGATTGGTATTAATGACCAATTCGTACATGTCGGGCATAGCGTTCATATCCATTCCTTGCATTTGCTGCATTTCCTTCATGCGACGCATAAACTCTGGCCGGGTGATCAATACAGGATGATCATCCTGTCCGAGGGCTTTCATTTTAAGTTGCTGATTTTCAGGAACAACTGACTTGAAGAGTTTCTCAACCTTTTCTTTTTGTTTCTCATCGAGTTGATCCTCAAATTCTTCGCCCTTATCGATGAGCTTATCCGGCGTACTGGAATCAACACGCACAAACTGAAGGTTTTCTTCTTTTTGCTCCAAATGCTGTAAGAAATGCGTATCAATAACGGCATCCATTACTAATACATCGTAGCCCTTAGCTTCGGCTGCTTTGATATAACTGGTATGTGAACTTTTTTGGGGCGTATACAAGAAAGTCAGCTTATCGTTTTTGTCTGTTTGTTCATTTTGAACCTTGGCCTTGTATTCGGGTAGCGTAAAATACTCGCCAGCAGTGTTTTTCAGTAAACTGAAATCTTTTACTTTATCGTAAAATTTATCTTCAGACAGCATACCGTACTTTACAAAAACGTTGATCTCATCCCATTTGGTTTCGAAATCCTTGCGGTCCTCAGTAAATAGGTCTTTAAGCTTTTCCGCTACCTTTTTGGTGATATAGCCGGTAATCTTTTTAACGTTGCGATCAGACTGCAGATAGGAACGCGATACATTTAGCGGAATATCCGGAGAGTCAATAACACCGTGAAGTAAGGTCAAAAATTCGGGAACAATTTCTTTCACCTCATCTGTCACATATACCTGATTACTGTACAGATGTATTTTGTTTTTCTGTACTTCTAACTGGTTTGTGATTTTGGGAAAGTATAAAACACCAGTCAGATTAAATGGAAAATCGATATTCAGGTGTATCCAAAATAATGGGGGGGAGCTGTATGGATATAACTCCTGATAAAAATCTTTATAGTCATCCTCCGTCAGCTCATTAGGGCTCTTCTTCCAAAGCGGATTGGGGTTGTTTATAATATTAGGTACTTCTTTTTCTTCTGCGTCGTCACCTTCACCCTCAGTGATCGTCTCTGTACCAAACTGAATTTCTATGGGAAGGAATTTACAGTATTTATCCAACAATTGCTGGATTCGACCTTTCTCTAAAAATTCTTTTTCTTCATCTGCAATATGTAAAATAACATCCGTTCCACGCGTTTGACGGTTTCCTTCCGTTATCTCATAAGCTGGTTCACCTTCGCAGGACCATGTCGAGGCGTTGTCCTCATCCTTATAGGAAACACTGTCAACTTCAACCTTCTCAGCTACCATGAATGCCGAATAGAAGCCTAAACCGAAATGGCCAATGATGGAGCTATCATCTTTATATTTTTCTAAAAATTCGTGTGCAGACGAAAATGCCACCTGATTTAGGTACTTTTTCATCTCTTCAGTGGTCATTCCCAGACCAAAATCCCGAATTGTCAATGTGCCTTTATCTTCGTCTAATATGACGCGGATTGTGAGATCGCCGAGCTCTTTTTCATATTCTCCTTTTCTCGCTAATGTCTTTATCTTTTGCGTAGCATCAATTGCGTTGGCAATAAGCTCTCGCAAGAATATTTCCTGATCTGAGTATAAGAACTTTTTGATTATCGGAAATATATTCTCCGTCTGGACTGAAATTTGACCTTTTTCCATCGTACAAATTTTTTCTTTAGAAGTAGCAAATTACATTCCAACACTACAATTCCGCCATTATGTCTGTCAGTATGGGGTGCATCTCTGCCAAATCGTCTTTGGTACGGCCAATGCTTTCAAGAACTGGCCTGATCGGATTTCCATTCGCATCCAAACTGGTTCTCTAGTTTCTTTAGATTTGGATGCTACAGTTTTCATGCCTGTATTTGAGCAAAGTAAACGGCATACTTTGGCAGCTTTCATGTTAGATTCAACTGCATGTCGCATTCTCCGGGAGTATTAGACATAGGAACAAAGAATGAAGATATGATGAGGTAATAACCGCGGCTGCAATGCACCGGTCACTACCGTGTAAGGGATAGTAGGGGAGCCGCAGAAGGCGGCTGTCCCCAATTTTGGGGACCGACAGCCCCGCATAGCCCGGCCCCGAGGTGCCCGTAGGGGTTGGTAATGAGCGGAGGCGCAGGGCCCTCGAGGGATACACCCAAAAAATTAAAAAGAAATACTGCCAACATCTGGGTGCGCGCTGCGTTTTATTATTATGAAATATTTTTGCATACTAGTAGGCATAACATTGATGGCTTGTCAGCCGAAAAATCAACAAATGGGCACATACACGCCAGCGCGATCTTCGGATTCCTTTGAGCAGTATTGGTATTCCGGCCTGGCGGAAGTGAACACATATTCTTTGGAACAGTATAGATATGGTGAGACTCACAGTGGGCATTCGACGCTGATATTCGTCACTGAGCCGATGAGTGTGGAGCGTCAAGTGAAAATTGCCAATGCTTCGGCTGAGAAATCTCGAACTGTGATGAAAATGAATGCTACGAGAAAATTTAATACTGGTATTTATCCTTATTCTGTGATGACCTCTGCTTTTTCGCCTGTAGACGGTCCGGCCATTTCCTCTCCCTTGAAGCTTACAAATTCCGTTCAGGAGTGGTGTGGGCAGACTTTTCTTCAAATCAACCGAAATCGCGCCAATAGTTATCGATATGCCTCTTATTCTTATTTTGGATCGGAGGGCGATGAGAAGGGAAGTTGGTCTGATGCGTATCTGGAAGACGGATTATGGAATCAAATTCGCTTAGAAGCTGGCGCCTTACCGACAGGTACTATTCAGCTCATTCCCAGCGCTGTATATTTACGCTTTGCACACTTAGAGCTGAGACCCTACGCCGCTAAAACAATGATGCGTGATTCGACTGAAAGCCTAAAAGTATATGAAGTTCGGTATGTGGAGGTTCCTAGAGTGGTGCGCATTTTTTTTGATGCCAGCTTTCCGCACGTGATTCGATCTTGGGAAGAAGTTGATACTAAAACGGGTGGAATCACTCGTGCGCAACTTCTCGTGTCGGATCAGCGGGCATATTGGTCTGAAAATGGTGTAAATGACCGAAAGGAGCGTCCTTCACTCCAATTACCTAAAAATCATCAGTGATGAGTGAAAAGAAAATGGACCCTCCGATACAGGGTCAATATTATACGCACGAGAGTTCAGGAATATATCACTGCAGAAGGTGTAAACAAGCTCTGTTCTCATCTGCGCATAAATTTTACTCCGGTTCGGGTTATCCCAGTTTTGATCGCGCCCTCCCTGATGCTGTAAAAGTTTCCGGCAATTTGGATCGAGGCAAAGCGATCCACTGCAAAAATTGCGATACATTCCTGGGCCGTCTCATTCAGGATGAGGCCTTTACGGATACCGAACGCCGATATGATGTCAATTCATCTGTGCTACAATTTCGACCCGGCAGCACGGAAATTTGATTTCTGAATAAATTTCTATATTTGAAAAGCTGAGCATTAACTTTATTTTACATCAAAAAAAGAAAATATGAGCCACCTGAAATGGGCTACCTTAACGAGCAGTCAAGACGAGATACAAGCCAATTTGATTGCCAGTACATTACACGAGAAAAATATCCCCGCCGTCACGTCCAATAAAAAAGATTCGATGTATGCCATGTTGGGAGCTGTTTATGTACTTGTGCCCGAAGAGCATTTTGAAGAAGCGAAGCAATTATTGATCGATGAAGAGATTGTCTCTCCCGACGCCTTTGAGAACCTTGACTAATTTGACATTTGACTAAGTCGATCGAAGGACGGCTGAGGCACAGGTATATATTGTATGAAATTAGCGCTATTTGGACGGTATTTAGATTCCTCTACACTTGATTATGTAAAGGCGTTTTTTGAGTTATTGAATAAACGCGATGTGGACTATTGTATTTACAGCTCATTTGCCGATCAAATTCAATCTCTGTGGCCAGATTTTAATGTAGAATGTAAATATTCAAATAAGCGGGAACTACTCGACGAAAAAGCAGATTACCTGGTTACCCTTGGTGGCGATGGTACAATTTTAAGTTGCGTAGCGTTCTTGGGAGACATTGACATCCCCATAATGGGTATCAATTTGGGCCGACTTGGTTTTTTGGCCTCCACTGAAATGCGCTTTACAGAAGAAGCGCTGCGGGTCCTAAAAAACAAGAGTTATAAGTTGTCCCATCGATCGCTACTTCAGGTAGATATGGATTTTGATTTATTTGGAGACGAATCCTTTGCCCTCAACGACTTCACGCTGCACAAAAGAGATACTTCTTCTATGGTAATCATTAAAGCCTCAGTAGACGGAGAGTACCTAAACACATACTGGGCAGATGGTTTAATCATTGCGACGCCAACGGGGTCTACTGGATATTCTTTGAGTTGCGGAGGGCCTATTTTGTATCCCAGATCGGGTAATTTCGTTTTGACCCCAATTGCTCCACATAATTTAAATGTCCGTCCCATTGTGATTCCCGACAGCAGTGAAATTCTTTTAGAAATTGAAGGGCGCAGTGGACAGTTTTTGGCTACCCTGGATTCGAGATCCAAGACTATTGGGGAACAGCACCAGATCCGGGTATTTAAAAGCAAAATTGAGGCTCAGCTCATACAGCTCCCCGAAACAACATTTTCAGAAACGCTCCAACAAAAAATGGGCTGGGGGTCAGATATTCGAAATTTTTAAATATGGAAATTACGATTCCCTGGGGCGATAAGCACTATCGAGTTCAGCTAGATGAGGCTCTAGACTTAACCATCCCTCTCATACCCAATCAAGTCGGTCCTAACTGTTATTATGCGCCTCCGTTTGAAGCCTCGCCTGTCCGAAGCGAAAATTTTATTGGGAGTTTGGATGAGGGGTCTGCGGTGAATTTTTACAACCTCAGGATCAACCCCCACGGAAACGGGACGCATACTGAATGCGTTGGGCACATAAAGCGTGGAAATTTTTCCATTGGAGAAAGTTTAAAGAACTTTCATTTTCGCGCCCAACTTATTTCGGTGTATCCACAAAAGAAAGACAATGGAGATCGAGTCGTAGATCTTTCGAATTTAAAGCATCAATGGGAACCGAATGAGGAGGCCGAAGCTTTGATCGTTCGAACTTTACCAAATCTTGACGAAAAGAAGTCACAGATATACAGCGGAACAAATCCTCCATATTTTACTGCTGATGCCATAGATTATATTGTAGAAAACCAAATAAGACATCTTTTAGTAGACTTGCCATCCATAGACCCGGAAGTAGACGGCGGTCGACTGGCTGCTCACAAGTCCTTTTTTAATTTTTCGGGTCCTGTGCGAACCGAAAGCACGCTTAGTGAGTTAATATTTGTACCTAACGAAGTAAAAGACGGAAATTATTTATTACAGCTTTCTGTATTGCGTCTGGACTTAGACGCAAGTCCAAGCCGGGTTGTGATTTATGAACTCAAACGCTAATGGCTGACTCTAATCCTATTGAATTGTATACGAGCTTTAAAGAGACGGGTCAACAATCTTTTCGATCGATTGTAGACTTTTGGGATGAACATCATGACGATCTCTATCAGCTGCCTTTAGATAAGTATTTTGATCTTTTGAATACTTATGCACGAGCTCTTTTTGAATTGGGTAAATACAAAAAGTTTTTATCCAAGGCAGAAGAAATATTAGCACTGTCCTTTGAATATAATTTAACGCATTGGGAAGATAAGGATATAGTCGTTCATACCTTGGTGAAGAAATCTGCTGCTCATTTTCATTTGTACGAATTGCAAGCCGCTCGAAAGTCATTGCTACAAGTCTTGGTCCTCTCTCCTGATCATTCCGCTGCCCGCCATCTATTGCAGCGTTGCGTGCAACGCGAAAGCAGGAGCAAAAAGCAGGTATGGCGAGCCCTCACCATATTATTGTTGTTGGCTGCGGCGGTTTCTGTTGCTGCTGAGCTTATTATTATACGACCTTTCTTTCCCGCTATTGTTGAAGTCACGGAGTATGTGCGTATTGGTCTTTTTGTAGCTGGTTTGAGTCTATGGGCAGGTGCTGAAACGGTGCAATGGATTCGCGAGCGAAATAAATGTGCGCGGATTATTGAAGGGCTTTCCAAAGACAAAGACGCAGATAATACTATATCATCTTTCTGAACTGCTATTGACTTCGTCGTCTCCTTCGCCCTTCATTCGTTCAAAGCGATATGGCCCTTCATTAGGACCCCATACTTGTTTTCCTTCTTGATTCCATCCTCTGTCCCAACTTTTAATCATATCACTCCAGATTTCAACCTGAGAAGTTGCGTAGCTTGCCCCTTGAAAATTTGAGTAACAGTCTTCCCCAAAAGTTTCTCCTTCATAATGCTTAAATGACTCTCGGTTCAGAAAGACACCGCAGCCTTCTTTGATACGGACAATTTCTTCCGGATAATCATCAAAAAACTCCGGTGTTTGCCATTTTCCCACAAATACCTGTGGGTTTCTAAAGGTGTAATTTAATATTTTGAAGCGCTCTGATGACAATTGAACCAGTCGATACATGCGCTGGCGATAGGGATTCTGAGGATTTTCAGCCCTTGCCTGTTCAACATAGAACCACTGGCCGCTGCGTTCTTTCCATACCTGAACAATATGTAAGTTAATCGATGCATACTGAGTATCTTGCTTCGCTTGTGCTGCTGAAGAAAAAGAACCCGTTAAAAGATTAGTTAATTCCTCTTTGGAATCTGAATACGAAATCGTTCGACTCCCCCCACAGGCTATTAGCAAGAGTAAACTAAAAAACAAGGTGATATAAGAAAACTTACACATAAAACAATAACTGATATGCACTCGAATATAGTGAAAAAGATCGTGAATTAGGTCAGTCAGCTATGGGCCTAAAAAAGAAGATTTCCGACTAAACGCTCCCCAATCCTACAATTTATACAATTCTGATTTTATCTTTAATTGATCGGATGAACTCTGAAGAGATGCTTGGGCGGTGTACATTCTTTTTTATAAAAGATCTGTATTGCTGCGCATTTTGAAGCATTTGTTTACAGTTGTCATCTTCAGCTACGGTCTCCAAAAGTTGTCGTTCATCGCCATGATCTAGGGCGTGGTCAAGATACAGATCAATTTTTTCCTGGAAATTACTGAGTTCTTTTGAATCATTCATACCGTAGTGTTTTTACAGGTAGCCTTACTTTATATAAGCGTTAGAGGCATTTAGCCCGATAATTACTTTGCTTTGTTAACACAACTTCTCGATTATGCTAAGATAAAACATTTTATCAATTTTTATGTCACCCCCCGCGCTTATCCTCATAGCCTTTGCTCTCTGCGTAATTTTTCAATTTTTCTTTCAACAGGTTTCGCGCACGAAATAGCCTTGATCTAACAGTACCCAATGGAATACCAATAATACTTGAGATTTCTTCGTACGAAAATCCTTCAATATCACACAAAAGCACCACCGTGCGAAAATCAACAGGTAAGGAGTTAATCGCATTCGAAACTTCATCACCCATCATATTTTTAAACAGTTCGTCCCGCAGATCTAAATACTGGACACTGCTGGCCATGTCTGTATCGTGATAAGAGATATACTCCTCAAGGTCGACTTTTGTAGGCCGTTTGCTTTTTTTTCGGTACTCGTTAATGTACCCATTTTTCAATATCTTGAACAGCCATGCTTTAGCATTAGTTCCGGATTCGTAGTTTTCTATAAATCGATATGCTTTTAAATACGTATCCTGAACGAGGTCCTTTGCCATAGCCTCATCATAACAAAGGTGATAAGCAAAGGTGTTTAAAGACTCAATATGAGGAAAGAGTTCTTCCTCAAATACCTTTTCCTTTTCCGCCGCTGTAAGTGATTTTTTGGCCATACTGATAGGGTAAAGATGCTTAATTTTTATCAATTCTGGGAACATCCGCCATCAACTTTTATCCGTAGCCCCTTTCGCTTCAGGGCCCGGGATGGCGATTACCTTTTCGCCGGTGGCTACGAAGACTCTTTCTAGAGGCGTTTGCACCTTTATTCGGCTCAAGCCTGTAAATTGCCCTAAAGCGGGAAGAACGCAGGAGCTTTCCGTAAAATGAAAACAAGGCAAGACAAGCCTTTGTTTGCCTTTCCCTCTTAGCTCAATACCCGGGTGTATATGACCTGAAATTGTAGCTCCACTTTCACCATTTATCTCCACGCTGTGCACCAGTTCGATTCCGGCCTTAGTCTGGTAGCGATCAAAACAGGAAACCCCTATGCCATCATAATATCGACGGTCAATAAGGTCGTGGTTGCCTAACACTAAAGACCAGGAGATATGATTATAGGTTTTTATCCATTGCGCAAACCGATCCCAGGCCACCTGTTCAAAATAACTATGAAAAAGATCGCCTAAAATCCAGACCTCAGCAGGTGAAAAGGTATGAATCATTTCAGAAATCATATTTAGAGTAGCCTTGTCGGACCCCTCGGGCAAATGAATTCCAGCCCGCTGGAAATGCCGTGTCTTCCCCAAATGTAAATCTGTAACCAATAAGCTTTGCTCAGCTACCCAAAACATACCCTTTAAGGGATGTAAGATCCAGTCCTCTCCTTTCCATCTATGCTTTATTGTCGAATAGGTTTTATCGTTTAAGCTCATTACAATCAGACGTTTTATGCTGCACTATGGTTCTAACTTTTTACAATAAGGACAATTTTTGACCAAAATCATCTCTAATGTTGATTTAAGTCACCCAAAAGTTGAAAAAGAATCTTCACCTTCGAGTTGAACAAAACAACATAAAGATGAAAAAAAGAGAACCCGTTTCGGAAATCATGACAAAATCTGTCATTAGTGTAAATAAGGATAAGGATAATTTACGCGATGTAAAAAAACTTTTCAACAAAGAAAACATCCGACATTTACCTGTAAATGATGGTAATAAAATCATAGGCATTATTAGTAAGAATGATCTTATGCGACTCAGTTTTGGCAGTATGTTTGAGAATCAAGAAAATGCAGATGAGGCCGTATTAGACATGTTGTCGATTGATCAGGTTATGACGCATAACCCAACGACTGTTGATTCTGCTACTGAAATCCGGGAAATTGCGCAAATGTTAATTGATGGTGGATTTAACTCACTACCTATTGTTGATGACGGAGACACCGTAGGTATTGTGACCAGTACTGATATCATGAAGTATTTCCTAGACCAATATTAATTAGGTCGCGGTGAGAGCCCGCATTTTCAAGTAATAAAAAATGGCCCGAACAACTAAATAAGGTGAGCACCCTGTAGGTTGTAGGGCTTTTTTTATTCCATGTGATTATACCCTATTTGCTTAAGGGTTTCATGGTAAGCCCTAAATACTTCGGATAGAAGTGCCAGATACTGAATTCTTTTTGGTTGGGCGACAAAAAAATACTTAGTACTATTTTCGAATTAAAACCTGGATATACTTATTTGCTTTGGGTTGCAAACTATTGGCATCTTGAGCCCAAATGCGGCGGTCACTAGCTAGTCCATCCATTTCGTACAGTGCAATGGGACGGTATTGATTTTTAGCATATCGATATGCCCACTGGTACACATCTTGATGATCTCCCTCAGTAATGCTCCAGGAATAAGGGTGGTTTACAAATACCAGATAAAGAGGTTTTTCGCCCTGAACATCAGAAGTAAACTCAGAACGCATTTTCCCCCTTCTCGGATGGCGCTTGTTTAAAAAAGTAATAAAAGTATGTGCCGTGAAGGGTGTTTGCTTCAGGTACACATACAATTGCGGTTCGGAGCCCATAACTGCAACCTCTTCCTTTACGTTACCATAAGTTTTTAGTTTTGAAGCGATATCTTGAATTTCCAAAAATGGATTGTTTCCATATGAGCGCCGTGCCCAACTTTCCACGCTCGGCTTGATGTACACATTTCGCTGATTGCTAAAGTGAAAAGCGAAAACACATAATAAGAGGGCAGCCAGGAGGAGGTCTTTATATTTGGAAGATAAGTTGCGACCAATTTGAACGCCCATGAATTCCCATAATGCTCCAACCCCCAAGGCTAATGCTGGCAGAACTAAAATCCAATAATGCCCGTAAAATCGCAGTCCCGGACTCACTGCTAAAAGTGAAAAAACTGCAAACAGAGCCGGAGTGGCTCGTCCCCAAACACCCTTTTTCAAAAAGAAATGTGCAATAAATCCCAAGCAAGCTAAAGCTACCCAAATCATGCTATGCGGAGCACTATAGTTTAAAAAGCTGATTAAATATTCCAGGCCTTTAGACCAGGAGATTGATTGGGTGTAAACTGTCGCTGGATACGTTAACATCCAGTACAACATATCTGACCATCCTCCGTGAATGACAATCCAGAGGGTAGTTAAAAAAGGCCCTGAGATAAAACCCAATAGCACAAGCCCGACACGTCTAAAAGACGTCTCACGGCGAATCCACAAGGCATATCCAGCCCACAAGGCTAAAAACGAAAGTGGAAATAGCATGTTTTGTTTTATCCAGAAAGACCAACCCAGCAGAAAGCCCCCTAATACTGCAAGCGCCCAGTGTCGGTTAGTAAAATCCAGTAATAGAATACCCAGTAAGAAAAAAAAGACCATAATAGCCTCCGGCAACAGAGCAAAACCATGAATGTATGGATTCATACTCAATGTATAAAAAACAAGCTGCGACGCCAGTGCTCCCCACTGCCAACCTTTTCGATATAAGATTAAAAAAAGTAAAATACCCGCTAACCCGTAAAAACAGATGGTATATAATCGTGCTCCATCAAATCCGTAAGCGCCCACTGAGGCCATCAACGCATAGGTATAAAACAAGCCTGGTGGCTTCATCTCGTACACATCTTTATAAGGGAGCTTTCCTTCGGCGACTTGCTTTCCAATCACCAAATATGTCCCCTCATCTCTATCTAATGGCATATCGAGATAAGGCAGGCGCAAAGCACTAAATATGACAAGTGCGAGAAAGGCAGCAACTCCCCATTTCACAGCATGTGCTTTTTTCACCATACCATAAAAGTAAAATTATTTATCCACTTGATGATGCCCAATTTAAAACAGCGACTAATGAGTCATTTTACAAAACAACTTGAATACCAGACTGGATAGCCAGTCACATACTGATTATTCTTACCAATCGGATTTATACAGAGTAGCCATACAACTATAAGATTCAATAGAACTGAATTATGATTAACACAAAACTAACAATTTACAGCGAAGATGTCATTATGGCGCACCAATTTGGACAATTGTGTCTTTTTGTCATGTTGTTAGACCATTTATATGTCTCTTTGACTCAAAAAAAGCATTGGTATAGGTGTTGATACTACAAAGTTAAATTTGATAATAAAAAAAAGTATAGTTATGAAGATCACAAGATGGAATTCCGAAAGACCCGCTGTTCACAATTGGATGGACGATTTCTTTAATAAAGGAATTGGAAGTGTTTTTAACGACGACACAAGTGCTTTGCGCCCCGACGTCAACGTAAAGGAGTCCGATGATGCTTTTATTATGGAGGTAGCAGCACCGGGCTTAGACAAATCAGACTTTAATATTCAAGTAGAAGATGGAAACTTAACGTTATCAGCAGAACGAAAAACTGAAAACGAGGAATCTACTGAAAAATATTTGCGAAGAGAGTTTCAGTATACATCCTTCAGCCGAAGTTTTCACTTGCCTGACAATGTCAAAATTGAAGATATTGAAGCTAAGTACATAAATGGGGTATTAAACGTTTCGGTGCCTAAAGCACAACCCACTATAGCTCAACCCCGACGAATTGAAATTTCCTAATTTTTTGGTTTTTTAGGAGATAAAAAGGGTAAGTCATATGACTTACCCTTTTTTTGTTTCCCTTAAGATAACTGAAGCGACTTTGACCAATTTTACGAATGAATTGAAATAATCAAATTCTATTCCTTCTACCCTTAGGCAAACAATGGTCGATGAGCTCTGTTCTAATTAAAAAGAATTTATGGATAAATCAGCAGATACTCTCCAACCCATACACGGACTTATTTCCCAACGTTGGAGTCCTAGATCCTTTGATACTGATACGCCTATATCTGATTATGATTTAACTGGTATTTTCGAAGCCGCAAGATGGGCTGCGAGTAGTATGAATGAACAACCCTGGCGGTATTATTATGCCCACAGATCAGATAAAAAGGGATTTGAGGAATTACTTGATTGCCTGGTTGATGGTAATAAAGTATGGGCTAAAAATGCAGCTGTGCTCATCGCTATTACTTATAAAGAAAAGTTTGAGAATAATGGCAAGAAAAATATTACCGCACCCCATGATACGGGTTTGGCGAATGCTCAACTTGTGTTAGAAGCCCTTTCGAGAAACATATATGCACACATGATGGGTGGATATAAAAAGGAAAAAACCTCCGAACTTCTAGGCCTTAAAGAAGAGTCTCCTATCTGTTTTATGGCGTTAGGATATCAAGACAAACCTGAATCTTTACCCAATGAGGATTTAGAAAAAAGAGAAAAGGCAAAGCGATCACGCAAAAAACCCGAGGAGGTATTTATACCTTTGACTTCCCAATAAGGAAGTGGGTTAGTTTCAAACGGTAATCTGATTTACTTGTGATTTTCATTCCTATCTGCCATAATTAGCACAGAGATTATAGTTACTTAACGCTTGAGTAACAATGCTTTCTCAATTTTACGCTATAAAATTTTTAAGGTAATTATGGTGAGACGTCATTTAGATCTGGTTGTTCTTTCTGATATGCACTTAGGTTCATACCACTGCCGTGCGCAAGAACTAAATACCTACCTTTCTTCAATAAAGCCTAAAACCCTGGTTCTTAATGGCGATGTTCTGGAGCGCTCTGCACTTCGGAGTACGTCTTTCCCTAAAAAACATATGGAGATAATAAATACGCTACTTAAGTTTACGCTTTCGGGCACTCAGATATACTATGTTACCGGGAATCACGATGACTATTTACGAAAATTCCTTTCACTTTCACTAGGGTCTATCCACCTTCGAGAGAGTTTAGATTTTCAAATTGACGGAGAAAGGTACTGGATATTTCACGGTGATGTTTTAGATGCTCAAAAGTTCGTATCCCCCACTGTTCGCTTTTTGGGGAAAAAAGGCTACAATCTTCTTTTGCAACTAAATCGAACACAAAATGGGTTAAGAAAACTTTTTGGGAAAAGTCCAATATCTCTAGCCTCTAAGTTGAAGCATAAACTAGGAAAGGCTCAATCCTACATTGATTTGTTTGAGCGAACCGCCGCCAAACTTGCTTTTAGGAACGGATATGATCGAGTTATATGTGGGCACATTCATCAACCTACTATTAAGCAAATTTCGGTTGGCAGTCATTCGCTTACTTATATGAATTCTGGTGATTGGGTGGAAAACCTTACCGCCTTAGAACTCCGATTTGGAAAATGGAGTTTATATAATTATCATCCATTAGACTTCGAACTAGAAAACCCGAAGTTATCAGTTACTCGAAAAAAGCATACTCTATCAAATAATAAAAGAGTGTCAATACCAGAAAAATTCGAGTTTTAAATTATTTCGTCTGCCTTGACTTCAAAGTGAACTAAGTCTACAAATTTTTTCACTCGAGCGTCAAGTTCGCCGTCACTGATCGCAATTAACTTGCGAATACTAAAGTCTTCCACGCAAAAAGAAGCCATAGCCGATCCATAGATAACAGCGCGTTTCATATTGTCATAGGATAGGTCCTCTGTTCGAGCTAAATATCCCATAAACCCGCCCGCAAAAGTGTCGCCAGCTCCTGTGGGGTCTGTCACTTGCATCAGCGGTAAAGCCGGCGCAAAAAACATTTGTTCGTCTTTGTGAAAAAGTAAAGCCCCGTTTTCGCCTTTTTTAATGACCAGGTAGGTGGGTCCAAGGTCCATTATTTTTTGAGCAGCCTTAGCAAGAGCGTGTTCTCCTGACATTTGGCGTGCCTCTTCATCATTGATTAATAACGCATCTACCCTGGGAATTACTTCCATCAACTCATCCCAGGCAATATCCATCCAAAAGTTCATAGTGTCCATTGCCACAAATCGCGGCGAACTCAACTGGTCTAACACCCGAGCCTGAACTTGAGGGGATAGATTGCCAAGCATAACAAAAGATGCTGATTGGTAATCCTCTGGTAGAACAGGGTCAAAGTTTTCCAGCACATTTAATTCCGTGCTAAGTGTTTCTCGACTGTTTAAATCCGCACTGTATTCTCCAGCCCAAAAGAATGATTTCTCATCTTTCATGACTTGCAATCCGTCGAGATTAATCCCCTTGCTTTTCATGTCTTGAAGTACATCAGAAGGAAAATCATTTCCAATTACGGATACCAGCTGAATAGGTTGAGTAAAATTAGCCGCCGATAAACTTATATAAGTGGCTGCACCTCCTATAGCGCGTTCTGCATGTCCATGAGGAGTTTTAATATCATCAAAAGCAACAGTTCCAACAGTAAGTAGACTCATATCTTTCATTTAGGGGCGTGAAGATACAAAGAATGTGTAAGCAAAACACCCGACTTGGCTTTACTTTCAATGAGCTAAATGGATCATTATCGGGACACTAAAGGAAAGCGTCCCTAATCGAGGTCAGGAGGTTTAAAAGTTAGTATTCTTTTGTAGTTACCTTTTGTTGGGTAGATTCGATTTAAAGTTGGCCCATGCTAGGCGCAAATTAGGTCCCGCATTTTCCAGGCGAATCCAAACCCACACATACGCCACGAGTAAAATGATGCGAAAACCCCCTAAAATAAAAGCTGGAGGCCCCACCTTCTCTAGAGCAATGGATAAAAAGTATAAGCCTATGGCACTCAGTAAATAGTGTGACATCCGGCTTAATTTATATGGAATGGGATAGAAGCGTTTGCCCCAGGCATAAGTCAAGCTAGCCAGTACAAAAAATACAACGAGAGTGGTGATTACGGCTCCTAATGGTCCATATACCGGTATTAGAAAGCGCAAACCTAAAAGAGTTAAAATAGCTCCGAAGCAAGCGATAATAGCTCCATACCGGGTTCTGTCCGACACTTTGTACCATACCGCAAAATTATAATACATACCCAGGAACAAATAAGCCAACAGCATGAGGGGGACTAAATGCAGCATCCCCCATTTACTCTCATCAATCAAATATTTGATAATATCCAAATGGAGGGCGATTGTTAGAATTGCGAAGCACCCTACCCAGGCAAAAGCTTGTGCAGTTCGTGCATATTTTTCTTTAGCGTCTGCTGCTGCGAGTTGTTTAAAAAAGAAAGGTTCAGCGGCATAATTATACGCTTGTGATATTAAATTCATCAATATAGCTATTCGCATACACGCCTTGTAAACTCCCGTTTGTGCTATATTCTCTTCTTCGGTGCCGGGAAGAAACCAGCTCAGAAAAAAAGAGTCAAATACTAAATTGATCGTACCTGCTAAGCCAACAACGAGCAAGGGCCAACTATAACCAAGCATTTTTTTCCACAGCCCATAATCAAAGCTCCAATGTGTCTTAAGAAAGTAAGAGCTCAATAGAAGAAGAGTAGCTACGCTGGCAATGAGATTGGCTAAAAACACATAGTCCAATATGGCTGAGGGGTCATACGCCGCTCGAATGTTTGGAAACATACTGAGAGCGGGCCAAATCTCCAGTAAAAAAATTACCCCCACAATATTAACCAACATGCTGGTGGTTTTAATTACCGCAAACTTAATCGGTCGGTTTTCAAGCCGCAAGCGAGCAAATGGAAGAGCCGCCAAGGCGTCGGCAGCAATAATTAGCGCAAACCAGCGCACATATCGTGCATCTGCCTCGAGTGTAAACCATCCGGCGACACTTTCAGCATTGATCCACAATAGGATTGTGTAGCCTAATGAAAGTGTAAGTAAAAATATGGATGCCGTCGAAAAGCTTTTTTCAATTTGATCTTTTTTATGCCCAAACCGAAAAAAGGCTGTTTCAAAACGGAAAGTAAATAGGATGATTAGGACTGCGGCAAGCGCATAATAAATAGCGTGGCGACCATAGTCTAAATTAATTAGCTTTCGGGTTAAATAAGGTGTAAGTAACACGTATTGCAAAGCGCGAGCCAGAATGGAACTTCCGCCATATATAACCGTTTCTTTAGCTAGCGTTTTGAGATACGACATAATAACAAAGGTATGGGAAAAACCCCTTATCTACGCTAGTACAATAATGCTGCCAAGCTTTTTATACAAAGAGGAAAGTTATTCAGCTCCTATGGTAACAGCGATCGAAGTGGTTAATAGCAATTGACTCTGGGCAGAGCGGAAATCAAGGTCTGAGAAAAGAAATTTTAGCTCACTGCGAAAGGCTACCTGACTTACCGGACTATAATCAATATTTACACTCCCTGCCCAGGCAGAAAAATCTGGCCCGATCACAAAAGCAGACAGGTCGCGAAACCGCTCCGCTCGCATGGCCATTTTCCAGTTTTCAGCTAAAGGATAAGAAATTAGCGCGCTGGCCGCATACCAGTGCTCCCAATTATCGTTGCTCAAAACCTCTTGATAACCGAAGTCCACTGCCAGTATCCAGCCCCACTGAGATGGTAAATCACCCTGGAGGTAGAAACTATTGAAAATACGATGTCGGGAATCACCTAAAGGAAACTCACTTCCTATGTACGTGCTCCAATTCAACGTATAAAAGTCGCTCCATTTATAATTCACCTGCGTACCCAGTGCCGGCCACCTCTGCTCATCAGGACGTTGAATTCGCTGCCATCCGTTACATAAAATTATACGAAATAGCCATTGTTTATTGGGCTTATATGTCAGTCGAGCGCCCGTAAGATAATAAGGGGAGTTCTCAGCCATCAAAGATCGTGTAAGCGTATAGTTACGTATCGAAATGGCACTTTCATAACCAATGTGCGATTCAAATACTCCCATATCTAACCAAAGAGATCGACCGCGGTTAAGTGATATGCCGGCATATGCCTCATACAGCATTTGAAACAATACGGGTTCTGCTGCATAGTTATCCATAGCGTAGGTTCCGGTCTGAAGGTGGACCACCGCCCGATAATAATCGCTAGAAACAGCCATTTTAAGCATAGCCAGATTGACCTGAAAAGAACGACTGCGATTATGGTTGAATAAAAAGGGCTGGAAACTTCGATCAGGAGTGTTATCTGTCAGATCTACCGCATAATACGTGTCTACAAAGCCTGAAATATTCCAATGCGGAGTCAAGCTAGGCTGAGTAAAAGAACTGTCAGTTTCTAAGTTTTGAGCATGAACACCTATAGCCATTACACTACAGACAAGGAAGCTCAGTCGACTCATCCATTTCAAAACCATAAGTGAGGTAAAATTTTGGGTGTCCGTTGCTTGTAGCTTTGATATTTTGAACCAAATGTTTTCAATAATTTTTTCTCTTCCCAATAAATACCTATCGGTAAATAGAGAAAAGTCACCAATATGAAAAGAGCTACCTTAAGAGACGGCCAACATAGCACACTCCCGCACAATATATAGATTAAAGCTAAGTATAGCGGATGACGGACGCGGCCATACCAACCAGATTCAACCCATTCAGGCTGAGCCTCCGTCTGCTTCCCAAACAGAAACTCGCCGCTATCCATCGTCCGAAAAGCAGCCAATCCAATGGACAATCCTCGAAGAATTAAAAGAATACCAAAAGCAATTGTGAATATGTTCCTACCAAACAAAAAGTGGGTGGGGTGTTGCATACCATACCACCAAATCCATATCATTGCTAGAATATGGAATACATTATAACTTACTCGGTAATATTTATAATAACTACCTAAATTACGTTGGCTCCAATCTTTAGTCTTTTGCGCAGCAAGGCCGCTGTGAATACCATAAAACATGGCCCAGGATAGAATCCAAAACCAATAAAAAGCATCCATCATTATTAAGCGCGCTGCCCGGCTTCATTTTGCCGGGTGAGTGTCCAATCATCAGTAGCCGTTGTTTGCAACCATACGTCCTGAGACTTTCTAAATACTTGTGCGTTTAACCCGAACTGTTCCTTTAATAAGCCTTCTAAATTTGATACGGTCATTTCGGGATTAAAATGTAGCTCTCCTAAAGAGTCTTTACCACTGGCCTCTTTAATAGTTGTATATGGGTCTAAGATGAACCCCTTTTCGGAACCCTCACCGGATTTGTGAGGAGCTTTATAAAATTCAATTTTTAGGAAGGGAAGCTTTTTATTGAACTCGCTTTGCAATTCAATAATCCGCATATTTTCGTGAATTTTCATACTGTATTCTTTTGCTAGTAAAATATGAATTTTTTTTTAATTCAGAAATAAGCAGGGCATCAAAAAGGTCGCCCAAAACATTTATTCAATATTATACTCCAAAATTTACCTCGCATTGAGATCCCCTCAACTACCATTTTGTTTGAATAGCTATCTGAAAAAAAGTATCTTTCAATCTAGTTTTAAGATTTGAATAATCATGAAAAATAGCCTTATACTTTTTGTTCTTTTTATTTTTTTTAGTTGCGACTCTGAACCTGACGCATCTGAAACAAAACCCAAAATTCAAAATATAACAGAGTCGGTATACGCTTCTGTAAGCATCATGCCTTTTCAATCCTACTTTGCCCAAAGCGCTGCCTCCGGGATCATAGATAGCCTTGCCATTCAGGAAGGGGACCGAATAAATAAAGGGGATCTCATATGCATGATTCGCGCAGAAAACGTTGAAATGCGCTTGCAGGAGGCTCAAATTAGTTTGCAAAAAACGAAAGATGATTTTTTAGGGAAGAACAGTTTGCTGAAAAATCTGAAACTTGACATTGAAACTGCTCGCCAACAGCTAAATTGGGACTCGATTCAATACCACAGACTAAAACGTCTATGGAATCAAAAAATAGGTTCTGAAAATGCCCTTCAACAAGCACAGCTAAAATATGAGTCAGGCCAAAATCAGCTATTGAATTTAAAAAAGAAATATCAACAAACTCAAAGTGATCTGGAAAAAGCCTACGCCATTGCTACCACCCGCCTTAAAGGAGAAGAAACTATGTTGGATGATTTTACTGTCCGGTCCTTTATGAATGGACGCGTATATGAATTGAATAAAGAGGTGGGCGAACTTGTCTCACCGCAAGAACGTATAGCAGAAATAGGAAGTGTAGACAGCTTCAAAATTGAGATGGATGTCGACGAAGTAGATGTAGCTCAAATCTCTGTACACGATACGGCCATAATCTCTTTAGATGCATACCCAGATGAGGTTTTCAAAGCGACCGTCACGAGTATTTTGCCAAAAAAGAATATCCAAAACTTAACGTACACTGTGCGGGCTCAATTTCTAGATCCACCCAAACTGCTATACGGCCTGTCTGGAGAAGCAAATATCATCATAAATAAACGCAAGGCAGCGATGACCCTGCCCCCTGAATATTTATATACTGATCATAGCGTCATGACTGAAAACGGCGAAGTACCCGTGGAAATCGGGATGAAAAACATGAAGTTTGTTGAGATTATATCAGGTATTGACTCTTCGACAATCGTTCTAAAAGCTGAATAATGACGTCCCTACCACTCATTCTGGATATTACAAAAACTCATTTGCTCGCGAAGAAAAAACAAACCTTAGTAGCGGCATTAGGTGTCACTTTTGGAATAGGAACCTACATCATCATGATGAGTTTTATGACGGGCCTAAATAGCCTGCTCGATGGCTTGGTTTTAAATCGAACTCCACATATTCAAATATTTAATAAAATTGAACCTTCCGAGGTCCAACCCATCGAACAAATTTCTTCCTCGCCCAACCTCATTCGATCTATAAAACCCCAAAACAAGCTAGAGAGAATTCACGATGCTTTGCCGCTACTTAATGAGCTAAAAAATAGCCAACAGATAGAAGGCGCCACACCGCAAACGACAGCACGCGTGTTCTATCTAGCTGGCACGAATAAGCTAAACGGCGTCTTAAATGGCGTTGAAGTGCAGGAAGAGTCTCGATTATTTAATCTAAACGAGTATATCATAGAGGGTGACGTCAATAGTATAGATCGAAATAAGTACAATATCATTCTTGGAGCCGGCGTAGCTCGCAAACTTTCTTTGCAATTGGGAGACAAAATTCAAGTCATGAGTACATCGGGAACGACTTTTGGACTCACGATAAGTGCTATTTTTCAGAGCGGTTTGGCAGAGGTTGACGACACCCAGAGCTATATTAACCTTTCCATGGCTCAGCAAATTCAAGGTGCAGGGGCCAATTACATTACACGAATCCATGTCAAACTCAAAGATATTGAGCAGGCCATTCCACTTTCCCAATCGATAGAAACCGTTTATGATGTAGAGGCCCTGGATATCAAAACGGCAAATGCACAATTTGAAACGGGATCTGATATCCGAACCCTCATTTCATATGCAGTCTCCTTTACGCTCCTTATCGTTGCTGGGTTTGGCATCTATAATATTCTAAATATGTTCATCTACGAAAAGATGAATGATATTGCCATTTTGAAGGCCACGGGTTTTACCGGAACTGATGTCATGCTCATTTTTATCTCCCAGGCATTACTAATTGGTTTTATAGGGGGCGTTTTAGGTTTAGGCTTGGGATATGGTGTTTCCTTGCTCATTGATGGCACGCCATTCGAAACAGAAGCTCTGCCAACAATTAAAACTTATCCGATTAATTACAACATACAGTTTTATGCGACGGGCATCGTTTTTTCTTTGGTTGCAACTTTTTTAGCGGGCTATTTACCCGCTCGAAAGGCTCAAAAAATGGATCCCGTGGAAATAATAAGAGGTCAATAAATCTATGAATCCTGTATTAGAGACCAAAAACGTCAATAAATACTTCCGTGAACCAGTCAACTTTCACGTGCTCAAGGATATTTCCATTGCTCTACAGCCAAATGAGTTTGTATCTATCATGGGGAAATCCGGATGTGGAAAATCAACATTGCTTTATATTTTATCTACCATGGATACAGATTATGAAGGTGAGGTATGGATAGATGGTGAAAACATGAGGAATAAAAACAGGACTCAATTGGCCGATATCCGAAATGAAAAAATTGGATTCGTCTTTCAGTTTCACTATCTCCTGCCCGAGTTTTCCGTTTTAAAAAATGTCATGCTCCCTGCGCTCAAACTGGGAAAGGAAAGTCCGAGCAGTATTGAAAAAAATGCCCTGGATAAATTAAACCTGCTGGGCATAAAAGATCAAGCGCACAAAAAAGCATCTAAAATTTCCGGCGGACAAAAACAACGTGTTTCCATCGCTCGAGCGCTCATCAATCACCCCAAAATCATCATGGGCGACGAACCTACGGGCAATCTGGATAGTAAAAATTCTGAAAATGTCTTTAACATTCTACGTGATCTGAGCACAGAACTCGGGCTTTCCCTGCTGGTCGTAACGCATGATATGGACTTTGCAGAAAAAACAGATCGAATCATTGAAATGGGTGATGGCTTTATCATCAACGATTAAAGAAAACCGCAGCTTTCTTTTCTCCCCGATAACGAATTCAAGAAAGAACTGAAGTGGAACTATCTCTCCTGCTTTTTGTTATTTACCTTTGAACGATTATGGCATTTCAACTCACCTCCAAATTTGAACCCACTGGCGATCAGCCGCGAGCCATTAAGGAACTTACCGATGGTATTGAAGCCGGCGAGCGCGCACAAGTATTGCTTGGGGTTACAGGTTCAGGTAAGACATTTACCATGGCGAATGTGATCGCTAAACTGAATCGACCGACCCTCATTCTTACGCATAACAAAACACTCACCGCTCAATTATATGGTGAGTTCAAGGAATTCTTTCCCGACAACGCTGTGGAATACTTTGTTTCCTATTACGACTACTACCAACCCGAAGCTTATTTATCCTACAGCGACACCTTTATTGAAAAGGACCTCTCTATTAATGAAGAAGTAGATAAATTGCGCCTGAGAGCTACATCCAATTTACTCTCCGGACGCCGAGACATTGTTATCGTAGCCTCTGTCTCTTGCATCTACGGTATGGGAAACCCGGAAGACTATAAATCGGGTATTATTCGACTCAAGGAAGGGCAAAGCATTACCCGAAATCGCTTTTTGTATCAGTTGGTTGAGATTTTATACTCGAGAACAGAGACGAGCTTTGATCGAGGTACATTTCGGGTTAAAGGGGATACCGTTGATATCAACCTGCCCTACGTGGACTATGGCTATCGGATCACCTTTTTTGGCGACGAAATTGAACGAATAGACATGATGGATGTGGAATCCGGACGGACCGATGAGCAATTGGAACATGCTGCCATATTTCCGGCCAACCTTTACGTCGCTCCTAAGGAGCGCATGAAAGGCATTCTGCACGATATCGAAGACGAGCTCCACGAGCAAGAAAAATATTTCGAAAAGGAAAGTCGGTTTTTAGAAGCGAAGCGCATCCACGAACGTGTCAATTTCGATCTGGAAATGATGCGCGAGCTCGGCTATTGTAACGGTGTAGAGAACTACTCCCGTTTTTTCGATGGTCGAAAACCGGGTAGCCGGCCTTTTTGTCTGCTCGATTATTTTCCCGACGATTTTATCATGATGATCGATGAGAGTCATGTCACTATACCTCAGGTAAGAGGAATGTGGGGCGGAGATCGCGCTCGAAAAACGAATCTGGTTAATTATGGCTTTCGCTTGCCTTCAGCTATGGACAACCGGCCTTTGAGCTTTGATGAATTTGAAACGCTAATTAACCAGGTCGTCTTTGTCTCGGCAACACCCAGCGATTACGAAATGGAACAAACGGGCGGCTTAATTACTGAGCAACTCATTCGCCCAACCGGTTTGCTGGATCCGCCTATTGAAGTGCGCCCAAGCATTAACCAAATTGACGACCTCCTGGAAGAGATTAGCCAACGTGTTCAAAAAGACGAACGGGTTTTAGTAACCACGCTCACCAAACGCATGGCTGAAGAGCTTACTAAATATTTGTTGGACCTGAATATCAGAACCCGATATATTCACTCCGAAGTCGATACCCTGGATCGAGTCGAGATCATTAGGGGATTGCGATTAGGTGAATATGATGTTTTAGTTGGAGTGAATCTACTCCGTGAAGGTCTGGACTTGCCCGAGGTTTCCCTCGTAGCCATCATCGACGCAGACAAAGAAGGGTTCCTGCGAAATGAGCGTTCACTGACGCAAACTGCAGGTCGCGCAGCGCGAAATGTCGACGGTCTCGTTATTTTCTATGCCGATAAAGTAACGAAATCCATGCAGCGTACGATTGATGAAACCAATCGTCGTCGAAACATTCAAATGGCCTACAATGAGGAGCACGGTATTGATCCTAAAACGATTTATAAATCAAAAGAGGAGATCTTAAGCCAAAAATCTATCCTGGATATACGAGGAAAAAAATCGAAAGCCTATGCTGGTCCGAGTCAAGACAAGATAGCTGCAGATCCGGTAATCGACTATATGGATGCCAACCAGCTTGATAAAATGATAAAAGAAACCGAGCGGAAAATGAAAAAAGCTGCAAAAGAGCTCGATTTCATCGAAGCTGCACAATTGCGCGATGAGTTATTTGAACTTAAAAAACGAAAGAAAAGCGCCGTAGATAAATAAACTAATAGTTCAACTGATGACGAAATTCTGCCTATGAGCACCGCGCATAATACACGCCTCAATTCTTTTCTTAAAGGTTTAGATTCACAGCCTATCTCTCCCACTCGAAAAAAGACCCTGCAAAAACTCGCGCGCTCAGTTCAAGAAAAACTCCATCATAAAGAGCACGTGTGCTTGCTATTTATTTGCACTCACAACTCTCGACGCAGCATTTTTTCTCAGGTCTGGGCACAAGTAATCGCCCAACACTTTAACCTTTCACAAATCCAATGCTACTCGGGTGGAACTTCAACAACTAGCGTTTTTCCCCTTGTCATCGACACCCTAAAAAATCAAGGTCTAGAATTCCAAAAAATGTCTCAGGGCAATAATCCGCTCTATGCCATCAAAAGAGATCCCCACAGTGCTCCTATCATTGCCTTTTCGAAATCGTACAACCACTTTTTCAATCCCAGTGATCAATTTATAGCTGTTATGACTTGCGGAGAAGCCGATAGCTCATGCCCTTCTGTTGTGGGTGCAGAGATGCGAATAGCCTTAGCTTACGAGGATCCAAAGGTTTCTGACCAAAGTGAGGAACAGGACCTTGTCTATAGGGCACGCAGCCTTCAAATTGCATCAGAACTATGGTATATGTTTTCAATAATTGACAACTGATGGGGAAAAATCACATGCCCTTTTTCGAACGCTACCTCAGTATCTGGGTGGCCTTGTGTATTGCTGCCGGAATTGGTATAGGGCAATTTTTAGGCAATCGCATCCAGGTTTTGGCCGACATGGAAATGTTTAGAGTGAATATTCCCATTGCTATCTTAATTTGGCTCATGATCTATCCCATGATGCTACAAATCGATTTCAGTAGCATTAAAAAAATAGGAAAAGCCCCTAAAGGGCTCATTCTAACCCTGGTCGTCAATTGGCTGATCAAACCTTTCACAATGGCGTTTTTTGCATGGATATTTTTCGAGCACCTCTACTCGGCTTGGATCGAGCCGGAACTTGCTGGTGAATATATAGCAGGCGCGATTTTGCTCGGTGTAGCCCCCTGTACAGCTATGGTTTTTGTCTGGTCTTACTTGACAGAAGGGGATCCAAATTATACCCTGGTCCAGGTATCCGTAAATGATCTCATCATTCTTGTTGCTTTTATTCCCCTAGTCAGCTTGCTCCTAGGCATTACGGATGTCCAAATTCCGTATCCGACACTAGTCGCCTCGGTCATTATTTTCGTGCTTATTCCTTTGATTGCCGGCGTACTTACGCAAAAGATTTTACGCCGGTATAGAAGTGACGATTGGCTAAAAAATGAACTTCTCCCTCGATTGAAACCAGTCAGTATTTTTGCTTTACTACTCACTCTCGTTTTGCTTTTTGCCTTTCAGGGTAACCATATCCTCAAGCAGCCTTTGATCATTCTGATGATTGCCATTCCCCTCATTATACAGTCCTATTTTATTTTCTTCCTCACCTGGTTTAGCGGTCGAAAAATAGGCTTGCCACACGCCATATGCTCACCCGCATCCATGATAGGAACCAGTAACTTTTTCGAATTAGCTGTAGCGGTTGCCATCGCACTCTTTGGGCTGGAAAGCCCCGCCGCCCTCGTGACCGTTGTCGGCGTGCTGGTCGAGGTGCCGGTCATGCTCAGTCTGGTATCCTTATCCAATCGATGGAAATACTAATCTCATACACAGCTTCGAGTCATTCGAAGGTAGCTGTATTATTTAATTTTTTTGGGCGTCCACCGAGGCTCCGCCTATCGGCGGATCTCGAGTGCGCTACGCTTTAGGGCTCTCTATTCGTTCGGCTCCCGCGCTGGGGGCGCGGGATCTTCGGTCCGTCAAAACCGGCCCTCACCCTTCCGCATCGCTGACGCGGGAAAAGAAAAGGACTTTACGCTCTCTGCCTTTGGGGAAATCCCATTGGTGAGTTGCAGCTGTGGGATGGTCTCTTTTCTATCGCGAGAAATGATTTTAGAGGGGGGTAGGTACTTACATTTCTAAGATATATCGTATCTTCATTGCATACAAGATAGAAGGTCGATAAGGCCTTAATTATTAGCTATTCAAATAGCGGAACGCCGAAAATTTCCTAAAGAATAGGGATGAGGCAATACAAAAACAGAGATACAAATGACAAAAGCAACATTTCACTCCAGCGTAATTTCATTACTTATTGCGGCCGTTTTCGCCCTGGGTTTCATAGCATGCGGAGGCAGTACAGATGTCGTCGATTCCGGCACATATAATGGTAAAGTTAAAAAAGTAGAGGCCGAAAAAACTGAAATCTATGTGACCCTGGACGACGGAAAAACCCTTGAACTGTATTTTACAGAAGAAACCTCTCTAACCCAAAATGGGCAAGATGTCGAGTTTTCTACGCTCGAAAAAGACCAAAAGGTGGAAGTGACCGTAGAGAAGGTGGGGAAACGATTAGATCCCATTTCTGTAAAAATTATGGAATGAAATGACGGAATTACCGGATTTTTGGCGAACGGAAGTCTGGCATCCGCTGTCCGTTCATTTTCCCATTGCTATTTTGCTGTTGGGGTCCTTGTTTTTATTCGCAGCCCTCTTCTTCAAAACAGAGTTTTGGGACCCTATGGCTCGTGTCCTTTTGGTACTGGGAACCCTTGGATTATGGGTGGCAATCTATACCGGAGATCTCGCAGAATCTATTGTTTCTCGCCAGATTTGTGACCCCACCGTTCTGAAGACACACGAAACCAATGCCTATCTGGCAGGATGGATTTTTTCAGCAGTTTCGGGTCTCATTCTCATCGAATACTTCGGCTTTTTGAGGCAGTTTAGAAAGCTATGGAAGATTGCGATCATTTTACTTTCTGTAGCCGGCTCAGGCACTCTGGCTTATACAGGGCATCTTGGAGCTACTTTAGTGTATCAACAGGCCGCGGGTGTGTATACGCCCACTGAAGATTGTATGGAGTTCACGGACGAGAACTTGTAAAGTGTTCCTGGAAATCGCAACCCATCCAGGCTGCGAAAAGGAGCTAGATGCAGGGTACAATGAGTTAGGTTATGGACAGTTAAAAAAGAGAAAAAATGAAGAATGTATTTGGAGAACTCCTGCAATCCTGTTGCAAGGATCCCTTAACCGGATATTATCGCGATGGAAATTGCAGAACAGACGCATCGGATCGAGGCCGCCATACGGTCTGTGCGGTTGTGACCAAAGAATTTTTAGAATTTTCCAAAAGAAGAGGTAATGATTTAATGACCCCTAGACCGGAGTATCAATTTCCGGGTCTGAAGGCGGGTGATAAGTGGTGTTTATGTGCCTTGCGATGGAAGGAAGCCTTTGAAGCGGGTGTGGCGCCCAAAGTGGTGCTGGAGGCGACAAACGAAAAAACATTGGAGTACATCGCACTCACTGACTTGGTAAAATATGCCGAAAAATAGGCAAAAAACCCGCACAAGTTTTAATCATAAGGATTTGGAGGAGTTGCGGAAGAACGAAAGGATACAAATATGAATCCGCGCAAAACGTAAAGCATGCAAGCATTCACCCATTATTTTTTACATCTGGTTTTTCCCTTAGGGGTTGCTTATATCCTCTTTCGTTCGGACTGGAAGTGGACGTATCTGATTTTCCTGGCCACCATGCTGGTCGATCTAGATCACCTCTGGGCTGACCCTATTTTCGAGCCCCAGCGATGTAGCATTCAATTTCACTATTTGCACACATACTACGCCATGATCGTATATGCTATTCTGCTTTTTTTTCGAAAGCCGTTTAATATCATTGGGGTGGGCTTACTCATGCACATGGCTACCGACCTCATCGATTGTCTGTGGACATACTCTGATTGTCCGACCTGTCTGGAGGGAGCCCCTGCGATAGATCTACTCTATGCAATGGGTAGGATAATAGGAATTTGAGGAGTAGAGTGGAAACATAAATTTTGCAACATTAACTAAAGTTTCATGTGAGAATATACTTAGGGCATTAAATCTTTCACTTGAGGCAATAAGTAAATTGAAATGCGTGCTAAAGAAAGGTCAATAGAAAGTCTAGCTGGGAACAATCCGGATTTTAATTATGATTATGGAATTCGGGAACTATTTCGAAAATGGTCAAAAATAAAAATGAATGGTTTATTAGTAATAGAAACCACTTTTATCACGTCCTAAAATAAATGCTATAATGAGAGGAATTTCTCTTTTCCACTAGCTACTTTTAGTATATTTGATAATATATATTTTAATCTAATAAAACTCAAATGAAAGCTAAATCTCTAATTATTTGCTTGTTCACTTTTTCTTTTTTTTGCGCCTATTCACAAGGAACTGTATATCCTTATTCTTACACTGAAAAACAGGAAGGAGGTAAAAAGAGTACTAAGTGGGGATTAGTAAACAGTCAAAATGAAATGATTACAGACCCTATTTATGATTACATTTGGTTTTTCCCAAATCAAAAGCATAACTCTTTCACAAAATTTAGACAAAAAACTAAAAAAGGAGATTTTAAGTTTGGCCTTATTGATAAACGAGGCAAAATTGCAGTTGAGCCACAAGAAAGAGAAATATATTATGATGGCAATGGTGTTTTCTATTATCAATATGTAGACGAAACTTTAGAAATAAGAGAGATAATCAGTCGTAAGTTGGTTCATGCAAGTGATAGTATTTACGATTTAACGGGGGCTTCTGGAATTGTCATTATCAAGGTACTTCAAAACAGGTACTATTACCATTATGCTGTTTTCAAGAACAAGTCAGTGAAAAAACTTGATGTTTACGGAGGTGCCAATCAGTCACCCTATACAATTAATGAGCACAGTGACGGCTGTTCCAAATTATTCACTGAAGGTGGCACCTTTAATTGTATGGGAGAGAAAATAGAGTATCGTGACTTAGACTTAGACATTGAATTTACAGATCAAGCCATCCTAGAGTCCTCTTTTGAAGATGGAAGAATATTTTCTTCAGGAACTATTAACGGTCGTGGAAACGAGAAGACAAATGTAGTAGAAAAGAGGTTTGAGAATGAGACCATATTTCCGATCAGAAAAGAAAAAGAGCTTCTTTGCTATATAATTAGGCCAAATTTACTTGTATCGCCTAATGGAGACACGCTGTTTTATAATAAAAACGCAAACTTGAGTGATCTTAAAAGAATAGTAGATATTGACTATAAAGAAGGACCTCATGATCAGGTTTTTATAAAAAATCGCACTCATCCTAATTATCACTTAATATCATTATTAAATACTAAAGGAGAAGAAATATTAAAACCTGAATATACTATTATTGATTTTTATGATTCGGTTTACGATAGACTTGGGAGTCGTTCCTCTAGGTTTTTTGTTAGAAGTAGCAGTAATGACATCAATTCTGTACAGAAACAAATCAATCTTCCCGGTGACTTGCTATACATAGTTCACAAATCGGGGTATGGTGGGTTTTATTCTTATCGTTATGACGGAAATCATTTGCCTAAAAAATGTGACTGCTTGGAATAAGAGTTTCAACCATATATTTTACATTAAATTAACCTGCAAGCCCATTAGTTATGCTTGGGAAAGTACAAAGTCCATAATACCAACTGAATAATTCAGAGAATTCATCTATTTTTATTTCATAAAGCCGCAGCCGTATGAAAAAACGAAAGTCCTCACTCATTCCCTGGATGACTTTTAGTGTTGAATTTCTCTCCGTCTTCATTGCCGTGATTTCTGCCTTTGCACTCAATAACTGGAATGAGGAGCGTATGGCTCGCAATGCAGAGAGTAAAATTTTGACCGAAATTTATTCAGGTCTGGAAAAGGATTTGGAAGATCTGAGAATTAACAAGATCGGACATGAAGTAGGCTTGAAGTCCTCCTCATATTTCAAAAAATTAGTTACTCAGCAAGAGGTAGCCATGGACTCGTTCCCTTTTCATTATTTTAATCTCACGCGAGATTTCATCTCTGTTTTAAATACTTCAGGGTACGAAGCCTTAAAATCGAAGGGTCTAGAGCTCATTCAAAGTGACTCCCTTCGGAGGAAAATTATTTCCCTTTACGAATATAATTACCACCTACTCCGAAAATTTGAGGAGGAATATGCGGAAGCCCAGTTTCATCAGAGTTTCTTCCACGAAATCAATCCTATTTTAGCGCCACACATGACTTTTTCACCTTCGAACCAACTGAGTGGCGTCCGACTTCCAATAATATTATCTGTAACAGAGCGTAATTTGCTACTTAGTTATTTATGGAAAATTGAGGTGAATCGAAATTTCATAAACAATTTCTATCCACAGGTGGAAGCGGAAGTGGAAGCCGTACAATCCCATATTCAAGCCGTCCTTCAGTCCGGATGAGTTCGCGATAGTGATGTGAAGGGTGCCGCAGCTATGCGGCAGTGGGAGCGCAGCGACTACCGAACGCATGTGCAGCCCGTAACGTAACGCCCCCGTCCCGACGATCGCGTAGCGATGTCGAGGACGAGGGGATCGCCCAAAAAGAAAAAAGAGATTGGATATACGCTTTGTGTTGTGTAGCTTCGTTATAAAAATAAAATGAAATACGGAATACTACTGGGATTATGTGTGTGGATGACGGCCCTTTGGGGACAGGTTGAGGGCATCCAGTTTTTTCACGGCAGTTGGGAGGAAGCCTTGGAAAAAGCAAAAACAGAGCAAAAGCCCATTTTTGTCGATGCCTACGCTTCGTGGTGCGGGCCCTGTAAACGCATGGCTGCCAACGTATTTCCACAAGAGGAAGTTGGCAAGTTCTTTAATGACAAGTTCATTAATGTGAAGATGGATATGGAAAAGGGCGAAGGCCCGGACTTTGCTAAAAAGTTTCCGGTTCGAGCCTATCCTACATTGTTATTTATTTCGCCGAAAGAAGAAAAATTTCACGAGCACGTAGGGGGATTAGATGCTGAGGGTCTTTTAAAAACAGGTGATTTGGCGGTTCGGAAGTTTGGCGGAAACAGTGAGTATGCCGAGCAATACCTTGCCGGAAACCGGGACTTCGAGGTGGTACAAGGATACTTGAAAGGCCTGGCTAATAGTGGTCAATCTGCCGTGGAGCCCGCAAATACTTATCTGCGCGGAGAAGGGGGTGATTTAACTACCGAACAGCGCGTAGAAATTGCGTTCGCTGCAGCTACAGAAGCCGATTCTCGGCTATTCGATATGGTGGTAGAGCATAGGGAGTACATTTTGGATTCCTACCCGGAAGAAGAAGTGATAGAAAAAGTGCAAAGTGCTTGTATTTCTACTGTGGATAAAGCAATCAGCTATAAAGCGCCGTTCTTAATTGAGGACGCCGTAAAAAAGTGGTTTTTATTTGAGAAGGACCGCAAAAAACGCACTGCTTTTGAGGCCGGTTCTTATCTGCGATATTATGCAGCTCACGAAAACTGGTCTGCATATAGCGAGCATTTAGAGCCTTACATAAAAACCCTATCCAAGGCGGAAGTTACCGAAAGAAAACGGCTTGCCTTTGAGATGGTGGAAGCCTTTGGCGAGCCATGCTACTCTTTTGCGACAGACTTATGGAAAAAGGTTTGCGAATTAGAGCCTGAGGTCGGTGACAACTACTATCGATTAGCTCGATTGTATGCTGCCCAAGGGCAAAACTCGAAAGCAAGTGATTCCATTGAAGCGGCGATAGAACATGCTTCGGAAGATAGAAAGGCTGTTGCCCGATATCGAGCATTTGCACGTGAGCTTTAAGCCCGTTTATCTTACAGGCTATAGGTCTATTTCGAGATAAACCGGACAATGATCCGAGTGAACCACTTCTGTCAGTTGATGAGCCTTTTTGATCTTCGGTGCTAAGGCTTTCGATACCGACTGATAATCGAGTCGCCAGCCTTTATTGCGCTGACGTGCCGCCGCCCGATAACTCCACCAGGAATATTCTGTTTTTTCCGGATGACAATGGCGAAAAGCATCGACAAACCCCAAATCGAACCATTTAGATAGCCACTCCCTCTCCTCAGGCAAAAATCCCGAGGTTTTCTTATTGCGTTTAGGTGCGTGAATGTCATTTTCAGTGTGGGCAATATTGTAATCGCCCACAATAATCACATTCCCTTGATCTTTTAAAATTTGCTGGGCTACTCCATAAATATGTTCTAAAAAGTTCATTTTGATCTCCTGACGAACATCCCCGGTTGTTCCTGAAGGAAAATAGCAGTTGAGCAAGGTAAAGTCTTTGAAATCTGTTCGTATCACGCGCCCCTCTTCATCAAATGGTTGTTTATCTACACCTCTAGAGACCGCCTGGGGTTCCTGCCGGCTTAGCGTAATGACACCGCTATACCCTTTTTTCTCTGCTGAATACCAATAATCAGTGTATCCCAGGGTTTGGAAATCGCTGAGATCTACCTGCTCCGGCTGAGCCTTGCTCTCCTGAAGGCATATAATGTCGAAATCCTGATCTGCCACCCAATCGTACAGCCCTTTTCGAAGTGCTGCGCGGATGCCATTTACGTTATAGCTTATGATCTTCATGTACGATATTTTTTGAGTCCTGAAGATACAATAAGCTAGGAACTGTATTTGTTTACCGTGTAAACAAGAGCTGTGCCTTTTGACCTCGGGAACCGAATAGAATAGCGAGTTGACGATATCGATGAGCCCAATCAAATGCCTCTGTTTTAGTAACAGGAAAGATCAGAGCACTAGGCTCCTCCCAATCTGCGTCACTTCTAAGGTCATACCCTAGACCGGTCCATAGTTTTTTCTCTTTTTTATCGGCCTCTCGCAACAATCGTTGTTGGGCCAATCGATTACGACGTGTGCTATATTTCTGACCCATCGGCTCATATGCAGTCATGAACATCCATGACTCTGTTGGAGCTAAATACTCATCAAGCTGAGGATGGTTTGTGCCGACTTCAATACAAAAAGAAGAGGCTGAATGGGGATACTGAACCTCATAAGCTGCTTTCAAATACAAAGATTTTAAGCGGGCGCGTTCCTCATTTGATATTTGCATATAATCTAGGCTTCGTGGTATGAGTATCCCTTTTTATCCAAAAACTGCTTAATGATATCTGCGCGAATACATTGGCCGAGATGTAAAAAAGCGTAATTATTGACCTTCCGGCGGCCATGCTTTGTAAGGATATCCTTGTTTTCAATATCAAAGCCGAGATGAAGGTGTTTGGTGCTTTGCTGCATGCCAAAGATGCGACCTTTAGGGTCGAAAAGTGGTCCGCCGCTCTGACCTTTCAAGCCGGGTGTGCTCAATTCTATGGCAAAAATCTCACCTTTTTTTGATGCTATATTTCGGGTTACCATTCCTTCTAGTGGAAAAATGGGAATATTAGGGCTTGTCTGAGGTTGAAAAAACATCTCATCTTTCCCCGGATCAAAGGCATAGTTAGAGTATTCGGGGAAGGGAAAGCCGGCGCGACACAATGATTTTCCCGCTTTCAACTCGCTCATGTCCTTCAAAAAAGTAGCGTGACCCTTGTATTGAATTTGATTATGTCCTTTAAAATGCAGAATAGCCAAATCGTGTTCGGGGTGATGGTGCACTTGAATTTGGTGCAAGGGATATACACAACCTACAAAGTTATTCTTGATTTGAATGACCGTATCCTCGGTGTAGTTATATTCTTGTATTAAATTTTCAAAGGCCTCTTCAAAAGAGTGATCCCGATTTAATTTCGATAGTTTTTCTTTAAACTGTTGGTATTGTTGCAGTTTTTGATCAGCAGCCGTGATTAGATGTGCGACATGCTTACAGGTCACCGCCACTCCCTCTTTATTGACAAAAAAAAGTGTGGACAGTCCCGGCCGAGGCGATTTAGAGCCATACGTTCGGATGAGTGATTGTATAGGGCGTGTGAATTGAGAGATATGTTGGATAGCATCTACAAACATGAAATGGCTTTTTTACAAAATGGGAGATAATGGAGTTAAAGTTCTTTGCGCAGTCGCGCCACTGGAATACTGAGTTGGTCGCGATATTTGGCTACCGTTCGGCGAGCGACGTTGTAACCTTTTTCTTTAAGCGCTTTCATCAATTTTTGATCGGAAAGTGGCTTGCGTTTATTTTCATTATCCACAATTTCATTGAGTACATTCTTTATTTCCAATGTACTCACCTCTTCCCCCTCTGCATTCTCCATAGACTCTGAAAAAAAGTCCTTCAGCAGCTTGGTCCCAAATTCCGTTTGAACATATTTGGCAGAAGCGACTCGAGAGATCGTAGAAATATCCAGGCCAGTGACCGCAGAAATGTCTTTGAGAATCATCGGCTTGATACGGGATTTATCACCCGTAAGAAAGTACTCGCGCTGATACTGCAAGATAGCATACATGGTTTTGTACATCGTTTGCTGCCGCTGCTGAATAGCATCAATAAACCAGCGCGCCGAATCTATTTTTTGTTTGATAAAAATCGCAGCTTCTTTTTGCTTCTTTTTGGGCTTACCTTCCGCTGATTTTTGGTCACTATAAGTCTTCAGCATGCGTTGATACTGATGATTTACCTGAAGTTCAGGGGCATTCATACTATTAAGGCTCAAAACCAAGTCTCCATCTTTATTTTCAACAATAAAGTCCGGGATGATGTATTGGTCTTGCAAACTCGCTCTTCCCGATGAAAATGCACTCGCCGGACGCGGATTTAAGGAGGTAATAAGTTCAATCGCAGTTTTCAGTTCGTCTTCTGAACACTGAAGTGTTTTTAGCAGTCGGCTGTAGTGCTTCTTAGAAAAAGCATCAAAATAATCTTCCAGAATAACTTTGACACGAAGCCAATCGGGATCCGGGTCGGGTTCCATTTTCTTAAGACGTTTTTGCGTTTGTATTACTAAACATTCTTGAAGGGATCGAGCCCCAACACCCGGTGGGTCAAAACCCTGAATAATCTCTAAAACTTCCTGAACTTCTTCTTCTCGAAGTTCGATGTTGTACGCAAACATCAGATCATCAATAATGGAGTAAATCTCTCGCCTCAGATACCCATCCTCATCCAGGCTCCCGATAATCTGCCTGGCAATTTTTTCTTTTCGATCACTTTTCAATCGGCGCATGGCCAATTGCTCTTCGAGGTAGTCTGAAAAGTCATCCTGTGCTACCGCCATTTTTCTTCGATCATCCTCGGTCATCCCTCCTCCCGATGACGATCCCTGGCTGTAAGTCGTAGGATCATCCTCTATGTATTCTTCCAAATAGTCATCGAGTTCAAACTCCTCCTCCTGTTGATCGTCATCTGAGGTTAATTCATCTAAAGACTCCTCAGCGGTTTGCATATCTTCTTCTAAGGCAGGATTGTCCTCCATCTCCTCTTGTATACGCTGCTCTAAGGCATAGGTAGGTACTTGCAACAACTTCATCAACTGAATTTGCTGCGGCGACAACTTTTGCGTCATCTTCTGTGACAGCCTTTGTTTTATGTCTACCATTTGCGAGTGAATTCTCTTGCCAACCTTTCTAAGATACTAGATTCCATGAATAAATTACCTTTTTTTCGATTTCTTTGAAAGACGTATCTTCGTCTTAAACGCATTAAAATATATTTGTAAAACGTCTGAGCGAAGATAATAAATATATTACAAAAAATAATAATATATACAGCATGCTAGAAATAAAAGAAAGAATAGAACGGCTCCGAGTTGCCATGAAAAAAGCAGAAGTCGATGCCTATATCATACCATCTTCCGACCCTCACCAAGGTGAGTACGTGGCAGAGCGCTGGCAATCCAGACAGTGGATTTCTGGTTTTACAGGTTCGGCCGGAACTGTTGTTGTTACTCAAAAGCACCTCGGCTTGTGGACTGACAGTCGCTATTACCTTCAAGCCCCTGAGGAGCTTCAGGCCTCCGATGGCAGCTTACACAAAATGGATGGTAGCCGAGAATCGTGGTTTGTAAATTGGTTGATTGATCAACTTCCGAAAGGAGCAACACTTGCTTGCGATGGACGTCTCTTCACGGAAGCGGGAATTCGGAAAATGGAAGAGAAATTAAAAGAAGCTGACCTATTTCTACAAACTGAAGTGGATCTCATTGATCAGGTTTGGGAGGATAGACCCGCTCTATCGACTTCACCCATTGAGGATTTCCCCGTCAAATACGCCGGCGAAAGTCGGGAGCAGAAACTCATGCGCGTCCAACAAAAGTTACGCGAAGAAAAAGCTGACGGTTTGTGGCTATCCGGTTTGGACGATATTGCCTGGACTTTAAACTTACGCGGTTCCGATGTCCCTCTTAATCCCCTTTTTTATAGCTACCTTTTAATTACATCTGATCAGCACTATTTATACATTGATGAACATAAGGTGCCTAAGGAAGTAGCTGACGATATTGCAGCTGCAAAAGTACACATCCGACCCTATGCAGATGCGTTCTCAGACCTGAGTAGGCACTCGAAGTCCATGCGTTTGTGGATAGACCCGAATACGGCATCCAGAGCCATATTTGATGCGCTACGGTCGGAGAACTTCCTTGAAAAATCAGGCCCAGTAAGAGGAATGAAAGCGATAAAAAATGAAACGGAAGTGACAAATATTAGACACGCTATGGTGAAAGATGGCGTGGCCCTAGTTCGCACTTTCCGCTGGCTGGAAGATCAATTAAAGCAACGTCCCGTAAAAGAAACAGAACTTGCCGATAAGCTGGCCCATTTTCGCTCACAACAGTCTCATTATCGAGGAGAAAGCTTTGATGCCATAGTAGGATACCGTGGAAATGGAGCCATTGTACATTACCATGCCAGTCCCGAGAAACAGTCACTAATTCGAAATGAAGGCGTACTGCTAGTGGATTCTGGTGGGCAATATCTCGACGGAACAACAGATATCACGCGAACATTTGCTCTGGGTGAGGTCAGTGAAGAGGTTAAGAAAAACTATACTCGTGTACTTAAAGGACATATCGCACTTGCTCAAGCCGTTTTTCCAGAGGGAACGCGAGGCGTGCAACTCGATGTATTGGCTCGTCAGTTTCTCTGGCAAGAGGGCTTAGATTACGGCCATGGCACAGGCCATGGAGTTGGTTTTTTTCTAAATGTGCATGAGCCCCCACAGGGATTTGTGCCTCAACTTACAGAACGAGGAACTACACCTTTGCGCGCCGGCATGTTTTCTTCAAATGAACCCGGCTACTACGAAGCGGGCGAATATGGCATCCGCATAGAAAATCTTATTCTCGCTGTGCAGCAAGGTGGCAATCCCAATTCAAAGGACTTTCTCTGCTTTGAGGATCTAACATTGTACCCCATTAGTAAGACACTTATTGATATACACATGCTTACCGATGGGGAAAAAAGATGGCTAAACAGTTATCACGAGCGGGTATTTCAAGCCATTTCACCTCAGCTTTCGGAAGCAGAACGCGACTGGCTAAATCCTCAATGTGCTCCTATTTTGTAAGTCTTTAAAAAATGTGATTATATTGGATGCTAAAGGATTGCACAATATTTAAGCCCCTGCTAAGTTTTGGGCTTCCATCTGGGTTTCGCTCTATACCATCAGGCGCATCCCAGTCGGTTTTCTGAATGAAAATATCGTGATCGTAGAACATGTTGACAACGAGATTTAAAGTTAGCCCCTGAAAAATTTCATAACTCCACTCATTGCGCCAACTTACGTCTACATTTTCGGGCTCCATGAGGTAGTTTGTGAAAAGAATAAGTTCAGATTTTAACTTCATCTTCTCTTGTGTAAAACTGTTCTTATACATGGTTCGTACGCTCGCGCCCAACTGCAAAAGAACATTTTCAAAATCATTCTCAGATCGCCAGGCTGTTCCATGCAAACCGACCATTTCCTTTTCACTACCCGGAAAAGAAGCTATGTCATCGTCGGCCACCACTATAGTTTTTAAGGTGGCGGGTGACAAAATAATTTGCCAATTTTCGTTGGGTTCGTAGCGAGATCCCAAGGCTAAGGAGATCTGAGCAGGAGATAAAAATCGCGAAATCGGACCCTCCCCCTCACCCGACACGTCACGTAAAAAATTTCCGCGGTAGGTAGGAACAATTTGACTTGAAAAAATAAAGTCTGCTGAGTAATTCCATTTAGAGTTGGAACATTTTGCATAGGCAAAACTGCTCACCCATCGAATTTCGTCTACTGTTTTTTGAAAGGGCTTTGGTACGATATTATTTCCTATCGAAGTCGAACCAGACCCCAATCGTTGAACACCAAATAGTAAGGTCCCGATATTCTCCCATTGCAATCGATTTTTTCGATATGTACTAAAGATTGTACTCAAACCACCCAATTGGATGCGATCTTCTCCCGCGCCTACTTTTGGATTTATTTGTAGCAACTGGAAAAAATCCATTCCGAAAGCCATACCCACTTCCCATCCGCTAGAATCTGCCGTTTGTTTTTCTTTACGTAACTTATTTGCCCGATCGTGATCTATTTTTAATTGTGCATTCAGCATAAACGAAACGCATAGAAGAGCTAGCATGAGTAAGGAGCGAACCATAAATTATTGTTTGATCAATCAGAAATTTCACCATTGGACTATTAAACAGCCTTTAATATAGCAATGTTTTATAATATATATAAATCTATAAGTAAGCTCATAAACGCGATTACCTCCATATCATATTTTACTGCGTCGATACCTTAACAAAAATTTAATGATTGAAAGGATGAAAACGCTCGAGGGTTTGGGCTAGAAAAGATTTCTGAATATGCGTATAAATTTCCGTTGTTAATATGGATTCATGACCGAGCATTTCTTGAACAGCCCTCAAATCAGCTCCGCCTTCTACGAGGTGGCTGGCAAATGAATGTCGGAAGGTGTGTGGACTAATTTTCTTTTTCCATCCCAATAGCTTTGTAAGCTTTTGGATCATCAGAAAAATCATCTGCCGACTCAGGCCCTTTCCGCGGGCACTAAGAAATAGAATATCTTCACCTTCTCGTTTGACATGCACGCGAGCACGCTCGTGTTGCTCATAGGCTCTAATGGCCTCCAAGGCAGGTTTGCCTATTGGAACCAACCGCTCTTTATTGTTTTTACCGAGCACACGCAAAAAACCAGCTTGTTCAAAAACTTGAGATTGTTTGAGTTCTATTAGCTCAGAAACGCGAAGACCACACCCATATAATACTTCTAAAATTCCTCGATTCCTATAGCCGTGCCGTGCATTCACATCAACTGAGTCTATTAAGGTAAACATTTCATCTACTGAAAGTATAGTAGGAACTTTCCTGCGGATTTTAGGTGCCTCAATCAAATCCATAGGAGATTGCACAATGAGTTCTTCAAGCAAACAATAGTCGAAAAACGCGCGAAGACCCGATAAAATACGATTTTGAGTGTTAGGTCCTAGTTCCAAATCGTAAAGTGCCGCTAAAAACTGTTCAATATGGCTTCGCTGGACAGATTTTAATTTAGTTCTCGAAGGCTCATTATCCAAAAATTGCCTCAGCTTTTCAACATCACGTATATAAGCATCAATGCTATTTGCAGATAGTCCTTTTTCAAGTCTCAAATAAGTTGAAAAGCCAGAAATTGAAGTCTTCCAATCCACCGGGGATATTCTAAAAAATATAATTGTATTGTAGCGCAAATGTTTGAATAACATTTAAGCCTCTTCCTAGTATTGGATTCCCCATATCATCGCGCTCTATTCCATCAGGCTGATCCCAATCCGTCTTCTGTAGCAAAATATCGTGGTCATAGAAAAGATTAATCACAACGGTCAATTTTAAACCTTTCACGATTTCATAGGCAAATTCGTTGCGCCAGTCAAAATCTACGTTTTGAGCTTCCTCCAGATAGTTTGAAAATAAAATCAATTCAGATCGCGTAATGAATTTATCGTTGAAGTATTTGTTCGTATATAAACCGCGTAGACTGGCTCCAAATTGAAACAAAACCTGATCAAAGTCGTCTGGACCTCTCCACTCTGTTCCGTGAAGACCAATCATCGCATCCTCATCTCCGGGAATGGAAGCAATAGCTTCGTCAGCAACGATAATCATCTTGATGGTCGCCGGCGAGATTCCTACAGACCAGTGCTCATTGGGTGCATATCGAAAACCTGGAGCAAAACTAACCTGCGCTGGAGAGAAAAATTTAGAAATCGGTCCACTGCCCGACCCTGTCACATCTTTGAGAAAGTTTCCTTCATAAGTAGGAAGCAACTGAGAAAAAGCAATAAGGTCTGCAGAATAACTCCATTTCGATTCTTCACCCATTTTATAAGATAAAGAACTTACAACTCGTAATTCGTCAATCGTTTTTTGATAAGGCTTAGATATACTATTCCCACCAATAGTCGTTGTTCCCGAGCCCAAACGCTGCACACCGAATAGGAAAGTTCCGGTATTTTGCCAGTCCAATAACCCTTTTTTGTAATTCACAAAGCCCGTGCTTAATCCACCAAACTGAATACGGTCTTCTCCCGCGCCTACTTTAGGGTTAATTTGTAATAATTGAAAAAAGTCTAACCCCAGACCTACACTGCCTGACCAGCCTTCCTCCGTTTTTTCTACTTGATCGCGCAATTTTTTAGAACGATCTTCAGAAACATCAATTTGGGCTTGCCCATAAACTCCCACAAATAAAAGTAAGGAGAGAATAGTAAAAATTCGAATCATAGCTAATGGCTTTTAGTTTATACCCTAAAGATAAGTAAAGTATAAAAACCATAAATAGCTAAAAGACAAGCCGATCAGCCCTTAAGTCGAAAATCCTTACCTACTTGATTATTAGTCTTTACTGAGAAGTGAAACTATGCATCATACTTCTCCAGGGCAGATAAGTCGTTGATTAAGATACGCTGACGGTTAAATTTAATAATCCCCTCTTCCTTGAGTTCATTCAAGACTGAAGTGACTGTTTGCCGGGATGTGGCCGTCAAACTGGCCAGCTCTTGGTGCGTTAGTGCATGACGGAGAAGATACTCGTAGCCGATACGTTCGCCCTCTCTTTCAATTAAATCCAACAGACACTGAATGACGCGCTGTCTGGCATTGTCAAAAGCCATAGAACGAATACGCCCATCCATCATATAAATTTCATTAATCAACAACTGGTTGAGCTTAAAAGCCATCTGACTATTCTCTTGAATAGCAGAATTGATGAAACTCAAAGAAATTTCTTTAACGGTAGCCGCACAAAGACTAATCGCTTGTTCACAATAGGTACGGCGCTCTCCCAGTGCACACAAGCCAATTACATCGCCGGGCTGCGCGATCTTTTTTATAATTTCTTTCCCATCACGATGGATAATCACCTTTACGCGACCCGATTTTATTTCATATATTGCATTTGCCTGTTCTGAGGTGTTATAAATGCATTCTTTCTGCTTGAAAGATTTCTCTATTCCCTCGAGGGACAATTTTTCAGTTTGCTGTACAGTCCCGTTTTTACTCTGATATCCTACCATGGCGAATTTGATTAAGCAATGAGAGGTTACTTATCAAAAGTCAACTTCCACCGATCCATCATTTCTTTAAAGGTTTCGTTTTGCTGAGCAAAACCATCCAACACTTCTTTCTGTGTTTTAGGACGTTCTGGTGCTCGCTTATCAGCCTCTCTTTCAGGGTCAATGTCAATATAAACTTTCAATTTTCCCCGTCCGAAGCGATCGCGCAGATTTTGAATTAAATCCACCTCTTGAAGAAGCGTTGTTTTCGCCACCTGACTTTCTACGAACAAGAAAAGTTCCTCGTTTTTTATATTCACTTTTATGTGGCTTAAAACGAGTTTTAGTGCTCCAGGGTTGGTTTGATCGGCCATTTTTTTAAAAAACGACTCGACAGCATCCGGTGTAAATTTTGTTTCTCCAAGTGCTTTTGATGATTTTTCAGACTCTACGGAAGCCTCTAAGTCGGCTAAAGAGCTTAATCCTGGGGTGGTGCGGCGTGGCTTTCGGCGTCGAGGTGAAGGACTGGGTGGTGCAGGAGATGATTCACTTTTTTTCTCCTTTTCACTTGAAGATGTCTTCTCTCTTTCAGGTTCTTGCGGGTGCTCGGATGGCGGATTTGTCAGTTTCGGGGCTTTTGAAGAAGACTCCTCAGACGAAATGTCTTTAGGTTTAGGTGAATTTACAACGCGACTTTTTACAGCTGTTTCCACCTCTGTAGTCGGCGCGTCCTCTTTCACACCTTCATCGCGGGCTTTTTTTTTCCAGTCGCAAAGGGATCCACTTCCCGTGCATCCTGAATATGAGCCAGTTTCGCCAGCGCCAATTCTACATGCAATCGTTTGTTCAGCGCCCGTACATAGTGCATATCGCACTGATTGCAAATTTCCAAAGCACTTAGCAAAAACGGCATATCCACTAAGCGAGCCTGGTCCAGATAGCGCCCCTTCGTTTTAGAACCTACCTCCAGCAAGGACACTGAGGCCGGCTGCTGGCATAGCAACAGATCTCGAAAATGCTCGGACAGACCATTTAATACCTGCTGCGGCTCAAATCCCTTTCTCAAAACTTCCTGAAAACCCCGCAAAACAGCAGGAATGTTCTTCTCTAAAAGTGCATCCGTTGTATCAAAATAATACTCGTAGTCTAAAATGTTGAGATTATCAATAACGGCTTGATAGCTGACAGGACCATCTGATGCACTCGATATGCGATCAAAAAGGGACAAGCTATCGCGAAGCGCACCATCTGCCTTTTGGGCAATGAGATGCAAAGCTTCATCTTCAGCATTAATGGCCTCTTGCTCGCTGATATATCGCAAATGGGCTGCGATGTCCTCTACTTCTACACGCTTAAAATCATAAATCTGACATCGCGACAATATCGTAGGGATAATTTTGTGCTTCTCTGTCGTTGCTAGTATAAAAACGGCATGGGGTGGCGGCTCTTCCAGCGTCTTCAAAAACGCATTGAAGGCCTGCGACGTTAGCATATGCACCTCATCGATGATAAATACTTTGTAATTTCCATGCGGCGGCGGAGAATTCACATGCCCGATCAGGTCCCGGATATCATCCACTTTATTATTCGATGCCCCATCCTGCTCAATAATGTTAAAGGAAGCCTGCTTGGCCATCCGCAGACACATATCACAGGTATTACACGGCTCCATATCCGCCGTAGGTTGCTCGCAGTTCAGCACCTTGGCCAGGATACGCGCACAGGTCGTTTTTCCCACTCCACGCGGCCCACAAAACAGGAAAGCGTGTGCCAGGTGATCACTTTTCAACGCATTTTTCAGCGTTTCCGTAATATGCCCTTGTCCCACCACTTCCGAGAAGCGCTGCGGCCTGTACTTCCGCGCCGATACCACATATTGATCTGCCATAGCCCCAAAGGTACGAAACCTCTCCTTTTCCCGAAAAGCGATTTTCGCTCCCCGCTTTT